>Ga0209985_10001126_pt1 | contig 27227 bp, 26 predicted proteins | sample NOAtaG_FD_187305 | JGI IMG/M metagenome (GOLD analysis project Ga0209985, IMG submission 187305) | Freshwater lake microbial communities from Lake Erie, under a cyanobacterial bloom - NOAA_Erie_Diel6S_1000h metaG (SPAdes) (version 2) | ecosystem: Environmental > Aquatic > Freshwater > Lake ...
CGATCGGGCGCGCGCGGGTGCGCGGCATCGCGCAGCTGATCGTCTCGGACATCCAGCCGCTGCAGAACATCTCGGTCACGAACTACCTGCGCGACGAGGCGCATTGGGCGTCCGAGCAGACCGCCGCATGGCTGCGCCACTGGATCGGTCGCGGCATGGCGGCGGTCGAACAGGCGCTCGATGACCCCGCCACCGGGTCGTTCTGCCACGGCGACTCGCCGACGCTGGCTGATCTTTGTCTCGTGCCGCAGTGCTACGCGTCGCGGCGGTTCGGGGTCGATGTGGCGGCGTATCCGCGCATCGCTGGCATCGAGCGGCGCTGCCTCGAGATGCCGGAGTTCCGCGTCGCTGCGCCCGAGGCGCAGCCCGACGCCGAGGTCGCTGCGCGCTGACATCCCGCGCGAGGGGCTGTCCGGACCGATAGGACGCGATCAGCCTGCGCCGGCCGTCGCGCTGCGCAACGGCGCCGCGGGCAGCAGCGCGAGGCTCGCGAGCGCCGTCACCGCCAGCGTCGCTCTCGCCCACAGCGGCGCCTCCCAGCCGAACCAGCCCATACCGGCGAGCTCCGGCAGCAGCAGCAGGGCGGCCGCGATCGCTCCGACGCGCAGCATCTCGATGCGGCGTGCGAACGGCCGCTCCTCGAGCGCCCAGCCGACGCCGACCGCCGTGGCCGTGATCACGAGGGCGTAGGCGATGCCCGCGGCCGCGCTGACCGAGTCGATCACGAGCAGGAAGTGCATCACCATGGGCGCGAGCAGCAGGTACTGCGCGAGCGCATATCGGCGTACCGCCGGGCGCGTGCCGGTGTCGAAGCGGCGGACCTTCGAGGTGTCGAGGTGGGCAAGCGCCACCCCGCGTCCCTGCGGCGGGTCGAACCACACGCGCAGCGCGGCGAGCGGCGTCGACGCCGCGAGCGAGGCGCGCAGCAGGTCGCTCCAGACATTGAGGTTGCCCCAGGCCGCGTTGTAGCTGGCGAGCGGCTTGCGCACGCCGTAGACGATGCGTTCGTCGTCGCGCTCCTCGACGAAGGTGCCGAACAACCGGTCCCAGATGATGAGGATGCCGCCGTAGTTGCGGTCGATGCAGTAGTCGTTCTGGCCGTGGTGCACGCGGTGGTTGGAGGGCGTGACGAGCACGCGGTCGAGCCGACCGAGCTTGCCGACGAGCTCCGTGTGCACCCAGTACTGGTAGAGGAGGTCGATGAGTCCCACCACCGCGAACACCATCGGCGGCACGCCGGCGACCGCCATCGCGATGTAGAAAGGCCAGCTCGTGAAGCCGCCGGTCGCAGTCTGGCGCAGCGCGGTCGTGAGGTTGTAGTACTCGGAGGAGTGGTGGACCTGGTGCGAGGCCCAGAAGAGGTTGACCTCGTGGCCGGCGCGGTGCGCCCAGTAGTAGCAGAAGTCGTAGAACAGCAGCGCGAAGACCCAGACCCAGACGCTGTCCGCCGGCAGCGTCGTCACGCGCAGGTGCTCGAACGCGAGCACATAGATGCCGAAGCCGATGACGCGCGTGAACGCGCCCCAGACCTGGCTCAGGATGCCGAAGTGCAGGCTGGTGAGCGCGTCAGGGATGTCATAGGCGCCGGGCGCGCGTCGGCGCGCGATCAAGGCCTCGATGACGATGGAGGCCATGAAGACCGGGATGGCGTACAGCATCGGGTTCATGTCGGACCCGATTCGAACACAGGACGCGCGATGCTGTCACCCGCGCCGTGCGCGGCGCAGCAGATGGCTCGGCAGCAGCCCGAAGCGTTGCTCGAAGACCTGGCCGAGACGGCCGAGGTGGGTGAAGCCGAGGCCTACGGCGAGTTCGGTGACGCTCTCGGCATCGCCCGCATGCTGCAGCGCGGCGTGCAGCCGTCGCAGGCGCTGTTCACGCAGCCAACGCATCGGGCTCATCCCGAACCGCGCCTGGAACGCGTACTGGAGCGCGCGTGACGAGGCGCCGGTGAACTGCACGAGGTCCTCGAGCGCGAGCGGCTTGGCGATGTTCGTGACCATGAGTCCGCAAGCGCGGTCGGTTGGCACACGGAGGTCGCGCCGCTCGACGAGCGCGGCGTCTTCGCCGGCCAACACCAGCGTGAGGCGCGAAACGGCGCGGGCGACGATGTCGGCGGACTGCATGGCATGCGTGTCGGGCGCAGTGGGGTCGGGCGCGCCGGGCGCGTGCAGGAACAACGGGAGTTCCGCGATCGTTTTCCGGGCCGGCTCGTCGGTCGCGGCGAGCAGGCCCGGACGGAGGAACCGCCGCAGCAGCGGGTCACGGGCCCGTGCCGCACCGAGCAGGCGCACGGCATGGCCGGTCACGGCGGCGGGGTCGAAGCGCACCATGATGCCGTCGGAGGCCCCATCGATCTCGGGTCGTGCCGTGCGCAGCAGCACATGACCGAGATCGGGGGGCAGGACGAGAAGGTCCGCCGCTGCGGGTGTCTGCGCTGCATCGTCGTGGTGCGGTGCAGGACCGCGACCTGCCTCGTGGGGCGCGGTGACGGCGTTGTCCAGGGACTGCATGACCTCTAAACTTTCATGCATGCGCTCATCGGACAACCTGCCGAAAGTCACACGGCCGTCCCGCGACCGAGGGGACAGCGCATGAAGGCGCCCGGCATCCTGCGGCGGCGAGCGCCGTTTCTGACGCCGTTCTGGGTCGCGGGGCTCGCGGCGATGCTGCTGCTGCTCGTCGTCTATCTCGCGGGCCGTGCGACCATCGCGTTCGCGGCCGAAACCACCACGGTGATCGTCCTGCGTCACGCGGAGAAGGCGACCGACGCCGGTGATGATCCGCCGTTGAGCCCGACCGGCCTCGCGCGCGCAGAGCGTCTCGCCGGCCTGCTCGCTGCAGCGCCGCTCGACGCGGTGTACGCGAGCGACACACAGCGCGCACAGCAGACCGCCGCGCCGCTCGCGGCGCGGCATCGCTTGCCGGTCACCGTGCGCGCCGCGAAGGATGTCCGCGGCCTGATCGACGACATCGGCGGACGACATGTCGGTCGCAGCGTCGTCGTGGTCGGTCACTCCAACACCGTGCCCGGGATCGTCTCCGCCTTGACCCGCGGCAAGCAGGCGGTCGCCATCGCGGATGACGAGTTCGACCGCATCTTCATCGTCACCGTGACGCGGTTCGGGCCGCCCTCGACCACCGAGCTGCGCTACTGAGGCTGTCCATCCATACAGCCCTCGATAGCGGAAGTCCTGTCTTCGGTCGGGCTCGGTGCTAGAATCGCCGCCCTCGCGTGGGGCGGTAGCTCAGCTGGGAGAGCGTCGCGTTCGCAATGCGAAGGTCGAGGGTTCGATCCCCTTCCGCTCCACCATCTTTTCCCTCCCGGCACCGGTTGCGTCATCGCCCCCGTAGCTCAGTGGATAGAGCGACCGCCTCCTAAGCGGTAGGTCGTCGGTTCAACTCCGGCCGGGGGCGCCAACACCTCCAGCGGCTCCGCTTTGCGGCGCACTCCATGGTCGTCGGTTCAACTCCGGCCGGGGGCGCCAGTACCTGCCGCGGACCGGACACACCCCGGGTACCCCTTTCCGTTAGACTACGCGCCCCTGAAACAGGGTCATCTGGAGTCATTTTCTGACATGGGCGCCTCGCGCGGCGAACAGCTCGCCACCTCGGCTCTTTACGGCGGCAACGCCGACTACGTCGAATCCCTCTTCGAACAGTTCCTGGCCGACCCGGCCAGCGTCGACCCGCGTTGGCGGGAGTACTTCGCTGCGTTGCCCCGTCCGGTGGGTCCGGAGCCCTCGCACCGCGGCATCCAGACCGCCATCGCCCAGCGCGCCCGCACGGCCCGCGAGGCGGGCGGGGCGGTGGTCCCGGTCGCCGGTGACGCCGACCTCAGCGCCAAGCAGGGCGCCGTGTCGCGGCTGGTCCAGATCTACTCAAACCGCGGCCACCTCATCGCGCGTCTGGACCCCCTCGGGCTCCAGCGCCGCGAGCGTCCGCGGGTGCTCGACCTCGGGTATTTCGGGCTGACCGAGGCCGACCTCGACCTGACCTTCGTCACAGGCAGCCGCACCCCCGGCATGCCGCCGCGCGCGACGCTCCGCGAGATCATCGCGATGCTCGAGCATGTCTACTGCGGCACGGTGGGCGCCGAGTTCGCGCATGTCTCGGACACCGAAGAGCGGTTGTGGCTGCAGGACGAGTTCCAGACCGGTCGCATCGACCATCGGTTCTCCGTCGAGGAGCGCCGCAACATCCTCTGGCAGCTCACCGCGGCAGAGGGTCTCGAGCGTTACCTGCACACCAAGTACGTCGGCCAGAAGCGGTTCTCGCTCGAGGGCGGCGACGCGCTGATCCCGTTGCTCGACGACGCGATCCAGACGGGCGGCGCGCTCGGCGCCGAAGAGTTCGTGATCGGCATGGCGCACCGCGGGCGTCTCAATGTGCTCGTCAACGTGCTCGGCAAGGCGCCGTCGGTGCTGTTCTCGGAGTTCGAGGGCAAGTACGACACGACCCATCTCAAGGGCTCCGGCGATGTGAAGTACCACAAGGGCTTCTCGGCGGACCTGCGCACCCAGGGCGGCAATGTCCATGTGGCGCTCGCCTTCAACCCCTCGCACCTCGAGGTGGTCAACGCGGTGGTCGAAGGCTCCGTGCGCGCACGCCAGGAGCGTCGCGACGACGCCAAGGGCGAGCGCGTGGTGCCGATCCTCATCCACGGCGATGCGGCCTTCGCGGGGCAGGGCGTCGTCATGGAGACGCTGCAGCTCTCGCAGGCGCGCGGCTACAGCACCGGCGGCACGATGCATCTCGTGGTCAACAACCAGGTCGGCTTCACCACCTCGCGGCCCGAGGACGCGCGCTCGACGATGTACTGCTCGGACATCGCCAAGATGCTCGAGGCGCCCATATTCCATGTGAACGCGGACGATCCGGAGGCGGTGGTGTTCGTCACCCGCCTCGCCATGCGCTATCGCATGAAGTTCCACAAGGATGTCGTCATCGATCTCGTCTGCTATCGCCGTCTCGGCCACAACGAGGCCGACGAACCTGCGGCCACGCAGCCGGTGATGTACGCGACGATCCGCAAGCATCCGACCGCGCGCAAGCTCTACGCCGACCGTCTCGTCGCCGACGGCGCGATGACCTCGTTCGAGGCCGACGGCCTCGTCGAGGAGTACCGCGCGGGGCTCGACGAGGGCCGTCCGCAGGCCCGCGCCTCGCTCGGCATGATCGGCAACAAGTACACCGTCGATTGGAGCCCGTACACCGAGATCGATTGGGCGCGGAAGCTGCGCACCGGCCTCGATGCCAAGCGTCTCGCGGCGCTCGGTGCGCGCATCACCGCGGTGCCCGAGGGCTTCCCGCTGCACCCGCGCGTGCAGCAGGTCGTCGCCAACCGCCAGAAGATGCTGGCCGGCGAGATGCCGCTCGACTGGGGCTGCGCCGAGACGCTGGCCTACGCGAGCCTGCTCGAGGACGGCTATGCCGTCCGACTGTCGGGCCAGGACTGCGGCCGCGGCACCTTCTTCCATCGCCATGCCGTGTGGCACCACCAGCAGACCGGCGAGACCCACATCCCGCTGCAGCACATCGCGGAGCGTCAGCCGCGCTTCCAGGTGATCGACTCCGTGCTCTCGGAGGAGGCCGTGATGGGCTTCGAGTACGGCTACTCGACGACCGATCCCGGCGTGCTCGTGATCTGGGAGGGCCAGTTCGGCGACTTCGCCAACGGCGCGCAGGTGATCATCGACCAGTTCATCGTCTCGGGCGAGTCGAAGTGGGGACGCTACTCCGGTCTCACGCTGTTCCTGCCGCACGGCTATGAAGGCCAGGGTCCGGAGCACTCATCCGCGCGGCTCGAGCGTTTCCTGCAGCTCTGCGCGGAGCTCAACATGTCGGTCTGCGTGCCCTCGACGCCCGCGCAGATGTTCCACATGCTGCGCCGGCAGATGCTGCGCAGCTTCCGCAAGCCGCTCATCGTGATGACGCCGAAGAGCCTGCTGCGCCACGAGCTGTCGGTATCGAGCCTCGCCGACCTGCAGTCGGGCGGGTTCCAGCATCTCATCGACGAGGTCGACGCCGTCGACCCGGCGACCGCGCGGCGCGTGGTGCTCTCGAGCGGTAAGGTCTACTTCGACCTCCTGAAGGCGCGCCGGGCGGCCGGCCAGAACGATGTCGCACTGGTGCGCCTCGAGCAGCTCTACCCGTTCCCGGAAGAGGAGTACGCGGCGCTGCTGCAGCGCTACCCGCAGGCCCGCGAGGTCGTGTGGTGCCAGGAAGAGCCGCAGAACCAGGGCGCCTGGTACCAGATCCGCCACCAGCTCGAGCGGCCGCTCGCCGGCAAGCGTGAGCTGCTGTACTCCGGTCGCGCGCCCGCCGCCGCACCGGCCACCGGCATCGCCAAGGTGCACGAGGCCGAGCAGGCGGCGATCGTCCGCGCCGCCCTCAGCGCCACCGCGCGCGAGGTCGGTCAGCGCGATACGCCGCGGCTCGCCAACGCCTGATCCCAAGAGATCTTTTCCAAGGAACCTCCTTCGATGACCATAGAGATCCGAGTCCCGCAGCTCCCCGAGTCCGTCGCCGACGCCACGCTGGTCGCCTGGCGCAAGCAGCCGGGTGAGACCGTCTCCCGAGACGAGAACCTCGCCGACCTCGAGACCGACAAGGTCGTGCTCGAGGTGCCGGCGCCCTCGGTCGGCGTGCTCAAAGAACTGCGCGTGCAGGCCGGTGCCACGGTCAAGAGCGGCGATCTGATCGCGATCTTCGAGGAGGGCGCGGCTGCGGCCGCGCCCGCCAAGGCGACCAAGGCCGCGGCGAAGGAGCCCTCCAAGGGCGCCGCCAAGGAGCCGGCCAAGGAGGCCGCCAAGCTCGGCCCCGCGGCGCGCCGCGTGGTCGAGGAGCACGGCGTCGATCCCTCGACGGTCGCGGGCAGCGGTCGTGATGGCCGCGTCACCAAGGGCGATGTCGAGGCGCATGTGGCGAAGCAGGGCGCAGCTCCCGCGGCTCCGGTCGCCGCCGCCGCGCCGGCGGCCGCTCCGCCGGCGACGCCGAGCGGTCCGCGCGCCGAGCAGCGCGTGCCCATGACGCGTCTGCGGCAGCGCATCGCGGAGCGCTTGGTGCAGGCGCAGCGCAACGCCGCGCTGCTCACCACCTTCAACGAGGTGGACCTCTCGGCCGTGGGTGAACTGCGCGCCCGCCACAAGGACCGCTTCGAGAAGGAGCACGGCGTGAAGCTCGGCTTCATGTCGTTCTTCGTGAAGGCGAGCATCGAGGCGCTGCGCAAGTTCCCGGTGATGAACGCCGCCGTCGACGGCACCGACATCATCTATCACGAGTACTACGACATCGGCGTCGCCGTCTCCACGGACCGCGGCCTCGTGGTGCCGGTCCTGCGCGACGCGCAGGCGATGGGTTTCGCCCAGATCGAGAAGCGCATCGCGGACTACGGCACCCGCGCCCGCGCCGGCGGCCTCGCGCTCGAGGAGCTGCAGGGCGGGACCTTCACCATCACCAACGGCGGCGTGTTCGGTTCGATGCTCTCGACGCCGATCGTGAACGCGCCGCAGAGCGCCATCCTCGGCATGCACAAGATCCAGGACCGCGCGGTGGTGGTCGGCGGTCAGGTCGTGGTGCGACCGATGATGTATCTCGCCGTCTCCTACGACCATCGCATCATCGATGGCCGTGAGGCGGTGCAGTTCCTGGTGGCGATCAAGGATGCCCTCGAGGATCCGGGTCGCATGCTGCTCGGGGTCTGAGTCATGAGCGACCAATTCGACGTCATCGTCATCGGCGGCGGCCCGGCGGGTTACCCGGCGGCGATCCGCGCAGGACAGAACGGCCTCAAGGTCGCCTGCATCGACGGCTGGAAGAACTACGACGGCAGCGCCACCTTCGGCGGCACCTGCCTCAACGCCGGCTGCATCCCCTCCAAGGCGCTGCTCGAGTCCTCGGAGCTCCTGCACCGCGCGCAGTCCGAGTTCGCGGCGCACGGTATCCGCACCGGCGAGGTCGGGTTCGACCTCGCGGCGATGCAGAAGCGCAAGGCCGGCATCGTCAAGGGCATGACGGGCGGCATCGTGCAGCTGCTGAAGGCCGCGGGCGTCACCGCGCTGCAGGGCCACGGCCGTCTGCTGCCGGGCCGCAAGGTCGAGTTCACGGCGCACGACGGCGCGAAGCGCACGCTCGCCGCCAAGCATGTGGTGCTCGCGTCCGGCTCCACGCCCACGCCGCTGCGCTCCGCGCCCTTCGACGGCAAGCGGATCGTCGACAGCTGGGGTGCGCTCGAGTTCGACGCCGTGCCGAAGCGGCTCGGCATCATCGGTGCAGGCGTGATCGGGCTCGAACTCGGCAGCGTGTGGCGCCGGCTCGGCGCCGATGTCGTCGTGCTCGAGGCGATGCCGGACTTCCTCGCCATCGCCGACCAGCAGCTCGCCAAGGAAGCGCTGAAGCACTTCAAGAAGCTGGGCCTCGACATCAGGCTCGGCGCCAAGGTCACCGCGGCGACCGCCGGCAAGGACGGCGTGAAGGTCGACTACACCGATGCCGCCGGCGCGGCGCAGTCCTTGGGCGTCGACAAGCTCGTCGTCTGCATCGGCCGTCGGCCGTACACGGACGGGCTGCTCGCCGAGGGCACGGGCGTGAAGCTCGACGAGCGCGGCTTCATCGTGGTGGACGAGCACTGCAGCACCGGCGCCGAGGGCGTCTTCGCGGTGGGCGATTGCGTGCGCGGACCGATGCTCGCGCACAAGGCGAAGGAGGAGGGCGTCGCGGTGGCTGACCGCATCGCCGGCCTCTATTCACATGTGAACTACGACGCCATCCCGTCGGTCATCTACACCGCACCCGAGATCGCCTGGGTCGGCAAGACCGAGGAGCAGGTCAAAGCGAGCGGCGTCGCCTACAAGGTCGGCAGCTTCCCGTTCCTCGCGAGCGGCCGCGCCCGTGCGATGGAGGCGGGGCAGGGTTTCGCCAAGGTCATCGCCGCCAAGGACGATGACCGGATCCTGGGCGTGCACATCATCGGACCGATGGCGGGCGAACTCATCGCCGAGGCGGTGCTCGCGATGGAGTACTCGGCGAGCAGCGAGGATCTGCAGCGCACGGTGCATGCGCACCCGACGCTGTCGGAGGCGCTGCACGAGGCGGCGCTCGCCGCCGACAAGCGCGCCATCGACATGCCGAACCGCTGACGGAGGACGCCGGGCGGCGCCCGGAACCCTCAGTCGGCGCGGCGTGCGCTGATGACGTTCGGCACGCGGGCGAGCGCGCGCAGCACCTGCGAGAGCTGGCCCAGATCGCGCACCGCGGTGTGCAGCTCCGTGGTGGCCGTGCCGGCGGCGCGGTCCGTGGTCGTCGTCAGCGACTCGATGCCGAGCCCGGCGCCGGCGACGATCTCCGAGATGTCGCGCACCAGACCCCGTCTGTCCCAGGCTTCGATGCGCAGCCCCACCGGCATGCCGTCGCCGTCGTCGTCGTCGCGCCAATCGACCCGCAGCACCCGGTCGGGATGGCTCGCACGCATGCGCGCGAGGGCGCAGCGCGCCGCATGCACCGTCACGCCGCGGCCGAGCGTCACATAGCCCGCCACGGGCTCCGGGCGGATCGGCGCGCAGCAGCGCGCCAAGGTGATCGGCAGATCGCCGACGCCCTCGATCATCACCGGACCGCCGCCCGTCCTCTTCTTGCGGCTGCCGCCGGTCCTGCGTCGTACGGGCACCGCGGGAGGCGGCCCGTTGCGCGGCGCAGCGAGGCGCGTCGCCGCCTGCACGAATTGCGTGACACCGAGCTCGCCCTCGCCGAGCCAACGGTACAGCTGCGCGGCATCCGCGGCCTTCAGTTCGTGCGCCAGCGCAGGCAGCAGGTCGAGACCGATGCCGAGCCGCATGCACTCGCGCTCGGCGATGCCGCGGCCGGCGGCCTCGTTCTCGCCGGCATCCGTGCGCCGGAACCAGGCGCGCAGCTTGGCGCGGCTGCGCGGTGAGACGAGATAGCCGTCCTGAACCAGCCAGTCGCGGCTCGGTGACTCCTGCTTGCCGGTGATGATGTCGACGACTTCGCCGTTGGCGAGCGGCTGGGTCAGCGGCACGATGCGGCCGTTGACCTTGGCGCCGCGGCAGCGGTGTCCGAGCGAGGTGTGTACCTGATAGGCGAAATCGAGCGGCGTCGCGCCGCGCGGCAGGTCGACGACCTCGCCGCGCGGGGTGAGCGCGTAGACGCGGTCCTCGAAGAGCTCGGTGCGGACGCGGTCGATGAAATCCGACTCGGCGGCGCGTCCGTCCTCACCGGGCTCGAGCAGCCGGCGTACCCACTCGACCTTGCGCGCGTAGCCGTCGTCGCGCGATCCGCCTTCCTTGTAGCGCCAGTGCGCCGCGACGCCGAGCTCGGCCTGACGGTGCATGTCGCGGGTGCGGATCTGCACCTCGACGGTGCGGTCGGCCGGGCCGATGACGGCGGTGTGGATGGAGCGGTAGAAGTTGTCCTTCGGTGTGGCGATGTAGTCGTCGAACTCGCCGGGGAGGTAATGCCATCGACCGTGCACCACACCGAGCGCCGCGTAGCAGGCGGGCAGGTCGGCGACGATCACGCGCACCGCGCGGACATCGGTCAGGCGGTCGAAATCGAGTGCCTTGCGCTGCATCTTCCGGTGGATGCTGTAGATGTGCTTGGCACGGCCCTGCACTTCGGCATCGATGCCCGCGGCCGCGAGCGCGGCCTGCAGTTCGGCGCAGAAGTCGGTGATGTAGCGCTCGCGGTCGGCGCGCCGCTCGGCCAACGCCGCGGCGATGCGCTTGTACTCCTGCGGTTCGAGATGCCGGAAGGTGAGGTCCTCGAGCTCCCACTTCACCTGCCACACGCCCAAACGGTTGGCGAGCGGCGCGAACACGGCGCGCGCTTCCTGCGCGAGCCGCCGGCGCTCCTCCGCCGGCGCATCGCGCGCCGCGCGCAACCTCGCCAGCTGGATGGCGATGCGCGCGACCACGAGCCGCGGATCGGCGACGATCGCGAGCAGCATCTTGCGCAGCACTTCGGCCTGGTTGCCCTGCAGGCCGCCGTCGCCCGACCAGCGAGCGGCGCCGCCGAACTCGCCCAAGCGTCCGAGTTCCGCCGCGAGCGCGAGGCTGCGTTCGTCGAACCCCTGTACGGCGGTGCCGTGCTGCGCCTCGTGCAGCATCACGCCGACCGCGAGCGGCAGGTCGTCGGTGAGCGCGGCGGTGAGGCGCGCTGCGGCGAGACCACGGGCTACGGTCGACGCCGGTGCACCCGCCGAACGCAGGGCGTCCGCGCTCGTGGCGAGCGCTTCGGCGATGTCCTCCGACAGCTTGTCGACGACCTCCAAGCCCGTCTCCCGGCCCTGTGACACCAAGGGAATCGGGCTATGATACCGGGGCAAAATGCCACGGTACCGATCGAAAGCTTGGCGTGACTTCCGACCGGGATCCTCCGGGGCGAGCGCGTCGGTGTCGGAGGCGGCGCCACCTGTCCCGAGCCCCTCGCTCCGCGATGCCTCGCGGCCGCGTCAGGAGTCCTGCCGCATCCTCGGTCTCGACCCCGGTTCGCGGCTCACCGGCTGGGGCGTCATCGAGGCGGACGGCGCCGATTGCCGCTGTCTCGCGCATGGCCGCATCGAGGTCGGCAGCCTGCCCGTCGCGCAGCGTCTCGCGCGCATCCACGCAGAGCTCGGCGACATCATCGCCCTCTGGCAGCCGAGCGAGGCCGCTGTGGAGCGGGTGTTCGTCGGTCGCAACGTCGACAGCGCGCTCAAGCTCGGACAGGCCCGTGGCGCCGCACTGGCCGCGATCGGTGTCCTCGAGGTCGCCGAATACGCACCGCGCGCCGTGAAGCTCGCCACCACCGGGTTCGGCGGCGCCGAGAAGCTGCAGGTCGCGCACATGATGCGCGCACTTCTGAAGGTGGAGGGTCGCCTCACCGCCGACGCCGCGGACGCGCTCGCGGTCGCGCTCTGCCATGCCCAGCACCGACGGCTCGCCGGCGTGCTGCAGGCTCGGAGCATCGGATGATCGGCTCGCTGCGCGGTCGCCTGGCCGCCAAGTCTCCGCCCCAGCTGTTGTTGGAGGTGGGCGGCGTGGGCTATGAGCTCGAGGCGCCGATGTCGACCTTCTACGACCTGCCGGCGGTCGGTGCGGAGGTGCGGCTGCTCACGCATCTCGTGGTGCGCGAGGACGCGCATGTGCTCTACGGATTCGCGCGCGAGGACGAGCGGCGTCTGTTCCGCATGCTGCTCAAGGTCTCGGGCGTCGGTCCCAAGATCGCGCTCGCCATCCTCTCGGGCAGCAGCGTCGAGGCGTTCGCGGGCTGCGTCGCTGCGCGTGATGTCGCCACGCTCACCCGCATCCCGGGCGTCGGCAAGAAGACGGCCGAGCGGCTGGTCGTCGAACTGCGCGACCGCCTCGCCGCCGACGATACGGGGCTCGGTACGGGCATCGATGTCTCGGGCGGTGGTCCGCGCGCCGAGGCGCTCGCGGCCCTCGTGGCGCTCGGTTACCGGCCTGCCGAGGCGACGCGCCTCATCGAGACCGCCGAATCCGCGGGGGCGAGCGAGGGTGCAGGTCCCAGCACCGAAGACCTCATACGGCGTGCGCTGCAGTCCGCGGCGCGGGCGGGCGGGGCATGAGCGGTCCGTCCTCGGGCGATCGCATCATCAGCGCCGCCGGCGGACGCGAGGAGGAAGCGCTCGACCGCGCGATCCGCCCCAAGCGCTTCGCCGACTATGTCGGCCAGCGCCCCGTCAAAGAACAGCTCGGCATCTTCGTCGACGCGGCGCGCGCGCGCAGCGAGGCGCTGGACCATGTCCTCATCTTCGGACCGCCGGGCCTCGGCAAGACCACGCTCGCCAACATATTGGCCGCCGAGCTCGGCGTGAACCTGCGCCAGACCTCGGGGCCGGTGCTCGAGCGGCCGGGCGACCTCGCCGCGATCCTCACCAACCTGCAGCCTCGCGATGTACTGTTCGTCGACGAGATCCACCGGCTCTCGCCGATCGTCGAGGAGGCGCTCTATCCCGCGATGGAGGACTACCAGCTCGACATCATGGTGGGCGAGGGGCCTGCTGCGCGCTCGATCAAGCTCGCGCTGGCGCCGTTCACGCTGGTCGGCGCGACCACCCGCGCGGGTCTGCTCACCTCGCCGCTGCGCGACCGCTTCGGCATCGTGCAGCGGCTCGAGTTCTACGGTACCGACGAGCTCACCCACATCGTCCGGCGCTCGGCGGGCATCCTCGGCGCGCCGATCGACGACGCCGCGGCCGCGCAGATCGCCGGCCGCGCCCGCGGCACGCCGCGCATCGCCAACCGCCTGCTGCGCCGGGTGCGCGACTACGCGCAGGTCCGCGGCGACGGCAGCATCGATGCCACGCTCGCGGTCGCGGCGCTCGACCTGCTCGATGTCGATCCGGCGGGCTTCGACGCCCTCGACCGGCGGTTGCTCTCCATCATCATCCAGCGCTTCGACGGCGGCCCGGTCGGCATCGACAGCCTGGCCGCCGCGATAGGCGAGGAGCGCGGCACCTTGGAGGATGTCATCGAACCGTTCCTGATCCAGCAGGGTTACCTCGCGCGCACCGCGCGCGGCCGGGTCGCGACGCGCAGCGCGTGGCTGCACCTCGGGCTCACGCCGCCCGCGCGCACCGGCGAGACGCTGCCGCCCGAGGCGCTGGGCGGTGATGGCACAGGCGGGGGGCAGCGATGAGCGCCGCGGGCGACGGCACGCCGTTCACCTGGGCCGCGCGGGTCTATTGGGAGGACACCGATGCCGGCGGCGTCGTGTACTACGCCAACTACCTGCGCTTCCTCGAGCGCGCTCGCACCGAGTGGCTGCGGGCGCGCGGCGTGATGCAGCAGCAGCTCGCGGTCGAGAAGGGCGTGCAGTTCATGGTGCTGCGCGTCGCGGTCGAGTACAAGGCCGCGGCGCGGCTCGACGACCTGTTGGCCATCAGCTGCGAGATGCGGCCGGATACGCGCACCACGGCGGTCTTCGCGCAGCGCATCTGGCGCGAACCCGCGGCCCCCGGCGGGCAGCGGGAACTTCTCGTCGAGGCCGAGGTCAGGGCGGTATGCGTGGACGCTAAGACGCTGCGTCCGCGCCGCATCGCGGAGTACATCTCGTGAACGACCTTTCGCTGCTGCGTCTGATCGCCGAAGCCACCATCGTCGTGCAGCTCGTCATGTTGCTGCTGCTCGCGGCGTCCGTGTACGCCTGGGTGATCGTGTTCCGCAAGCGCGCCGTGCTGCGCGAGGCCAAGGCGACCCTGGCGCGCTTCGAGCGCGAGTCGGCGGCGGGCGACGACCTCGCCAAGCATTACCGCACCATCGAATCGCGGGGCGACGCCGACGGCATCGAGGCGGTCTTCCAGGCGGGGCTGCGCGAGTTCGCGCGGCTGCGCCAGCAGGGAGAGGAAGCGCCCGACATGCTGCTCGAGGGCGCCCGCCGCGCGATGAAGGCGCAGCAGATCAAGGAGGTCGAGCATCTGGAGCAGCACCTCTCCACGCTCGCCACGGTCGGCTCGACCAGCCCCTACATCGGCCTCTTCGGCACGGTGTGGGGGATCATGCACGCCTTCGTAGGCTTGGGCTCCGTGCAGCAGGCGACGCTCGCCACGGTCGCGCCCGGCATCGCCGAGGCGCTCATCGCAACCGCGATGGGTCTGCTCGCCGCCATCCCCGCGGTGATCTTCTACAACCGTTTCTCCGACCAGGTCTGGCGTCTCGAGTCGCGTTACGACGGGTTCATCGAGGAGTTCTCCACCATCCTGCAGCGGCGCGCGCCGCGCGCGGGCGGCTGAGGTCGCGTCATGGCGGTCGGCAGCCGTCGCCGGCGACCGATGAGCGAGATCAATGTCGTGCCCTACATCGATGTGATGTTGGTGCTGCTGATCATCTTCATGGTCACCGCGCCGCTGCTCACGCAGGGCGTGAAGGTCGACCTGCCGCAGGCTGCGGCCGAGGCCATCGACCCGAAGGATCTGCAGGACAGACCGCCCATCGTGCTGTCCATCGACCGGGAGGGCCGCCTGTTCCTGAGCCAGGGCGTGTCACCGGACTCGCCGCTCGACGATGCGATGATGGAAGCCCGCGTTGCGGCACTGCTGCGCCGTACGCCGGGCGTGCCCGTGTTCGTGAAGGGCGATCGTGCGGTGCCGTACGGTCGTGTCGTCGAGGCGATGACCTTGTTGCAGCGCGCCGGTGCCTCCAAGGTCGGCTTCCTGACGGAGCCCGTCGCGCCGACCGAGGGTCGCTGACGCATGGCGCGACGCGCGACGGCCGGGTGGTCCCCGTGGGCGCTGTCCACCGGCCTGCATGGCGTGCTGCTCGCGATGCTCGCGGGTGGCGTGGTGCTGACCCGCATGCAGCCGCCTACCGACACCGCGCTCGCGCTCGAGGCGGTGGTCGTCGATGCCGCGACGCTCGCTGCGCTGCAGCGCAGCGTCGTGGCGCAGCCGCAACCGGTGGCGCAGCGGCGGCCGGCTCCGCCGCCGCCAGCGGCACAGCAGCCAGCTGCGGATCTGGAACCGACCCCTGTGCGCCCGCTCGAGGCCAAGCCGCGGCCGACGCCGACCCCACCCAAGCCTGCGGAGTCTGCGAAGCGCGTGGAACCGACCAAGGCCGTGGAACCGGCCAAGCCTGTCGAGCGCAGCAGACCTGCGGTGCCGGCTGTCGACCCCGCTCGTGCCGCCGCCGAGGCGGAGTTGCAGGCGGCGCTCGCCGAGGAGGAGCGGGTGGCGGCGCTGCGCGCGAGCGGTCTCGCGGCCGAGTGGAGCGCGGCCATCCGCGCGCGCATCGAGCGCGCCTGGATCCGTCCGGACTCGGCGCGCCCGGGTCTCGATTGCACGGTGGCCGTGACGCAGGCGCCGGGCGGCACGGTGCTGCGCGTCGCGGTGCGCAGCTGCAACGGCGATGAGGCGGTGCGCCAGTCCATCGAGGACGCGGTGCTGCGTGCCTCGCCGCTGCCGGCGCCGCCCGATCCGGCCCTTTTCGAACGCGAACTCCTGCTGAGGTTCCGACCCGATGTCTGAAGTCCGATCCCTGACGCGCGCCACATCGCGCGTCTCCCTGACGCGCGCCACATCGCGTGTCCTGCTCGCGCTGTCCCTGACGCTGTTCTGCCTCGCGCCGGTGCGCGCGCAGCTGCAGATCGACATCACCTCGGGCGTCACCGCCCCGATCCCGATCGCCATCGAGCCCTTCACGGGCGAGACCGCCGAGATGAGCCCCGTGATCGCCGCCGATCTCGCGCGCAGCGGCAGGTTCAAGCTGCAGCCGCGGAACGCAGCGGACTATCTGGTCACCGGTCTGGTGGGCGGTACGCCCGACGGTGCGGCTGCGGTCGACTTCGAACTGCGCAACCTGCTCACCGGCCAGGTGCTGCTCAAGGAGCGCCTGACGATGCCCGCGGCCGCGCTGCGTCAAGGCGCACATCGTGTCGCCGACCGCATCTACCTGCGGCTGATCGGCCAGCGCAGCGCCTTCGCGACCCGCATCGCGTACATCACCGTAGAAGGTGCGCCGCCGCAGCGGCGCCATCGCCTGGTGGTGGCCGACGCGGACGGCGCCGGCGCACGCGTGGTGCTGGAGTCGCGCCGTCCGTTGATGTCACCGTCGTGGTCGCCTGACGGCCGATGGCTCGCGTATGTGTCGTTCGAGACGCGCGCGGCAGCGGTGTGGATACAGGACCTCGCGACGGCCGAGCGGCGCATGGTCTCGGCGCGTCCCGGCGTCAACGGCGCGCCCGCCTGGTCGCCCGACGGTCGCAGGCTCGCGCTGACGCTCTCTTCCGCGGGCGGCAACCTCGACATCTTCGTGCTCGACATCGCGAGCGGGGCGCTCGAGCGGCTGACCGACGACCCGGCCATCGACACCGAACCCGTCTGGTCACCCGACGGCAGCGCCATCCTGTTCACCTCCGACCGTGCCGGAGGTCCGCAGGTCTACCGCATGGCGGCACGGGCAGGGGAGCGGGCGACGCGCGTGACCTTCGGTGTGCCCTATGCGGCACGGCCGCGTGTGAGCCCCGACGGGCGCACGCTGGCGATGGTGGTACGCGACGGCGGGGCTTACCGCATCGCGGTGCAGGATCTCGCGGGCGGCGGGCTGCGCATGTCGTCGCGCGGTCCGCAGGACGAGTCGCCCGCGTTCTCACCGGACGGCGGCACGATCATCTACGGCACGCGTGGCGGTGGTCGCGGCACGCTCGCCACGGTGAGCATCGACGGTCTCGTACAGCAGGCTTTGGTGTCCACCGGCGCGGATGTCCGTGAACCCGCATGGGGTCCGTTCCCGCCGGCGGCTGCGACACCCGTGCGATAATCATCCCCACAAAGATCCCCCTCGATACCCCAGCGGAGCTTGCCCATGATCATGACCAGGACCCTGCGTCTCGCATCCCTCGCCATCATGCTGGCCACGCTCACCGCTTGCGCGTCGAACAAGCCGAAAGGCGGCGAAACTGCATCGGCGGTCGCGCCGGTGTCCACGCCGACCGAGCCTGCTGCCGTCGCGACGCCGCTGTCGACGGATGGCGTGGCGAGCGCCGGTCTCGCCACCGAGCCCAACGAGGGCAAGGTGGACCTGCCGCCCGAACTCGCTTCGCGGCGCGTCGTCTATTTCGCCTACGACAGCGATACGCTGGCGCCCGCGGAGCTCGAACTCGTCGCCGCGCACGGGAAGTTCCTGACCGCGAATCCGCGTATCCGCTTGCGCCTCGAGGGCCACACCGACGAGCGCGGTACGCGCGAGTACAACATCGGTCTCGGTGAGCGCCGCGCTCAAGCGGTCCGCCGTGCGATGGCCTTGCAGGGCGTCGCCGACGGCAACCTCTCCACGGTGAGCTACGGTGAGGAGCAGCCCGCGGTGACGGGCTCGGATGAGTCCTCTCTCTCTCGCAACCGGCGCGTCGAGCTGGTGTACATCGCGCCATGATCCGTCACGGCTCATGGCTGCTGGCGTTGGTCGTGATGTCCTCCACGGCATCGGCGCAGTCGACGCGCGAGCGTCTCGATGCGCTCGAGTCGCGGGTCACGCAGACCGAGCAGCTGCTGCAGGGCAGCGCGTTGGCCGAGCTGTCGACCCGCATCGACCAGTTGGAGTCGCAGCTGCGCGCCCTGCGCGGCGAACTTGAGACACAGGCCAACGAACAGGCCGCGCTGCGCAAGCAGTTGACCGACCTCGCCGGCGAGCTCGACCGGCGTCTCGTCGCTGCACCGGTGCCCGTGGCCGTCCCCGCGACTGTCGCCACCGCATCGCCGCCGGCCGCCGCTGCGCCGGCCGCTGCCGCCGCGGCGGCGGCTGCGACATCGCCTGCGTCCACGGCGCCGAAGGCCGCTCCCGCCGCGGCCGAGCCCGATACGCTCGGCCCGGTGCAACGCTACCAGCTCGCCTTCGAGGCGCTGCGTGCCGCCGACTACCCCAAGGCCATCGCCGGCTTCGACGACATGATCGCGCGCTATCCGGACCATGCGCTCGCCACCAACGCACGGTATTGGCTCGGCCGCAGCCTCGTGCTGCAGCAGGACCACGCGCGCGCGGTCGATGCCTTCGCGGCTGCGCTCGCCGGACCGCTCGAGTCGGCGCGCGTGCCCGATGCGATGCTCCGCAAGGCGCAGTCCGAGCTGCAGCTCGGCAGGCGCGATGCGGCGAGCGCCACGCTGCAGCAGCTCATCGAACGCTTCCCCGACAGCGAGCCCGCGCGGCAGGCGCGCGGTCTGCTCACGCAGGCCGGCACAGCGCGGTGAAACGGGCGGTCGTGCTGCTCTCGGGCGGCCTCGACTCCGCGACCACGCTCGCTTGGGCGCGCGCCGAGGGCTACGACTGCCACGCGCTGTCGGTGCATTACGGGCAGCGCCACTCGGCCGAGCTCGCCGCGGCGGCGCGGGTGGCGACGGCGCTCGGCGCCCGCGAGCATCGTGTGATGGGCGTCGATCTCGCCGGCATCGGCGGTTCCGCGCTCACCGATCCGGCGATCGCCGTGCCCGAGACCCCGACCGAGGGCATCCCGTCCACCTATGTGCCGGCCCGGAACACGCTGCTGCTCTCGTTGGCGCTCGGGTGGGCGGAGGTGCTGGAGGCGCAGGCCGTCGTGGTCGGTGTGAACGCCGTCGACTACTCCGGCTATCCGGACTGCCGTCCGGAGTTCATCGCCGCTTTCCAGGAGGTCGCCCGGCTCGGCACGCGGGCCGGCGTCGAGGGGCGAGGGGTGCGTCTGCTCGCGCCGCTGGCCACGATGTCCAAGCGCGCGATCATCGAGACCGGGCTGCGCCTCGGCGTCGACTACGCGCTCACGGTGTCCTGTTATCAGGCCGATGCCGACGGCGCCGCCTGCGGTCGCTGCGATTCCTGCCGTCTGCGCCGCGAGGGCTTCGCGGCGGCGGGGGTGCCCGACCCGACGCATTACCGTCGCGCGGTCGTGTAAAATCCGTCGTCTCCTGAGGGTCCTTAGCTCAGTCGGTAGAGCAGCTGGCTTTTAACCAGTTGGTCGCGCGTTCGAGTCGCGCAGGACCCAAATCCTCCTCGTGCAGCCGCCGTACAGACGCCGAACGGCATGCGACCCGTCACGGCGCCGGAGGCTCTCCGCAGCCGCAGTGAGCCAGTACATGCCGCGCCGCCTCGGCACCGCTGTCGCAGCGGTGGACGAGCGCAGCCTCGGCGGCACCGATCAGCCCCTGCGCGACCAGATGGTCGAGGTCGAGCATCCGCGACCAGTAATCGCGTCCGACCAGCACGATGGGCATCGGGTCGATGGTGCGCGTGGCGACGAGGTTCAGCGCTTCGTACACCTCGTCGAGCGTACCGAAGCCCCCCGGGAAAGCGACCAGCGCGCGCGCGCGCAGCAGGAAATGCATCTTGCGCAGCGCGAAATAGTGGAACCGGAACGCGAGGCCCGGCGTGATCCAGGGGTTCGGCTGCTGCTCGTGCGGCAGCCGGATGTTGAACCCGATGGAGGGTGCACCGGCTTCGCTCGCGCCGCGGTTGGCCGCCGCCATGATGCCGGGGCCGCCGCCGGTCGCGACCACCAGCCGATGACAGGTCTGCGTGTGCGTCGCGCCGCGCGAGAGGTCCTGCGCGAAGCGCCGCGCTTCGTCGTACCACTTGGCGAGCGGGTGATCGTCACGACCGTCTTCGGGCGCCGGCACCCGCGCGCTGCCGAACACCACCACGGTGCTCTCGATGCCGAAGGCGCGCAGGTAGCTGTCGGTGCGGTGGAACTCGAGCGCCAGCCGCACCGCACGGGCCCCATCGCTCTCCAGGAAGTCGAGGTCGTCCTCCGCCAGGCGGTAGCTGGGGCTGGCGAGGATGGCCTGCAGGCGGTCGTTGGTCATGTGGTGGCGGTGGTATAGGGTGGGCGGGTATAAGGTCTATAGGGATTTTACGCAGCCCGATGTCCGGTCTGGGCCCGCGGCCGCGTAATGATTAGATGCGGGACCCTATCATCAGGGCCTGCAACCAAATCTTGTTGTTGGATCCGTCCGGAAAGATCTCGTTCGAAGAGGTGGGCCATGGCGACCGTGAAGAACTGGAACATCGACCGACTCGAAGGCCTCACCCTCAAAGCCTATCTGGCTTTGGGCGCGTTCGTCTGCGTGTTCACCGGCATCCTGGCGCTGGTGGGCAAGGCGCCCTCCACGGTGGACAACTCCCTGTTTTCGGGCGTCCTGTACCTCGCCGGGGGCTTCAACTTCGTGTTGGCGTGGCGCCGTTGGGCCAACGGCACCGGCCAGCTGCGCGCGCCGCAGGCCTATTTCGCTACATTCATCCCGTTCCTGGCGGCAGGCCTTGCGGTCGGATCGCCCGCGGGCGACACCCGGGTGGCCCTGACGCTGAACATCATGCTGCTGGCCGCCTTCCTGATCCACGGCCAGAAAGAGCCGCTGAAGGCGAGCTGAGACCCCGGCCGACAGGGCCGGGGAGGGGAGTGGCGCTCCTTACGGGATTCGAACCCGTGTTACAGCCTTGAGAGGGCTATGTCCTGGGCCTCTAGACGAAAGGAGCGTCGGTCGGGGTGACCCGAGGCAGGGCGCGGTATTATAGTCGCCCGCCTTCATTGCTCAAGCGGAAACGAGTCACTCTTGAACCTCCCCCCTGCCTCGAACGAGGCCGCTCCTACCTTGGCGCGGGTCATCCCGCGCGATTCCCACCCCATCTCGCGCTCGAAGATCTCGCCCGAGGCCCTCAGGGTCCTCTATCGGCTGCGCGAGGCCGGCTTCCAGGCCTTCCTCGTCGGCGGCTGCGTGCGCGACCTGATGCTCGGGCTCGAGCCCAAGGATTTCGATGTCGCCACCGATGCGCTGCCCGAACAGGTCAAGCGCCTGTTCCGCAACTGTCGTCTGGTCGGTCGTCGGTTCCGTCTGGCGCATGTCTTCTTCGGCCGCGAGATCATCGAGGTCGCCACCTTCCGCGCCTCGGGCGGTCTCCCTGAGGCCGAAGAGCCGCTGCCGGACGAAGAGGGCGGCGAGGCGCTCGATGAGTTCCGCGACGAGGACGACGACGGCTTCGACGATGTCCTGGACGACGCCGAAGACGGCATGCCCCGCGACACCAACGGCGACATCGACGGCAACATCGACCCGGATTTCAGGCCTTCGCCGCCGTCCGCGCCCCGCGGCGCAGGCGAGGGCGAGCGGGTGTTCGGCGCCGAGGGCCGCATCCTGCGCGACAACGTGTACGGCAGCATCGACGAGGATGTCTGGCGCCGCGACTTCACCTGCAATTCGTTGTACTACAACATCGCCGACTTCTCGGTGTGGGACTACTGCGGCGGCTTCGAGGATGTGCAGGCCAAGCGGCTGCGGCTGATCGGCGATCCGGAGACGCGTTACCGCGAGGATCCGGTGCGCATGCTGCGTGCGGCTCGTTTCGAGGCCAAGCTCGGCTTCACCTACGACGAGGCGACGGCGGAACCCATCGGGCGCCTGCGCTCGCTGCTCGCCGGCGTGCCGCCGGCGCGGCTGTTCGACGAGACGCTCAAGCTGTTCCTGACCGGTCACGGCGAGCGCAGCTACGAGACGCTGCTCGCGCGCGGCCTGCTCGCGGAACTTCTGCCCAACGTCGCCGATTTCGCGCGTCGTTTCCCGGACAGCCCGCCGGAGCGCATGCTGCGGCGCGGCCTCGTCCAGACCGACCGACGGGTGCGCGAGGATCGTCCGGTGACGCCGGCCTTCCTGTTCGCGTTGCTGATGTACGGCCCCATCGGGCTGCGCATCGAGAAAGCGCCGCGCCAGCTGTGGCACGACACGGCCACCATCCTCGACGCCTTCGACCATGTCGCGCGCGAGACCTGCGCCCGGGTCGCCGTGCCGCGCCGCTTCATGCTGGGCGTGCGCGAGATGTTCGTGATGCAGCCGCGGCTCGAAGCGCCGCGCGGACGCCGCGCCCTGCGCACCCTCGAGCACCCGCGGCTGCGTGCGGCCTTCGATCTGCTGCAGCTGCGCGCCGAGTGCGGCATGGCCGATCCCGCCATCGTCGAGTGGTGGACCAAGCTGCAGGCCGCGAACCCGCAGCAGCGCGCGCAGATGAGCGAGTCGCTCGGACGCGGCGCGCCGGGCGGCGGCGGGCCGACCGATGACGGCGGCGAAGGCGGCGAGGGCGGTGGTCAGCGCCGGCGCCGTCGTCGCGGTGGCCGCGGCCGTCGCGGCGGACGAGGCGGCGCCTCGGCCTGACACGCGTGGCATCGCAGGTCTGGCAGCCCGCGTACATCGGGCTCGGCAGCAACCTCGGTGACCCGACGGCACGGCTGCGCGCCGCGCTCGATGCGATCGCCGCTCTGCAGGGCGTCACGGCGCTCGTCGTGTCGCCGTTCTATCGCACCGCGCCGTTCGGGCCGGTGGCGCAGCCGGACTTCGTCAACGCCGCGGCCGGTGTGCTGACCACGCTCGACCCGGAGACGCTGCACGCAGCGCTCAAGGACCTCGAGCTGCGTCTCGGCCGGCGACCGCCGCGCGAGCGCTGGGGGCCGCGCGAGATCGACCTCGACCTGCTGGTCCACGGCGCGGCGCGGCGCGACACTCCGGTGCTGTCGCTGCCGCACCCGGGGATACCGCAGCGGGATTTCGTTTTGTATCCTCTGCGTGACATCGCGCCCGACCTCCTCGTGCCCGGTCTCGGCCGCGTGCACGGGCTCGCGGCGCGGGTGGAGGACCGCGGCGCGACGCGACTCGGGTGACCATGCAGCCAGCCGTCAAGCATCGCTATGTCGTCGTCGAGGGCCCGATCGGGGTCGGCAAGACCACGCTCGCCAAGCGCCTCGCCGAGACCTGGGGCGCCGAACTGCTGCTCGAGCAGGCCGACGCCAACCCCTTCCTCGAGCGCTTCTACCGCGACCCGGTCGGCGCGGCGCTGCCTGCGCAGCTGCATTTCCTTTTCCAGCGCACGCAGCAGCTCGCCGACCTGCGCCAACAGGACCTCTTCACCTCCGCGGTGCGCGTGGCGGACTACCTCATCGAGAAGGACCGGCTGTTCGCGCGCGTCACGCTCGAGGAGACGGAGTTCACGCTCTACCAGCAGGTCTACGACCGGCTGGTCGTCGATCCGCCGAAGCCGGACCTCGTGATCTACCTGCAGGCGCCCGTCGATGTGCTGCTCGAGCGCATCGCGCGCCGTCGCATCCCGATGGAGCAGCTCATCGAACGCGCCTACCTCGAGAAGCTGAACGAGGCCTACGCGCGTTTCTTCCACGACTACGACGAGGCGCCGCTGCTGATCGTCAACGCCGCGACGCTCGATCCGCTCTCGAACGACATCGACTACGCGGAGCTGCAGGGCGCCATCGCGCGCATGGGGCGCGGCCGGCTCTACTTCAATCCGCTGCGCCACGCGGCGCTGTGACCGCGGCGTCGAGCCGCGCCAGCGCCCAGCCGACATGCTCGCGTACCAGCGCTGACGGATGCGCCCGTCGCGCCTCGAGTGCGGCGCGCGCCTCGGCCGTCGGTGGTCCGTTGCCGAGCGCGACCGCGATGTTGCGCAGCCAGCGCTCGTGCCCGATGCGGCGGATCGCCGAGCCGCGCATGCGCTCCTCGAACTCCTGCTCCGTCCACGCGAAGAGCTCCGTGAGCGCCGCGGCGTCGAGGCCGTGGCGCACCTGCCTGAGGTCGGGATGCGCTGCGGCGCGCGCGAACTTGTTCCAGGGACAGACGAGCTGGCAGTCGTCGCAGCCGTAGATGCGGTTGCCCATCAGCGGCCGGAACTCCTCCGGGATGCTCCCCGACAGCTCGATGGTGAGGTAGGAGATGCAGCGACGCGCGTCGAGCTGCCAGGGCGCGGTGATCGCGCCGGTGGGGCAGGCGGGGATGCAGGCCTCGCAGCTGCCGCAGTGGCTGCCCACCGCGCCGTCGGCGGGCAGCGGCAGGTCGGTGTAGATCTCGCCCAGGAAGAACCAGGACCCCGCCTCGCGTGCGATGAGGTTGGTGTGCTTGCCGATCCAGCCGAGACCGGCATCGCGCGCCAGCGGTTTCTCCAGCACCGGACCGCTGTCGACGAACACGCGGTAACCGAAAGGTCCGATCCGCGCCTCGATGCGGTCGGCGAGCGACTGCAGCGCGTTGCGCATGATCTTGTGGTAGTCGCGTCCGAGCGCGTAGCGCGAAACATAGGCGCTCGCGGCATCGGCGAGCACCGCCTCGGCGGGCGCGGCGGCATCGGGCCAGTAGTCGAGCCGTACGCTGATCACGCGCACCGTGCCGGGTTTGATGTCGGCGGGCCGGGCGCGCCGCAGGCCGTGCCGCGCCATGTAGTGCATGTCACCGTGGCGTCCTGCGTTGAGCCACCGGCGCAGGTGCGCTTCGTCCTCGGCGAGCGTGATGGCGGCGACGCCGACCGCCGTGAAACCGAGTTCCGCGGCCATGCCGTCGAGTTCGCGCCGCAGCGTCTGCAGGTCCGGGGTCGCGGCCATGCAGCCAGTATACTGGCCGCATGACGCTGCCCGTCGCCCTGCATACCGCTGCCGCAGTGCGTGCGCTCGAGGCGCGCGCGCTCGCCATGCACGGTGTGGACGGTGCGGACGGCGCGGTGTTGATGCGGCGCGCCGCCGCCGCCGCGCTCGCGGCGCTGCGCGCCGGATGGCCGAGGGCGCGCGACATCGTCGTGCTCTGCGGCGGTGGCAACAACGGCGGTGACGGTTGGATGCTCGCTGGTCTCGCGCGCGCGGCCGGGCTCTCACCGCAGGTGCTCTGGACCACCCCGCCCGACGCGCTGCGCGGGGAAGCGGCCCAGGCGGCGGCCGAGGCGCTCGCTGCGGGCGTCCCGGCATCGGCGTTCGATGCGACCGGCGCCGGACCCGCGCAGCTCGCAGAGGCCGATGTCATCGTCGACGCATTGCTGGGGCTCGGTCTCACGCAGGCGGTGCGCCCGCCCATCGCCGCGGCCATCGCGGCGATCAACGCCGCCGGTCGACCGGTGCTCGCGCTCGATCTGCCGTCCGGTCTCTGCGCCGACAGCGGTCGCGTGCAGGGCGACGCGGTGCATGCCGATGTCACCATCACCTTCATCGTCCTCAAGGCAGGGTTGCGCCTCGGCGCGGGCCCTGACCATGCGGGCCAGGTGCGGCTCGACACGCTCGGCATCGTCGATGATCTCGGACCACCCGCATGGACGCTGCTCGATGCGGCGCGGGTGCGCTCGGCGATCCCCGCGCGTCGACGCGACGCCCACAAAGGGCAGGGCGGTCATGTGTTCGTGGTCGGCGGCGGTCCAGGCATGCCCGGCGCGGCGCGTCTCGCCGGCGAGGCTGCGCTGCGCGTCGGCGCCGGTCGGGTGACGGTCGCGTGTGCCGCCGACTCGGCGGTCGCGATCGCTGCCGGACGCCCGGAGTTGATGGTGCGCGGTCTGTCCGCGGCGCCGGATGCCGCCGCGCAGCAGTTGCGCGCGGCGCTCGCCGGCGCCGATGTGCTCGTGGTCGGCCCCGGTCTCGGGCGCGACGCTTGGGCGCAGGCGGTGCTGGCAGCAGCGCTCGATGCGGCCAAGCCGACGGTGGTCGATGCCGATGCCTTGCATCTGCTGCATGAGGTCGGCGCCACGGCGCAGGTCGCACCGCCGCGCGCATCGCGCATCTACACGCCGCATCCCGGCGAGGCCGCGCAACTGCTCGGCCTGACGGCCGCTGCGGTGCAGGCGGACCGGCCGGCCGCGCTCGCCGCGCTCGTCGCAAGGCTCGGCGGTGTCGTGGTGCTGAAAGGTGCAGGCACGCTGCTCGCGACATCTGGTTCGGTGCCGGCGGTCTGCGATCGCGGCGATCCTGTGCTGGCCGCCCCCGGCACGGGCGATGTGTTGGCCGGCGCGATCGCGGGTCTGCTCGCGCAATCGGGCGACGCAGCGCGCGACGCCTCGGGCGACGCGGCGACCGTGGCCTTCGAGGCGGCCTGCGCCGCGGTCTGGTTGCACGCGCGCGCCGGTGAGCGGTCGACCAACGCGGCGTCGCGCGGCGTGCTCGCGGGCGAGATCGCGGCGCGGCTGACCGATGCGCTCGCGGAAGTGATGGGCGGTGTCCAGCGGTGAACGCGCCGCTCGCAGTGCTGCGCTTCGACACGAGGGACGACGCGGCGACCGAGGCGGTGGGTGCGGCGCTCGCCCGCGGTGTGCCGCTCGGCATCGAGCGCGCCGTGAGCGTGCACCTGCAGGGTGATCTGGGTGCCGGCAAGACCACGCTCGTGCGCGGCTTCCTGCGCGCGCTCGGTGTGACGGGCACGGTCCGCAGTCCGACCTACGGTCTGCTCGAACCCTATGCCGCGGCGGGCCGTACGGTGCTCCACCTCGATCTGTACCGGCTCGCAGAGCCGACCGAAGTCGAGGCCTTGGGACTTCGCGACCATGACGAACCGGGCGCGGTGTGGCTGATCGAGTGGCCCGAACGCGGGGCTGCGGTGCTGGGGCCGCCCGACCTACGCGTCAGCTTGCAGGCGGACCGCGACGCCCATCATGTGACCATCGAGGCCTGTTCTCCGGCCGGACTACGCTGGCTGGACGCCGCGCAGCCCGCAAGCCTCACCTGAGGCTTGCCGCGCAGGTGCCTAATTTCCTTGAAAATCTTCTTGCGCGCAGCGTACAGTACCGGGCCATGATGCTGAACGACGCGACCGCGCCGCACCCCGCCGGTGCAGCCCGCTGCGCCCCCCGTCGCGCTGCCCCCCGTCGCGGCGCCTTTCTGCATCTCGCCCTTCTGCTGGCCGCCGGTCTCGCGGCCGCTCTGCCGGCTCGATCCGCCGCCGAGCCGTCGCGGCTCGATGCTCTGCGCGTGCAGGCCGACGCCGACGCGACCCGCGTGTTCGTCGATCTCACACG
>Ga0209985_10001129_pt1 | contig 27199 bp, 42 predicted proteins | sample NOAtaG_FD_187305 | JGI IMG/M metagenome (GOLD analysis project Ga0209985, IMG submission 187305) | Freshwater lake microbial communities from Lake Erie, under a cyanobacterial bloom - NOAA_Erie_Diel6S_1000h metaG (SPAdes) (version 2) | ecosystem: Environmental > Aquatic > Freshwater > Lake ...
CAGGTAATGGAATAAAAGATCCTGACACTGCGATCGCCTGTGCCGAATCTAAATTACACAAAGGCATAGCGCCAGACATTACGAGTGTTGCCAAGGTAATGGGATTTTAGTAAAGAACCCCACGCGCGAGCGCGTGGGGTTCTTTACTATTCGTATCTTGCCTTTTTGGACTTAATGATTTCAATTACGTTGTCATGTTTTTGACCTTCAATAATGTCCTTAAGGTGAATTTGATGATTGATGTACTGCACATGAATACGCCAACCAGAGACCTTATCGATATCAGCCCGATAAATGGCTTGCTTTACACCAGTCACTTTATGCAGTCTTGTCTTGGGGAATTTCCGCATTCGATGACACTCATTATCTTCAAGTTCTGCCAAGGCTTCCAGAAAACAAATTTTGAGTGCATTGGTGGGCAAAATCTTCATCGCTTCGTAAATGATGCCATGCTCGTCATAGAGAGTAAGGGTTTGAGCCATAATTAAATTTACGAAGCCAGAACCACTTCTAATTCTTGACGAAGCAGATCTTTATACAAGGACTCAACCACAACTTGATAGGCTTTATTAAAATCATCCCGATTAGCTACCCGAAAAAGAGTTAAGATCACTTGCCCAAAGATGGGATCTTCATCAACCGCTAAAATTATTCTTGATTCTGGAGAAATTCGCATTGTATATAGCGAGGAATCATAACCGCTAATATTTAACGGTAAACGACTCAGCTTACGGTATGCGTTGATCTTATGCTCTGGAAAAAGAGCAGCACATTCATTGATTTTTTGAATAGCAATATCTTTCTCGCCTTCACTCATACTGGAAAGATCTTGCTCAAACCTACTAGTTGACTCAATCAAAATATCCATACAAATACCAAAATTTTACAAATCTTGTAGTCGTAATCTTACCGAATCACCGTGGGATGGTAAGCCTTCAGCTTCGGTGAGTAAGGCGATCGCACCCGATACTTCCTTCAAGGCTTCAGGACTGTACTGAATTAAGCTGGAATGCTTGATGAAAGTCTCGACCCCCAGTGCCGATGAATAACGCGCCCCACCACAGGTTGGCAAAGTATGATTTGGTCCCGCTAGATAGTCACCCACGGCTTCAGGTGTGGCATGTCCGATGAAAATCGCCCCCGCGTGACGGACTTGATCAACTAGCTGCCAAGGCTCTTCAACTTCGAGTTCTAGATGCTCGGGCGCAAATTGATTGGATAGCTCAGCGGCGGTTTTGAGACTATCGACAACGACGATTAAGCCATAATGAGCGATCGCTTTCTCTGTCATCAAGCGACGCGGATGACTTTCTAACATGCGATTCACTTCTTCGCTAACACGATTAGCAAGGCGGGAATCATTGGTAATTAGGATCGAAGCTGCCATCTGGTCATGTTCGGCTTGGGCTAGCATATCAGCAGCTACATAAGTAGGATTAGCACTAGCATCAGCAATGATCAAAACTTCAGAAGGTCCTGCGATCGAGTCGATCCCCACCCTGCCAAATACCTGTTTCTTGGCAAGAGTGACATAGATATTGCCTGGTCCTGTGATCATATCAACCTTGGGGATGGTTTCAGTCCCATAAGCCAAAGCCGCGATCGCCTGTGCTCCACCCACGCGATAAATTTCTTCGACCCCCGCCACCTGTGCTGCTACTAAAATCGCAGGATTAATCGTACGTTCCTGCCCTGGTGGTGTAACCATCACAATCTTTTTCACCCCTGCTACTCTTGCAGGAACGGCATTCATCAAAACAGTACTTGGATAGGCGGCTTTCCCCCCAGGAATATAAATACCAGCCGAGTCAACAGGTGTATAGCGCTTGCCCAACACCACATCTTTATCGCCAAAGTGCACCCAGCTTTGGGGTACACGCATTTTGTGAAATTCTTCGATACGCTGATGCGCTAATTCGATTGCTTTAAGCAGTCCGCCTTTGACTTGCTGATAAGCAGCATCAAGTTCTGATCCACTTACACGCAGTTCAGCCGCCGTAAAGTCTTGTCCGTCAAACTCTGAGGTGTAATGCAAAAGGGCGCTATCGCCTTTGCGCCTAATCGTTTGAATGATTTCTGTGACGGTGGCTTCTTTATGGATCATCTGATCGTCATAGATGCGATCGCAAATCCGCTTAATTTCGGATTCTGCTTCAGTTCTCTGGGTGACAATTCGTAGCATAGATTGTGACGTAAGAAGCGATGATTAATCCTAGCTTAACCTGTATTCCTGTAAGTTGTGTGAATAAGGATCGTAAATTAATAATGAATTCAAATCAACTAATATAAAACCTATGCAAGTAACTGATCACGAACGTCCAACACATGGGGGAAATCGTCAATGGGCGGCGAGTCTTGCTGGTATTGAGCAAGAGCAAATTTTAGATTTTTCGGCAAGTATTAATCCTCTTGGTCCCCCTCAATCTGCGATCGCGGCGATTCAATCTCACTTAACTGAGCTAAATCATTATCCTGATCCCGAATATATATTGCTCAGACAAGCTTTAGGAAAGTTTCACCAATTATCGCCAGAATGGATTTTGGCGGGAAATGGTGTGGCGGAGCTATTAACTTGGGTGGGGCACGATCTTTCGCAACTATCGGCAACAGTTCTATTTACGCCAGCTTTCACTGATTATTATCGCGCTCTCAAAACTTTTGATTGCCAAGTAGAAAAGCATCCATTTCTACTTGACAATCAGGATTTAAAGTTGAAGATAGAATCCCCCCCAATTATCAATTCTCATACAAAAGGAATATTAATCAATAATCCCCACAATCCTACAGGTTATTTATTTTCTAGGGATAGTCTTTTGCCTTATCTAGAACAATTTGCCCTAGTTGTAATTGATGAAGCATTTATGGACTTTCTATCACCAGAGCAGCAGCAAAGTTTAATTGATTTAGTTCCATTACATCCTAATTTAGTGATTTTACGATCGCTGACTAAATTTTATAGCTTGCCAGGTTTACGACTTGGCTATGCGATCGCCCATCCTGATCGTTTACAGCGTTGGCAAGAATGGCGCGATCCTTGGTGTGTGAATGCTTTGGCGGTAGCAGCAGGAATTGCTGTACTTGAAGATCAGGAATTTCAACAACAAACTTGGACTTGGCTTGCGGAAGCAAGATCGCAACTATTTACAGGTTTATCGCAAATAGCTGGTTTAAATCCCTTGCCAAATGTTGCCAATTATCTATTAGTAAAAACTGAAGTTGCGGGTTCTCTTTTACAAAAGGAACTATTGCAAAATGAGCAAATTCTCATTCGTGATTGTCTGAGTTTTCCTGAATTAGGCGATCGCTACTTTCGAGTGGCTGTACGTCTGGAACATGAAAATCAAAAATTAATAAATGCTCTATCAAGTCGCTGGCCAGCTAAATCATGATCGGTGTATTTGTTTTTTTGTTAATGAAATGCGCGTTTCAGCAGCCACTTACAGCGCTTTGCGCTCAAACCCAAACCAAAGAGAATCTTGAAAGTGTTGCTTTGCAACGCTTTCAAGATTCTCTTTGATCTAAACTACCCAGAGCTGAAATTACAGAAGTAATGCAGATAATCCGAAAATCATTCTGATGATGGGTGATCATGTTTGTTCTTGGCTGAGTTCAGGTTGACGATATTTCCAAATTGGATCTTCAATTCCTGCTTGAGAAAAACCGCGATCGCGGATCAGACAGGCATGACATTTACCGCAACCGCCCTTAATTCCAGCATAGCAAGTATGAGTTAGCGAAAGAATTTCCTCAAAGCGATCGCCTAATACGTCAACCGCAAGATTGACGCTCTCTGCCTTGGTTAATTGCATCAAGGGAGTATGAATGATAAAGGAATCAGGATTGCCCCATATACCTTCTCCAATCGCCTTTGCCATGAAATCGATAAATACTTGACGGCAATCATAGTAACCTGCAAAGTCGGCTTCACAGACCCCTATAAAAATATCTTTAATACCAAGTACGGCTGCCCGATTTCCTGCCAAGGTAAGAAACAAAATATTTCTTGCTGGCACAAAAGTTGGTTCAACCCCTCCAGGCAATTCTTCTGTGGAATCGTATTGCTCCAAAGGTGTGTCAGAAACTAGAGGAGATGTCCCTTTTAGAATGGGACCTAATTGAATAATTTCATGGCTCGCGAGGTTAAGAGATTTAGCGATCGCGATCGCACTTTCCAGTTCAATCACATGGCGTTGTCCATAATCAAATGTAATTGCATGGACTTCATCAAACTGTTGACAAGCAATAGCAGCACAGGTTGTTGAATCCTGCCCTCCGCTAAGAACACATAATGCTTTAGATCGTGTCATGATGATCTCCTAATTTAAGAAAGAATTTCAGCTCTAGTATAAAATGTTATAGCCATTTGACAGATTAAAACCCTTGCTGGGCTTGGGTTATAATCTGTCAAAGTGTTGCTACACTTTCGTGAATTGATAATAAGTGCCTTTGCTGAATAAATTACCCCAACCCGTAAGGTTAGGATGTGTAATTAATTAAGCGTGCCTACTTAGGAGTGAAATGTATGTTTTAATCATGAAAGTAATCCTATATTAATGGCATGACTTTCCTTTATAAACTGAAAACTTGATCTAGGGGTTAGAGTATACACACAGCTTGAAGTACAGGTTTCATCAATTCGGACAGCAAGTAATCCTGCTAATCCTTGTTTCTCAAGTTTCTCAAAAATCCATCGTGCAATCTCTTCACTAGTAGGGTTCTCTAAACCAGTAGTTTTGTTAAGAAAATAATGATCTAAATAGTCATCCAATAAAGGTTTCAGAAAATGCTTAATATCAGCATAGTCAATCAACATCCCCGCTTTAGGACCAGATTCATGCAATGCAGTTCCACTAACGTAAACTACTCCACGCCAGCTATGTCCATGCAATCGGGCACATTTGCCGTCATGGTGAGGAAGTTCGTGGGCAGCTTCAAAGCGAAACTCTTTACCCAGAATCCATTCATTCGTCATGCAACACCTATGTATTTATGAGTTTGTAGAGAGAGTCGGTAATTTGGGTTTTGTTGAAGTAGCTCTAGAATGATAGAAATAGCGCGATCGCGAACATTCCATTCTGGCTGTAGGAATATAGGACAATCTTGCACTATTAGTAAGTAGTCCTTGTAAAATTCCAATTCTTGCCCCGTACTAATTACAAATTTGATTTCGTTTGCACGCCTCCAAAATAACTCTTTGACTGGGTAGGATGGACTAAGATGATGCTTAGGAGAAAGAGTAATCCAAGCTGATGATGGAATTTCTTGCCAGAAAGCTCCAGAAGTTTCAATATTAACTTGTCGGTCTGCATCCAATAATGCTTGTACCAGTTGCGGTAACTGCTTATGGATAAACGGTTCTCCTCCGCTAATCACAACCCTAGGAGATCGTAATTCCTTGAGTAATTCTGCGAACGATTTCATCTCTCTGGGTGCGTTAAGACCTCCATCACTGTAGCCTGTGTCACACCAGCTACAACGAACTGGACATCCTGAAAGGCGAATAAAATCTACTAAAGCGCCTATCCAAAAACCTTCTCCCTGCACAGTGCTCTGAAAAGTTTCATGGATAGGGACTTGCAGTACCTCATCTATTGACATTATTGGGACATTCCTGACAATGACCTGAATTAAATCAAGCACTAAATGAATATTTGACGATCAATATATAATGTATAGGTGCAGAAAGTCAAGTTTCTGGCTAACACCAATTTCCGAAAGTCTAGTCATAGCTCAAATTCATTGAAACGAGTTACACTGACAGAATATTTGATCATCTTATAACTCATGACCTGCCCAGTTCCTAAAGAGCAACAACCACTTAATGAATATGTCGAGCTTAAGGAAGCTTTCTTTTATCGCTGGGCAAAGCTAGCGCGATCGCAGTATTTGCGAGTGTTGTTGCTCTTGTGGCTAGGTTTCACAGTTGTTTTTTTGCCAGTGGCGATGAGTATTGAGTCACCAAGCCGACATTTGTGGCAATTTATCTGTGTGGCGAGTATTGGCGGCGCTGTAGGGCTAATTTTGCCAGTGTTGCTATTGCTGTCAGGATGGAGTCATGTGAAGCAAAGGCTTGACAGTGCGAAGATTTTTTATGAAGAGTCAGGCTGGTATGACGGACAAACTTGGGAAAAGCCAGAAGCGGATTTAGTCAAGGATCGCTTATTAGTAGCTTATGAGATTAAACCCGTATTAAGTAGATTGCAAAAGACACTTTTGGGAATCATCGGATTTCTAGTTCTTGGCTTTGGGGCTCTAAATATTCTTTAAAACCAGTTTTTTACTTCACAGCGCCGAAGGCGCTACGAAGTAAAATCTTTTGATTTTTTATGCCCAATAGGGTGAAGCTAATTTTGTAAAACAAGCCTTAACATATGTTTACAAGTAAACTAAGACTAATAGAAAAACTTCAATAAATCGCGTCTAGTTTCATTTAATGAAGTTTTGCGATTGAGATTAACTGAGGTAAAGGAATATGACCATTTTAGACCAATATTTTGAACTTTCCGATCGCGCTAATGATGACGAGAAAGCATTTAACGAATTGGTAGAGTTATTCGCTGAGCAAGCCGAAGTTCATCCATCGGGGGCAAAAAAAGTAGTTGGCAAAGATGAAATTGCACAACTATATCGCAAATTTTTTCAATCTTATTATGGGATGCAACGTGTTTGGACGACCAGAAAGACCGAGAATGGACTAGAAGCTATTTGGGCGATCGCAGGTAAGCGTGATAGTGGTGAACTATTCGCGATGCAGGGCAGACATATTGCCGAAGTTGATGCCCAAGGCAAAATCTACGCCTTAGAAGTTCATGTATCCAAAGCTAGTTAACCCATCAATTGAAGAATATCTTGCCAGTTTTGATAAATTTGGCATCCACCTTGGTCTAGAGCGCATTCAACAACTGCTCGAAACTTTAGGCTCCCCCCATCAACAAGTTCCCGTGATTCATGTCGCAGGCACAAATGGAAAAGGTTCTGTTTGTGCTTTTTTGTTGTCAATTTTACAAGCCGCAGGCTATCGCGTCGGGCGTTATACTTCACCACATTTACTTGATTGGCGCGAACGAATTACGATTAACGGGAAATGGATTAGTAATCAGGATTTATTAGATTCTTTGCACCAAGTTGATGCAGCGATCGCATCAGAGTTTCCACCAACGCAGTTTGAAGTTTTCACGGCAGCGATGTGGTGGTATTTCGCTCAACAAAAATCACAGCAAAATCTAGATATTGCAATTATTGAGACAGGCTTGGGTGGTAGACTAGACGCAACCAATGTATGCGATCGCCCTTTAGTTAGTGCAATCACCTCAATTGGACTAGATCATTGTCAGCAATTGGGACATACCTTAGGTGCGATCGCATCAGAGAAAGCAGGAATCATCAAACCTAAATGTCCCGTAGTTATTGCCGAGAATGCTCCTGAAGCGCTCAAGGCTTTACAAACAAAATCAACAGCATGTGATGCGCCAATAACTTGGGTCAATGCAGCTACTCGCACAGCTACAGGCGCTGTATGGCAGGGCTTTGCATATCCTTTGCCGTTACTGGGAAATCATCAGTTAATTAATTCGGCGATCGCGATCGCTGTAGTGCAATCGTTGAGAACACAAGGTTGGCAAATTAGTGATGATGCGATCCGAACAGGAATGGCGAATACAGAATGGGCAGGTCGATTACAATGGATAGAATTTAACTTAAATGGAAAGTCGCGCAAAATTTTAATTGATGGAGCGCATAATGTCGCAGCGGCAGAATATCTTAGACAATTTGTAAATGAATCTTTTCCAAATCAACGAAAGCTTTGGGTAATGGGAATTCTCAATACGAAGGATCAATCTGGGATTCTCCAAGCACTGCTGCATCCTGATGATTTACTTTATCCAGTACCTGTTCCTAATCCCGCAACCACATCGCCGCAGGATTTAGCTAAGATTGCCTCTACAATCCTCAAGACTAAACCTCATGCTTATGAGCATCTGCAATTAGGACTTGAGGCAGCTTTTGATGATCAGCGATCGCATGATATTGTCATTCTCTGCGGCTCATTATATTTAGTTGGTGAGTTTCTTGATCATTTAAAAATTGTCTAGATCCTGCCCAGTCGCCCTTGGGAAGGGGGATTGAGGGCGATCTCTTTTTGGTTTAACAATTAGGAGAGGCAAAAGTGCTGAACGCTCTAAATCTTCAAAGTGAATATCGCAGCGATACCTGCGATTTAGTACAAGATTTTTACATTCCTTATTTAGAGAACTCTATTCTCTATAGTCGAGCAGTGGGATTTTTTTCTAGCACCTCAATGGCAACAGTCGCCAAGGGGCTAATGTCATTACTTCGTTTGGGCGGTAAGATGCGCTTGATTGCTGCACCATGTTTGTCAGAGCAGGATGCTGAAGCGATCGCACTGGGGCTCAAACAGCGAGATGAGGTTATTACACAAAGTTTATTAAAGGAATTAGATCAAGAGTTTGAAGTGGTTGTCAAAGATCGTTTAGCCTGTCTTGCGTGGCTTTTGAGCAAAAATATTTTAGAGATTAAGCTCGCTATTCGTAAGGATATTCGCAATCAGAGAGGCATCTATCATGAGAAGTTAGGAATTTTCTCTGACGAAGCGGATAATCTTGTAGCCCTTACAGGATCGGCAAATGAAAGCTCTAGGCATCTCTAAAAAAGAATAAGAGAGCCAAACATGAAAATCAAGAACAATAAAAACCATTAATATCAAATGTTTCTGCCTTTCTCAGCAAGCCCTATTTAATTGTGCCTAGATACTTAGATAGAATGACAACATATGGATACAATACTATTCGATCTTGATGGAACTTTAACCGATCCCAAAATTGGGATTACTACTTGTATTCAATATGCACTCAAGCAACTTGACTACGAAGCCCCAGAGACTGATCGCCTCCTCTGGTGTATTGGTCCACCATTGACAGTCAGTTTTGCCAAACTACTCCAAACTACCGATCAAATAATAATTGATCGCGCTATTGCCCTTTATCGCGATCGCTTTGCCACAGTTGGTCTATTTGAGAATGTTCTATACCCACAAATTCCTGAGACGCTAAAACTCATTCGCGCCGCAGGTTATCAAACTCACATTGCCACATCCAAACCCCATGTGTTTGCCAAGCGGATTATTGATCATTTTGAACTGACTTCTCTGTTTGATGGTATTTATGGCAGTGAATTAGATGGCACTCGCAGTGACAAAGGAGAACTAATTCGTTATATTCTCCTCACCGAAAATTTGAGCCCTGCTAAAACAGTTATGGTAGGTGACCGCTCCCATGATGTGATCGGCGCTAAAAAAAATCAGCTATTAGCGATCGGCGTTACCTATGGTTATGGCTCAGAGGAGGAGCTACGAATTCATGGAGTAGATTTGATTGCTAACTCTCCTATGGAGATTACCAAATATTTATAATTTATAGCAATGAAAGTTTTGCTTAGAACATAAACGCCAAATAAATGAAGGCGGCGCAAAGCGCCGCCTTCATTTATTTGGCGTTTGATTTGTCCTAGCTATCTCTTTCACAGCTACATAATACTATTGGGGCTTTGTTGTGCCGTAGGCACAATTGTCGTTAAGCCCAAAAAGTTAATAGCGGCGCTATTAACTTTTTGGGCTTAACGGCAAAAGCTATATTTCGCTATATTTTATAGATGATATGCGATGATTTATAGCGTTATCGCATTCATTCCGAGGTTGTCCTATGCCCAAAGCGATCGCTCAAGCAGATACTTTTCTTAAAAAAAAGCTGCTTGGCTCAACGGATTTAGCCGATTCCGAGAAAATTTTTATCAAAAAGGGGCAGGAATTTTTTTTCACCGAATATAGCCCTGATCGCAATCAGCATCTTTTTCTTACCCTTGCATCTCCCTTTCCTACACTGGATGGCAAGTCTCAATTACAGAAGGTCTATGCCTACGATCCTCATATCAAAATTGAAGGGGAAGATCTCAATAAGCTGATCAAGTTACCTGTCAAATATTGTTCACAACTAGACAACGATCAAGCGATCTTCGGAGCTGGTTGGCGACAGTGTAATACGACTAGTAACGCTATGCTAGCCGACTATGTGCTAAATGGAGCCTTGACAACAATGGCAAAAGCACAGGGATTCCCAGAGCCAGAGTCAGTCTATATGCGACTAGTGGGCAAGTATGGGGATACTATCGATCATGATGCTCAAACATGGGCTTTGAAGGAACTTGGTATTAACTCTTACTTTAGCTATTCTCTCTCCGCCAAAGACGTACTACTATCGCTCAAAGCAAATATCCCCGTAGTTGTAGGTTTTGCCTACAAAGGCAGTGGTCACATTTGCGTAGTTGTCGGACATGATCCTGATAAAAAAGTTTGGCTGGTGCATGATCCTTACGGCACTCGTCATGGTGCTAGCGATAGCTATGATGTAGGCGTTGGCGGCGTTTATGATCCCTATAGCTATGCAGTAATGCAGCAAATTTTTTGGGATGGAGGCGGTGAAGCTGGCTGGGGCAGAATTGTTACTAGCATTAAGGGTAAGCCAACGGGTTTACCTTCAGGGCTATAAAAAAAGCGGCGCAATGCGCCGCTTTTTTTATTTACTGGATTATTTACTGCGAAAAATTGCTCTCACGGGCAAATGATCGGATACTTTTGCAAAATAGGTGCGATCGCTATCAAAGCCAAGATCCTTTTGAGGATCGAGAATTTGTATTGACTGAGGAATATATTCTTCTTCTGCACCCTTGGGAACTTTAGAAATAGCGATATGATCGATGACGCAACCAATGCCACGATTAGAATATCTAGGACGACCATCTATCATTTTCGGCTGACCGCGTTTTTTTAAGCAGTTCTCTTTTGCATCGGTTTCGATCGCTTTCGTCAAAAAAGTCACTGGTGCATCACGTAACCCTCGATTTTGGTCAGCCCATGTCGGACTATTGAAATCACCGACAAGAATCAGATCGGGATCAGATTGAGTGTTTTTTTGATATTTATCGACTTCTTTGCGCAGAATGTCGCTTTGATTTTGACGTAAGCGATCGGCATCTTTGCCACCACCACCTTTCTGATGCACAACGACTAAGGTGAAGTCGAAATCTTTACCAGCCTTGAGATATGTCACAAGCGGAGATCGCAAAGTTCCCGTTATATTGACCTGTCGCCATTCGGTTACTTTTTGAGCAGCGATCGCATCTTTACGATAAAACATTGCGATTCTCTGTTTACCGCCTGTCTCTCCCAAAATAAATTCCCATTGTTTGGATTTGTTCAGCTTTTCTTTTAGCTTATCAGCAGCAATTGGGCTGACTTCCTGCAAACCGATCGCATCAAAATTACGTTCAATAATCTGGCTCACAGCTTCTAATTTCTCAGTATTTAGCCCATCAAAATTTTCAAGATTAAAAGTTCCCAGTCGTATTTGATCAGGAGCATTTGCAGTCGTGAAGGGATTTGAGCAACCTGCGATCGCAATTACAAAAAGCCAAAAGACAGGCAAATATTTCAAGCGTTTAAAAAGCGATCGCGACATTATTTTCTCCTAATATCATGTAAGAACTCCTCAATCACTTCAATCAACCAATTAACTTCCGTTGGTCTAATATCATCATTAGCTAAAGTGTATTTCTTTCCACTTAGCCACAAAAATACATTTGCTTTTCTAGAATTATCTTCATTATGGTCGCTAGCTAACCAAATTAGATTATCTAAAATTCCACTATTTCGTTTCTCGATCATTCGCCACTTCGGTTCCACTCCTGAAAATGCACTGGTAGGAACTTTAATTTGCCAAGAAGTTTTGCCAAATATGGACTTTATAAACCAAGTTTCTTGTTCTGTAATTTCTAGGGTTACAGTTTCAAAAAAGCGGAAGGTAAAGCTGAGCAATAAACCAACGCCGTAAATTAATATCAAAGCGCCAGCAGCATAGAATCTCAAATCATTTAGCTGCATAGCATAATTCCAAATCTTAAGCAAAAATGGAGATGCAAAAGCAGCAATCAATCCCACTACTACCCAAGTCCAGATCACTGTCAAAATTCTCGAAGGAATTATAATTTTGAGATTAGTTGAAGAAGCTGACACCTGAAAACTGCAATTCTCTGGAGGGAAATAAATACGAGTAGAGCTGGAAAATCGACTGGACTCAACAGGACTAGATTGCTTCATTGATACTAATGGAGCAGGTGGAGCAGTCAGAGGGAGAGGAGTTTGAACGGATTCACGTATAGCTTGCAAAGCTAGTCTTGCCGAAGCATAGCGCTTTTTGACAGTCGGCTCTACTAATTTTTGAATCCATTTTAAGAGATGAAGACTAGCGCTAGTGCGATCGCTAAATATTATCCTTGCATCATCATCCTGTGGTAAATCCGCAGGTGATATACCTGTTAGCAAATAAATTAACGTCGCACCCAAGGAATAGAGATCGGACGCGGCAACTGCTCTACCACCATATTGTTCCATTGGTGCATAGCCATAGGTTCCCACAACTGTAAATGATTTACCTTCAGCACTTGCCCGATCTTGCACAGCACCAAAATCCACCAGATAAATAGTTGGAGTGTCTCCTTCACTTTCAGACAAGATCAAATTGCTCGGTTTAATATCGCGATGGAGAACTTGGGGACTGAGTTCATGGAGATAGATGAGGATTTCTAAAATTGCGATCGCAATTTTCTTAACTTGCGATTCAGTGAATTTATGTCCCTTGGCAATATATTCACGCAAAGAATCCCCCTGAATATATTCCTGCACCAAGCCGAACCACAAAGAGCTATCGTCAATCGAAAAATAGTCGCGATATTTGGGAATACGCGGGTGATCTAGCTGTTTGAGTACGTTTGCTTCACGCTCAAATAATTTTAAGTCTTCCCACTGAACATTGCCACCAAAAGCTAATAACTTGACCACAACCAATTCATTTTCTTTTTGCAAATCCTTGGCTAGCCAAGTTTCACGTCCTGCATTCTGTCCCAGTTGACGTTCTAATTGATAGCGTTGATTAACAATTGCTTGAGGTTCTAGCATAGCTATATTATTGGGATTTGAATATAAAAAGAGTGCTAAAGCACTCCTTTTATATTTAGGATTTATAGCACAAATTTTTCGATCGCTACAGCCGCTCCATCATTCTCAACAGTTGGGGCAACCCAATCCCCAAGTGGTTTCAATCCTTCAGGAGCATTTCCCATCACCACGCCAATGCCTGCATATTCGATCATCTCTAAATCGTTGAAATTGTCACCAATCGCTAAAACCTGCGATCGGTCAAATCCCAAAATATTCTCAGCTAAATGCTTTACCGCAGTTCCTTTATTTGCGATCGGATTAGTTGCTTCAAAGAATGTTGCTACAGATTTGGTGAGATAAAGTTGTTGTGGCGTATAGCGATCTTTGAGTACTCGCAACATTTCTGTGACTAATTCAGCGGTATCACTCAAGGCAAGAATCTTGGTCGGCGGATGGTCTGTACTTTCACTAGTCAGGAATTCTCGCAAGTCACCAACCACGGTAACTCCAACCTTAGAACGTTCTGCATAGGCTTGGGTTTGCGCTGTCATCTTGCGAACGTAGAGTTCATCATTTACATAAATATGAATCGATAGTTTGTCATTAGTCGCAAATTCTCCTAGATCGTCTAGCAAAGAGAGCGCTTGTTTAAGTTCAACTGGCCAATGGCCAACTAATTCATCGGTTTTGGGATCTTTAATGAATGCGCCTTGATAGGAAATCAATGGCATATCAGAGGCAATCAATTCGTGAAATCGGACAGCCGAGCGATACATTCTACCCGTTGCGATCGCGACTTTGACACCCTTTGCTTGAGCTGCTTTTACCGCTTGCTTAACTGCATCATTGACCTGATTGGCATCACCGCTAATCGTGCCATCGATATCTACCACGATCAGTTTAATGTCTTGCGCCATGAGTTTTCTTTTTGATTTGTATAAAAAAAGTAGGGTCAATTCATGAATTGACCCTACTTTTTTATAATACCTTTAAAATTTACCTCACCCTAGCCCTCCCCTTGCAAAGGGGAGGGAACAAGATTTCTAGTTTGCCCCCTTTCCAAGGGGGAATTAAAGGGGGTAAGTCCGACTTATGTCTAGATGATGTGGGTTCTTACGAGAAATACCTTTAATTGGTCTGTTCAGGACAGGTTGCACCGCCCGAAATGTTACGGCATTGCTGACGGATTTCTGCTAATAAACTGGGGTTCATTTGCTTGGACTTACTCAAAGCCATTTCAAAGTACTTCTTGGCAGACAAAATATTGTTGCCGCCTTGCATCCATAACACCTGTCCCTTCAGGTACTGTAGTTCTGGGTTATTTGGAGCGGAGACAAGAGCCTTATTCACTGCATCTAATGCAAGATCAGGCTTACGTGCATCACGATAGGCAAGAGCAATACCACGCCATTTCAGATAATCGGGCGCTGCATGTTTCCTTAGGCTTTCCAATGCAGTTTCAAGATCCGATAGAGGCAATACCGAGGCAATTAGCATATCGATATAGCCCTTAACCAAATTTAGTTCAGGATCATTAGGGTCAATATCCTTAGCTTTTTGGATATTGTCAAAAACGCTTTGCACTAGTGGTAGAGCTTTAGGAGCACTAGACAAACCTTCAGTTTTAACAATATATCCAGCCTCAATCAAATCGCTTACAGCGATATACATATAGGATCTAAGGCTGTCTATACCCTTCAAAGCTTGGGCGTTAGATCTGACTCGCTTACCAGCATCGTGCATTAGCAAGTATTCTTCTTTGGCATAGGCGGTAGAAGCCCTTAAAGCAAATAGGAGTGGATCACTAGCTTCAGTTCTAACCGCTAAATCCAACTGCTTTACCGCTGCCGTGTAATTTCCTTCTTTGAACATTAATTCAAAGGCTTTCTGGGTTTCACTACCGATCGCCCTAGCATTTGAGGAACGGAATGGATCGGCAGCAAAGCTAGGGCTCACTGTGGCGACTGTGATTAATGCTGCCATCAAGGAGACAGATACAGATTCAAAAACAAGTTTCAAAGGACGGCTCATAAAATTCCCCGAAAATATCAGGCTATGATGTGGTTAGCAAAGTTTAGATCGTATCTTTAGAGATTCTGACAAATTTAACTAGGACTAAATCTAAATACTTAATCTAAATTTGGTCTGGTGTTTATAGGTTGTCTGCAACATAGTACGTTAATGCATTAAGAGACGATTGTAATTTACAAAAAGTTTCTTACCTTCACCTAACAGGCTAGATGATGCAGCGACAAATGAGATACGGCACAATGTGCTCTATCTCATTTGTCGCTGTAAGTACCCCATCATAATTAAAAAATAGAGCAAAAAAGCTGTACCCTTCGCACAGCGAAGGGTACAGCTTTTTTGCTACTTGATAAGCTTATTTTTCCAGTATTTGGCTAGAACTTCGCATGATTAAAGCCAAGGCATCTGACACAGGAAGCAAGGCAGCGATCGCGGTCAGTTTTAATGACCATGTATCTGTTGCGCTGAACAGCCCCTCCAAACCACTCAAGTGGGCTGACCAAATATCAGTCAAATCAATGGCAATGCAAGCAAATAAAAGTACTTTGATCGTAACGTGATTAGAAAAGACCACCAAAATAGCTAAGACCATATCTCTAATCGACCACACCCTGATGATGTAAGGCATTTGCAGATTAAAATCCAAAGGATCGCCTAGTTGTTGCATCAGCCAATGTGGCTCAACATAACTGATCGCACTCAATCCAAACCGCACAAGGCACATAAATCTAATCAACGTCGCTACATACCAACTTTTATCTTACAACAAATCTGAAACACCACCAAAAAATGGATACTGCGATCGGTTTCCGAGGTGTATGACATAAGAAAAGGAGCGCTTCGCGCTCCTTTTTTTCTTATGTTTTTAGACTTCGCCTAGATATTTCAGCACAACCACACTTAATGGCGGTGCTGTCACATCGACAGAATAGGGCTTGCCATGACTGCCGTAGTCATCGGAATATTTGCCGCCAAGATTGCCGACACCGCTGCCACCGTAGATCGGGGCATCGCTATTAAGAACTTCTTTATAAAAGCCCTTTTCTGGAACGCCAACACGATAGTTGTGATGGACAACAGGCGTAAAGTTGCAGACCACCAAAACAAACTCGCCATCTAGACCTTTACGCAAGAAAGAGATGACTGAGTTCTGAGTGTCATTACACTCAATCCATTCAAATCCGTCTTGAGTGAAGTCTTGCGTGTAAAGCTCAGGCAGCGATCGCAAAAGTTTGTTCAGATCGCCAACATATTTTTGCAATGTCTTGTGGCTAGGATATTGCAACAAATGCCATTCCAAATCACCCCAAACGTTCCATTCAGCCCATTGTCCAAATTCCATGCCCATAAACATGGTTTTCTTGCCAGGATGGGTGAACATATAACCATAGAGGCAACGCAAGTTCGCAAACTTCTGCCATTCATCACCAGGCATCTTGCCGATCATCGGACTCTTACCATGCACCACTTCATCATGGGAAAGCGCCAACATGAAGTTTTCGCTGAAAGCATACCAAAGGCTGAAGGTGAGGTAGTTATTGTTATGTCCACGGAAATATGGGTCGAGCTTGAAATAATTGAGCATGTCATGCATCCAGCCCATATTCCACTTCAGGTTGAAACCTAATCCGCCTGAATAAGCGGGCCATGTCACCATCGGCCAAGAGGTAGACTCTTCGGCTATGGATAAAGCGCCTGGGTAATAGGTGAACAGAATGCTATGTAAATGGCGGAATAGCTCGATCGCTTCTAAGCTTTCACGACCACCGTACTCGTTGGCAAGCCATGTACCTGGTTCGCGGTTGTAATCGCGATAGATCATCGAGGCAACTGCATCGACACGGATTCCGTCGATGTGATATTTATCGAACCAGAATAATACATTGGCAATCAAGAAATTTTTAACTTCACTACGCTTGTAGTTAAAAATTTTGGTTCCCCATTCTTTATGTTCACCAATGCGGACATCTTCTGGCTCGTAAAGAAACGTGCCATCAAAGAAAGATAAACCATGTCCATCTTTGGGGAAGTGAGCTGGAACCCAGTCAACAATAATGCCAATATCGTTTTGGTGACACTTATCGATGAAGTACATCAAGTCTTGAGGTGTGCCATAACGCGATGTGGCGGCATAGTAACCCGTCACTTGATAGCCCCATGAGCCATCGAAGGGATGCTCGGCTACAGGCATCATTTCAATGTGGGTATAGCCCATCTCCTTGACATAGGGGATCAAGTCTTCGGCGAGTTCGCGATAGGTGAGAAATCTTGCTCCAGGTTTAAGATCGGCGGCTGATACGCTCTGGTATCCACTAGCAGGAGGATTGGCTGCCGAGGCGTGCATCCATGAGCCAAGATGCATTTCATAGACGGAGATTGGCTTTTTAAGAGGATCTTCAGTGCGGCGATTGTCTAGCCATACTTGATCATTCCATTCGTAGGTACTGAGATCGGTGACAATCGAGGCGGTTTTAGGACGTACTTCCTGAAAATAACCGTAGGGATCGGATTTTTCGTAAATATGTCCTTCAGGACTTTTAATTTCGTATTTGTAAACTGTACCAACTACTAATTCAGGAATAAACAGATCCCAAATGCCTGTATTTCCTCTACGCATTTGGTGCTTACGTCCATCCCAGCTATTAAAGTCGCCTAGGATTGAGACGTTACGAGCATTGGGAGCCCAAACTGCGAAATAAACACCACTCACACCGTCAATGGTGGTGGGATGTGCGCCCATTTTTTCGTAAATTTGGTAATGAGTGCCTTCACCAAATAGGTAAGCGTCAAATTCTGTCAGTAAAGGAGATCTGAAATAGTAAGGATCATGAATTAGCCGATCGCTGTCTCCAGCCTTAACTCTGAACTGGTAATTAAACAGGTGGGGCGCGTCACTGATCACACATTCAAAAAAGTGAGGATGATGCACGGAATGCATCGGATATTCTTTATTTTGTTCGGGATTAACTACATATACTGCTTCTGCGTCGGGTAGATAAGCTCTAACCACCCATACCGACTTACCTTCTTGCTCAAGTTCATGGGGGCCGAGGACTGTAAAGGGGTCGTGGTGTTGATTCCACACAATGCGATCGATTTGCTCGGTGGGGAGGGTTGGGGTCATATCACTTTAAGTAAACGCACATAATTAAATTACTGCATATTAATCACCAAATGACAGGGTGTAATCTAAAGTAAAGACTGGTGAATATTTTCCTTTATTTTTTATATGCATAAAATACGAGATTGAGATGCTTTTATAGAGACATTGAGATCGCATCATCAAAATCTGCGATAAAAATTACGACTAATAATGTGGATGCCAGCCTCTAGCAACCCAAATACTTCTTTTTGCTAATATATTCATTGGTTAATTCGTAAAGCTGTAACTGTGACTCTACCAGTTGCTGTGACACCAATAACCTGAGTTGCTCCATTTATCCAAGCAAAATGTTCTATCCATAATTGTTTTTGTGGATTAAAGAACATTATGCTTCTGTTAGCAACTCATTTAGGGTTGGGACTGGATATCCGCGCCACCGTAGATTGCCCATGCATGAGCTTTGGTCAACATCATCCGATCGACTATCTTTCCTAAATCTTGGAGTTCTTGATATTCTGTTTCTGAAAGTTCTGAATTCTACAGGTAAGGGCAATGCCTCCGTGCTTGCCTTGTCACGCTAGCAGTAGGAGATTCATTATCTGCGTTCCACTTAACATCAGTAATAATAAATGATCTTTCTTCGCGATCGCAATTTCTTTGATTGTTCATAAATGTCTATCGCCTAAATCTCAATATCAAATAGCGATCGCCTATTTCTCTGCATCAAATCGCGATCGCTTGAGATTAGATATACTAAAATCAATTTACTATTTTATGACTTACGCAAAAGAACGAGCCGTAGGGGCAATTCATGAATTGCCCCTACGGCAAAATGAGGCTTTCATGGCGTTTTTGCGTAAGTCCTATATTTATTCCTGCCTATGAAATTACCAAACGGTGATCATCCAGAAATTTCTATGCAAAAAATTTTAGGATATTGCTTAAACTTCAACCATGATAAGGGTAAAGATAAGGCGAGAGTATTTCAATCTGGGTTGGGTATCACGTCTCAAGATGCCGATCACTTGGTTAAATTAATTCAAATTGCGGCAGTTGAAGGTGAAGTTGTACAGGAGAGTAATACGAAATTTGGTAGGGAATATAAAGTAGATTGGGAAATTCCTAATATAGGAGGTACTGAACTGAGAACTATTTGGGAAGTTAGTATAGACTCTGGTTATCCGCGTTTGATTAGTGCTTTTTTGAAGAGAGAAAAATAATGAAAACTCCACAGTTACTTGATACGATCGCCATTCTAAAACCAATTTCTATAGATAGGCTTTCGCTGATGGAAGCAGAATATGATTTTAATTCAGCTTTGCCAGTGGGTTTGGTGGGTACGATTGTAGATATTCGTCAGGACAATCAAGAGGTTCACTATCTGGTGGAGTTTGCAGATTCTGATGGGTGTGAGTTTGCGATCGCCTATTTGAAATCTAATGAATTTCTTACTTTGCAGTACGAGCTTGTGGCGGCTTAAGGTTTTTACGAGATCGGATACCTCAACACCCACAGACCTGATCGCAAATCTCCCCAACATAAAACTGCGATCGCGCTTCACCACCCATAAAACCCGATCGCTAATTTATCCACATCAAACAGCGATTGCCCCTCATCACGCACAAAAACCGAGCGCCTATTTCCCCACCAAACAACGATCGCCCCTCATCACCCATAAAATCCGATCACCTATTCCCCGACCAAACAGCGATCGCCTCTTTATAGTGATCGTAGATTAGAATAGTGGTGATAATGCTTGCTTTAGCCTTAAATCTATGATTACAAATATTAAGAACAAGCAATTATTTGTTTTGTTGAACGAGCTAAAGTCTGGTCTGGTAGAACTCTATGGAGATAGATTGTTTTCGGTAATTCTTTTTGGTTCTCATGCAAGAGGAGAAGCTACTTCTGAATCAGATATTGATGTGATGGTAGTTTTGGCAGATCCTGTTAACACAGTTGAGGAGCGATCAAGAATGTCTATTCTTTTTTGGTACTTCTTGAGGGAATATGATGAACTAATCTCAATTATCCCCATGTCAAAATCTCGGTTTTTAGCAGGTGAAATTTCTTTTCTAAGAGTGGTTAAGCGTGAAGGTATTGAGATATGAATGAACTAGCAAAGTTCTTGATTTTGTCCAAAGACGATATGGAAACTGCTAAATTACTTTGCGATTGTGGACGTTATCGTTCTGCTATATTGCGTGCATATTATGCAATGTTTTATATGACTCAATATTTACTTCTCTCTGAAGGGTTGGATACTTCTACTCACAAAGGAGTTCTCAAGATGCTTAGTCTACATTTTGTGCAAACAGGGAAAATAGCTCCAAGCGTTGCAGAATTGCTGAGGGAGGCTTACGATGCTAGACAAACTTGTGATTACGAATCCGATATGACTGAGGACTAAATAATGGCGAAAAATGCGATCACTAACGCTCAAACTTTTATTTCTGAAGTTAAAATGCTACTTTCTTAAAATTAGCGATCGCCTAATTCCCCAACACTAAACAGCGATCGCCCCTCCCTACCCACAAACCCGATCGCCTATTTGCCACATCAACCAGAGATCGCATACTAATAAAACTCAATCGAGATCGCAAAAACCATATACTACGAAATACAATCAGATCAGTAACATTCAAGTATCGAATATGCTAAAAACTCTTTGGGCTACTGTTCAAAAAGGAAAAATTGAGTTGTTAGAGGCTTTAGACCTAACAGAAGGAACAAAGGTATTGGTGACTGTGCTTTCTGATGACTATGAGTCTGAGTTTTGGCTTCGGGCGAGTCAGACATCTCTTGATGCAGTTTGGGATAATACTGAGGATGATATCTATGCCGAATTACTCTAAAAATATCGTCATTTTAGTTAGATATCCATTTTCAGATCTTTCTAATGCGAAGGTTCGTCCTGCTGTAATTGTCAATGCACCACATAGCTCTCAAGACATTCTAATTGTGCCATTAACTAGCAAAACAGGCTTTTTGCTTGATGGAGAGTTTGTCGTTGCTGAATGGGCGACAGCAGGGCTTAATATTGCTACAGCAGTTAAGCGTGGTATCTATACTGTAAATAGAAGTTTGGTTATTAAGACTATTGGGAAGTTAGGTGATGTTGATATTGAGAGGCTTGAGCAATCTTTAAGAATTTGGCTAGGTTTATAATTAATTACAGCCCGATCGCCTATTTCCCTCAAATCAAACAACGATCGCCCCTCCCCATCCACAAAACCCGATCGCCTACTCCCTCAAATCAAACAGCGATCGCCTCTCAGTAAATATGTTAATCTGAATTAGGTTGATGCTTTAAGCAAAGGTAAAAATGGATACTTTAGCACAAACATTAAATGTAAAATTAGCCAGATGGCAACCAGATGTTGCTGAATTGGCGAGACAGTTCATTTTGGAGATAATTGATTTAGCTGATCGGGATGCGTTAGATATTTTGCGATCGCGTTCCGTGGAACAAGAAGTGTTGGATTTGCTGGATGAATATTAAACAGGGTGAAGTTTGGTTAGCGGATTTAGGGATAGCTGCAAAGACTCGTCCTGTTGTCATTGTTTCTCGTTATGATACAAATCCTCCAAGAGTTTTAGTGATTTATGTTCCTCTGACGACTCAGTATAGAAATAGTGAGTATGAGGTCGTACGTCCTAACTTGAAGTTTCTCAATCAATCATCTGTCGCTAATGTTCAAGGTATTGGGTCTATCCCAACAGAACGTTTAGAGCGCAAGTTGGGAGATTTACCAAGTGATGTAATGTTACAAATTAAGAAAGCCATCATTTTTGCAATGGATTTAAGCTTTTAAGATTGAGATCGCCCTTATCACTCACAAAACCCGATCGCCTATTTCCCACATCAAACAGCGATCGCCCCTCATCATCCAAAACCCGATCGCCTAAATCTCCACATCAAACAGCGATCGCCCCTCACCACCCACAAAACCTGATCGCCCATTTCCACATCAAACAGCGATCTCTTTGCTAATTTATATTGATGACTAAGTTAAAATTAGTTAAAACTAAATATTAGATCCTTAGTGCTATGCAAATAAAAGAACTCACTACCGAACAGTTTCGTTTACTAGTTCGTGAAGTTGTAATTGAAGTGCTAGAAGAATATATCGATCTAGATGAAGGTAAGAAGTTAAAAACAGCAGTTGTGGAACGTTTATTACGACAACAACATCAACCAACTGTTATTCCTGCGGCTCAAGCTATGCAATCTTTGGGGCTTAATTGGGATGAGCTATAGCATTGATTTTACTTCTGAGGCGATCGCCGATCTTGCAAAAATTGACCGCACTAATCAAATATGGATAGCTCGTAAAATCAAGTGGTTAGGCGAGAATTTTGAACAAATTACGCCTCTATCGCTTTCTGGCAATTTATCAAGCTTTTTTAAGCTGCGTGTTGGAGATTATCGAGTTATTTACGCGATCGCGCAATCACAAAAAAGCCTCACTATCCATCAGGTCGGACATCGTAGAGAAGTTTATGATTAGATGAATAATCGCCTATTCCCCCAAATAAAACAGCGATCGCCCCTAATCACCCAACACCCGATCGCCTATTCCCTCAAATCAAACAGTAATTACCCGTATTGGTGTTTAACTAGAAACTGCGGCTAGTTGAGCAAATAATGGCTTGTCTTTGGGAAGAGTGCTTACTTGAAAAATAGAAAAGCCAATTACCTGACCATTAGTGTTTACTCGCTCCATTAGGTCGTCGTTTTCAGTTTCTCGCATATATCCCAATTCATCTGAGAAGCGAACTTCTAGAAAGTCGGCTTCTGGATCGAACCAAATCTTTACAAATTGCGCCATAGTTCTAATCCTTGTTTTAGTTTGTCTGTAAGATAAGCTGTAATTATAAAGGCATCGTCAGAGTTATCTTTTATTACAACACATAACCATTTTGCCCCAACTATTGTTTGTTCGTAAAAACGATAGTACAAGTACACTTTACTATCCGATCTTGATTGTCTTACAACTTCAGGGTTTTGCAACACTATTTCTAGTTGAAATCTCATATCTACCATTTCTGGATGATCGAGAATGTGTTGTAAGCGTTCTTCGGTTAGCCTAATTTGGCGATTTTGGTAGTCGGTAAGTATTTCCATTATCTAAGTTAAAAATTAGGCTGCTTTGGTAAATTTAGCGTCTTTAGTGATCGCAAAATCATCAAATTTCATGAAAATATAGCGATTGCCCCTCAACACCCAAAACCTGATCGCCAATTCTCTCAAACCAAACAGCGATCGCCTCTCAACACCAAAACCCGATCGCCTAAATATCAAATCAAACAGTGATCGTCCCTTCACTAGAACTGATTTTCAATATCTCTAGACTGATGCAGAATACGAACAATTCCAATGTAAGTTTCCATTCTTTTGTAGAAGATAATGTATGGCTTAATTGGAAAACTACGCAGTTCTTCAGCAAGCTCTTTTCTGCTTCTACCCATCTCTGGGAACTGTGCAAGCATAGGAAACTTGTCAAGGACTTTTGCGAGTAATAAATCGGCTGCTAGAGAATCGTTTTGAGCGAGATATACCCACATATCCTCAAGGTCACGATCTGCTTGTCGGGATATCTTAAATCGATTCATTTTTATGAGCTAAACGTTTTTGACCACGATTTTTAATGTTTTCTAATAGAGTTGGCAATGTGTCGGAATCGTATTCGGTGTAGTCACCATTTTTGAGTTGTGCAATTCCGAGGTTAATATCTTGTTGTAGTGTTGCAAGTTTTAGGGCGCGAAGTTCGGCTTCGGCTTGCTCTGCCCGATCGCATATTGCTTGAAAGGCATGAGCATCTTGCACAACGACTTCAGCTTTACCGTTAACGGTTAGAACCATAGGCGATTGTGTTGATTTAATGCGTTCAATAAATTCTTTGGCGTTGCGCTTGAAGTCGCTGAGGGAATGGATATTTTTTAGCTCGATCATAGTTGTCAAAGCACTTAATTCAGATCTAATTTAATGATAGCTGATCTTTCTTAGCGATCGCAATTTCTATGATTCTTCATAAATATCTATCGCCTATTTCCCCACACCAAACAGCGATCGCCCTTCACCACCCATAAAACCCAATCGCCTAAATCTCAAAATCAAACAGTGATCGCCATTCACTGAGCCTCAATAGTAATTGTTTAGATGTTAAGATCGAAAATATCGCTAATTTAGCAAGAGATTGATATGGTTACACTTGCCGCGAAAAATTTAAATTTTGAAGACGTACAACATCTATTAGGCTTCCATGAGTCTGGAGAGATGGGTGTTTTTTCTGATTATTTGGATTTGGAATCTATTTCTGATTTTGAGCAAACAGAACTAACCGAGATTTGTACTAATTTTCGGCGGTATCTATTGTCAGGTAGAGTTTCCGAAGGACAAATTAAGTTTCTTGCTCTTGCGCCTCTGATGAATTTGACAGGTTACTATAACCAAGCGATCGAGTTACTTTTAGAAGAAAATATTCAGCGTATTGATATTCTCGAAGCGGATACTAGCATTACTGGTAGATATGATATTTTGGCGGTTAAAAAGTCTGGAGTCCAAAATTCAACTAAACTTTGGGTGCTGATAGTTGAAGCAAAGAAAGCAGGAATTGAACCTTTTACAGGAATTCCGCAATTATTAATCTATGCCCATGAGTCTTTGCGTTCTCAGTCTTCGGTTTGGGGTTTAGCAACAAATGGTTTACATTTTCAGTTTATTCGCATCTGTGCAGGAGAATCACCGATCTATCAGTTATTCCCTTCTTTATCGTTGATCGAGTCTGAACCTTCTATACAGATTCTTAAAGTTCTTAAAGCTATTTGTAAATCATAAAAGTTGCATGGTGAGATTTCCGCCCTCACCCCCAACAAACCCCGATCGCCTATTCCCCCAACATCAAACCCCGATCGCCCCCTCACACATAAAACCCGATCACCTATTCCTTCATCATCAACCAGCGATCGCCCCTCACAACCCACAAACCTAATCGCCAATATCCTCAAGTCAATCAAAACAAGATATAAACTTATAGCAAGTCTCTAAGTTCATCTCTTGTGATCTGACAATCTCTTAGAATTTGTGAAAGTAGCCCAGTTCCGATATCTTCACCTGAATGAACTGGAACTACTGTGCGTCTACCATCAGCATGAATAAGAATATGATGACTACCTTTCACTCGCGCTATATCAAAGCCTATTTTCTCTAGAACTTTGATTAGTTGATTTCCTGTCAAACTTGGTAGTTTGCTCATACGGTTACTAAAATTTTCTGTATACCTATAAACTCTGGGGATGGAATATCTTGGCGCTCAAATTCCAAGCATAGTTCAGCCGCTTCTTGAATACGTTCCATGAGGACATCAAGTGATTTTGCTTGGGTATGGCAGCCTCTTAAATTTGGGATTGAGGCGACAAAATACCCGTCAGAGTCTTTTTCGATAACTACGTTAAATTCTCTAATCATTTTTGACTAACTCGTTTATCTTGATTTGCCTAAATTGCTTTCAGGTTATTGCCTTAGTCTACTATAGGTTGACGAATCATTTGCGATCGCCAAAATCCTGAAGTCAATCAAAACAAAGATCGCCACTCACAACCCACAAAACCCGATCGCCTAAATCTCAATATCAACCAGCGATCGCCCCTCAACACCCACAAAGCCCGATCGCCTAAATCTCAACATCAAACAGCGATTTTTAGTAGTGAAAGCGGCAGGCGAGAATTCTGATTTTATCGTCTAGAACTTCATAAACTAGACGATGTTCTTGATCGATCCGCCGTGACCAACAGCCAGATAGATCGTGTTTTAGTGCTTCAGGTTGTCCTGTGCCTTCAAATGGATTACGTTGGACTTCACGAATCAGTTTGATGATTTTTAAAGCTTTTTTGCGATCGCTTTCAATCCGCCAAGCTAAGTCTTCAAAAGCATCTTGATCAAATTCCAAGTTTTTCACAGGCTGCTTCCAAAGAGATTCCATCCTGACGTTTTCTAGCTTTAAGCAGTCTGTTCTTCATGGCTGGACTACTAAGCAGATAGGCTGTTTCTCTTTCTGCCATTAGTTCTTGCCAAAAGGCAACGGGGACAACTACAGAAACTGTTTGCCCTTCTGAATCACAGATGTATTGTAATGCGTTAGTCATAGCAGAATATATAGTTTGCTAGATTAATGGTAATTATAACTGATCGCCCCACACCCCCCACAAACCTGATCGCCTTTCCCGCAACATCAAACAGCGATCGCCCTTCAACACCCACAAAACCCGATCGCCTATTTCATCAACATCAAAGAGCGATTAGATAAGACTAGAGTGAATTTTGAATATCTTCCCAAAAGTCCAAATTCAGCAGATCATTAAGTGAGCTACTGAATTGCCATGTTTCTGGAAACTTCGTTGTCTTGTATTCTGGACGCAGCTTTTTGAGACATTGCTGATAAACCGTATCAAGGATTTTTGAATAGTCGTTCTGCAAACTGGGAGAAGTTTCGATTAAATCCTCGATTTCAGGACGAATATTGCGAATTGTGCGTTCCCATGCGTTGTATTCCAGTGGCATATCGACATAGCATCGTTTTATAATATGCTCGATGAGGGCGCGAATTTGTCCCTTAAGCGAATTTTTCTGAGCTTTTCCCAATGAGTCAATCTCCTCGATCAAGTTGTTAATATCTAGTTGTTTAAAGTCACCAGTTTTTAGACAGGTAATTGTTTCTTCTGTCCATAGCAAGAAATCACGGTCGTATAAATTTGATGATTTTGTTGAGATTAAAGCTTGTGTCATTTGTTTGTGACTCCTTGCTAAAGTATGCGACCACCTACTTAATATTCTAAACTTAGTAGATTTTTTCTATTCTAAACGAAATTTGCTGCCTGATCGCCCCTCACATCACCCAAAACCCGATCGCCTATTCCCCACATCAAACAACGATCGCACCCTCACCACCCATAAAACCCGATCGCCTATTCTCCACATCAAAGCTGCGATCACCAATCACCACTCACAAAATCAGATTGCCTAAACTCCATATCAAACTGCGATCTCCCCTCATCAC
>Ga0209985_10001130_pt1 | contig 27176 bp, 22 predicted proteins | sample NOAtaG_FD_187305 | JGI IMG/M metagenome (GOLD analysis project Ga0209985, IMG submission 187305) | Freshwater lake microbial communities from Lake Erie, under a cyanobacterial bloom - NOAA_Erie_Diel6S_1000h metaG (SPAdes) (version 2) | ecosystem: Environmental > Aquatic > Freshwater > Lake ...
GCAGGCCCGGCTCGCCGGGCACCGGCAGGCTGGGTGACTGCGGCCCGATCACCGTAACCGCCATGCCGAGCGCGTCCAGCTCCCGGCGCATGTAGGTCCAGGTCTGCACCACGCCATTGACCTGCGGATGCCAGGCGTCGGTCACCAGCAGCAGGTGTGCCGGCCATGCTCCGTCAGCAGCGTTGGCGGGCGCTGCGCTCCGCACCGGCTCCGGCAGCGTATCGGTGGCTGCTCGGTCGTCGGGCGGGGTGCGCAGCAGACGTTGCACTCAGCGGGCCGCCGGCAGGGCGGCCACCGCAGGAGCTGTGGCAGGCGCACGGGGCGCCGGCCACTGGAGGGACAGGAATTGCTCGGTGCATGCGGCCCAACTGTGCGTCTGGGCAAAGTCGCGGCATCGCTGACGGTCGATCTTCAGGGCGGCGAGCGCGGCACGCTGCAAGTCTTCATCGAGCACGCCCACCGGCGCCCGGCCGATCACGTCGAGCGGTCCCTGCACCGGGTAGGCCGCCACCGGCGTGCCGCAGGCGAGCGCTTCGAGCAGCACCAGACCGAAGGTGTCGGTGCGGCTGGGGAACACGAAGACGTCGCAGGCCGAGTACAGCCGGGCCAGCTCGGGCTGCGTCAGCACGCCAACGAAGCGCACCTCGGGAAAGCGCCGCTTGAGCAGATCCAGCGCCGGGCCGACGCCCGCCACCACCTTGCTGCCGGGCAGGTCCAGGCGCAGGAACGCCTCGATGTTCTTCTCCACCGAAACGCGGCCCACGTAGAGAAACACGGGCGTCGGCAGACCCAGTGCCAGCGGTTCTAGCGGCCGGAACAGTTCGGTGTCCACGCCGCGGGTCCAGCGCGCGATGCGGCCGATGCGCTGCGCCGCCAGCTCCTCCTCTACCGTGGCGGTGGGCGTCATCACGACACGTGCCGCACCGTGGAAGCGCCGCAGGAAGCGGTAGGTCCAGGCCTCGGGCACGCCGAACATCGCCTTGAGGTACTGCGGAAAACGGGTGTGATAGGCGGTGGAGAACGGCACGCCGTGGCGCCGGCACCAGCGCCGCGCGGCCGCGCCGAGTGGCCCCTCGGTGGCGATGTGCACGGCCACCTCGTCGGTGTCGTCGAGCGCCCGCTTCAGCAGGCGCGCCAGCTTGCGGTAGGGCAGCAGAGACAGGCGGATATCGGCATAGCCGGGGCAGGGCAAGGTGACGAACTGCAGTGGCGAGATGACCACCGTGCGGTGTCCGCCGCGCTCCAGTTCGCGGTTGGTAGCTTCGATGGTGCGTACCACGCCGTTGACCTGCGGATGCCAGGCGTCGGTGACGGTGACGATCTTCATGCGGCGTTCTCCTGCTGCGGCACCCTGGCGGGTGCTTCCCGTTCGCTATGCCCGTCGGGCTCGTCCCAGCGCGGCACGGGGTCGCCGGGCGCCAGCGGGGTCTTCCACTCGATGAGCTGCAACTGGCCCTCGTGCGTCTCCACCAGCGCGGTGAGACTTTCGACCCAGTCGCCGTCGTTGCAGTACAACAGGCCGTCGAGTTCGCGGATCTCGGCCCGGTGGATGTGTCCGCACACCACGCCATCGAAGCCACGGCGATGTGCCTCGCGCACCAGCACGCGCTCGAAGTCGGTGATGAAGCTGACTGCGTTCTTGACCTTGTGCTTGAGGTACTGCGACAGCGACCAGTAGGTGAGACCAAGCCGCGCGCGCAGTGCGTTGAAGTGGCGGTTCAGCCACAGCGCGAGGTCATACAGCGTGTCGCCCACGTGCGCCAGCCACTTGGCGTGCCGGATCACGCCGTCGGCGAAGTCGCCGTGCACGACCCACAGGCGGCGGCCGTCGGCCAGGCAGTGCACCGCCTCGTCGCGGATGCAGATGCCGCCGAAGTCCAGGCCGACGAACTGGCGGCCGAACTCATCGTGATTGCCGGGCACGTAGATGACCTGCGTGCCCTTGCGCGCCTTGCGCAACACCTTCTGCACGACGTCGTTGTGCGCCTGCGGCCAGAACAGGCCTTTTTTCATGGCCCAGCCGTCGATGATGTCGCCGACCAGGTACAGCACGTCGGACTCATGATGACGCAGGAAGTCCAGCAGATGCTCGGCCTTGCAGCCGCGCGTACCCAGGTGCGTGTCGGAAATGAAGATCGCGCGGTAGTGGCGCCCGTGCCTCGACGGCGTTGCATCGGCGGGTGTCGCCGATGCGGTGCGCGGTGGAGCGGCCGCGGTGCCGAGGAAGGCAGCGATGCCTTCGAGCGGCAGGGCGGTGGGCGGTGTGAAACCACAGACGCTGGCACGATCCATGGACACGAGACGCTACGCGCGATCAATGACTTGCGCGTGACGCTGATGGGATGCAACGCTTTGCGCCGCAAGGCGCAATGCGCCCGCCGAAGCCCGCAACGCGTTTGCATGACTGCGTGATGAACGCCGCATGACTGTGCGCTACCGAGAAGACCATAGTCCGCCCGTCATGGCTTGGTCACACGGCGCATCGACAGTGCGGCTCTCTTCACGGAGGACCTCCCAATGCACGACGACGACATCGAGACCAACCACTCCAGCAATCCCCACTTCAACGACCTCATCAACCAGCGCTCGGCCGACCTCAAGCGGCGCGGCCTGCTCAAGAGCGGTCTGGGGTTTGCCAGCCTGTCGTTCATTGGCGCCGCTTCTGCGCTGACTGGCTGCGGCGGTTCGAGCGACGGCGTGGCGACGCCGGGCACGGGGACCATTCCCCAGCCGCCGGCGGTGCCGGTGCGGCCGACCGCCCTGAACTTCGCCGCGGTCGCGAAGACCTCCGCCGATGCGGTCGTCGTGCCGCAGGGCTTCACCGCGCGGGTGCTGTACCGGGTTGGCGACCCGCTCGCCACCAGCGTGCCGGCCTATCGCAACGACGGCACCGACGATGCGTCCACCTACGACAAGCGCGCCGGCGACAACCACGACGGCATGAGCTACTTCGGCCTGTCGTCGAGCAACGGCTGGGATCCCAACAGCTCGACGCGCGGGCTGCTGGCCGTCAACCACGAGTACCTGAACATCAACTTCCTGCACGCCAACGGCCAGACCGTGGTCGGTGGTGCGCGCACGGTGCCGGGCGAGGTGCTGCGCGAAATCTACGGTCACGGCGTGGGCATCGCCGAGGTGGCGCGCGACGCAAGCGGCGTGTGGAGCATCAACCAGGCTTCGACCCTGAACCGCCGCGTCCACGCCGGCACCGAGATGGAGATGTCCGGCCCGGCGGCCGGTAGCTTCATGGTCACGCGCTTCTCCACCAACGGCACGCGCACCCGTGGCACGGTCAACAACTGCGCCAACGGGTACACGCCCTGGGGCACCTACCTCACCTGCGAGGAGAATTGGGCGGGTTACTTCCGCCGCGTGACCGCAACCGATAATCCCAACCGCAGCGCCAAGGAGCTGGCCTCGTTCGCGCGCTACGGCGTGGGCGGCAATGGCAACCACCTGTGGGCCACCACCACGCCGGACACGGCCGACCAGTTCTACGGCCGCTGGAACACGATGCGTACCGGCACCTCGGCCGACGGCAGCGATGACTACCGCAACGTTGCCAACACCTTCGGCTGGAATGTCGAGATCGACCCGTTTAATCCCGCCTCGACACCCAAGAAGCGCACTACGATGGGCCGCTTCGCGCACGAAGGCGCCTGGCCGGCCAAGGCGGTGGCGGGCAAGCCGCTGGTGTGGTACCAGGGCGATGATTCGCGCGGCGAGTACATCTACAAGTACGTGTCCAACGCGCTGTGGGACCCGGCCGATGCCAGCCGTACCGACAAGCTGGCGGTGGGTGACAAGTACCTGAACAGCGGCAAGCTGTACGTCGCGCGCTTCAATGCCGACGGCACCGGCAACTGGATCGAACTGGCCTTCGGCGTCAACAACCTCACCGCGGCCAACACAACCTACGCCTTTGCCGATCAGGCCGATGTGCTGATCAACACGCGCATCGCCGCCGACATCGTGGGCGCCACCAAGATGGACCGCCCGGAATGGGGCGCAGTGGATCCCGTGAACGGCACCGTCTACATGACGCTGACCAACAACAGCGAGTCACTGCGCACGGTGGTGCCGCCGGCCGCCGGCGCTTCCGCGCGGGCCGCCCGCGTGGATGCCGCCAACCCGCGCCACTACAACGATCCGCGGGAGACCGGCCAGAACCAGCGCGGCAACCCGAACGGCCACATCATCCGCTGGCTCGAGCCCTCTCCCGAGGCGCTGACCTTCAACTGGGACATCTTCCTGTTCGGCGCCCGCGCCGGCCGCGATGCCGCCAGCATCAACGTCTCGGGCCTGTCGGCGGACAACGACTTCTCGAGCCCGGACGGCCTGTGGTTCAGCCAGGCGACCAACATCTGCTGGATCCAGACCGACGACGGCGCCTACACCGACGTCACCAACTGCATGCTGCTGGCTTCGCTGCCTGGCGCGGTAGGCGATGGCGGCGTGCGCACGATCACCAGCACCGATGCGTCCGGCAACAGCACCAGTATCCAGACCTTCGTCGGTGCCGCGCAGGGCGACGCGCGCCTGCGCCGCTTCCTGGTGGGGCCAAGGGACTGCGAGGTGACCGGGCTGGCCGAGACGCCGGACGGCCGCACCCTGTTCGTCGGCATCCAGCATCCGGGCGAGGACACGCCTCTGTCGGCGATTGCCACGCCGTCGGCCTACACCAGTACCTGGCCTGATGGCGGAACCGCGCGTCCGCGCTCGGCTCTGGTGGTGATCACCAAGAACGACGGCGGCCGCATCGGCGGCTAAGGCACGAACGAGTTGTCGTCACGGGGGCCGCTTGCGGCCCCCCTTTTTTTCGCGGGACTTCGATGAAGCTGCTCCTGGTCTTTGCTGCGGTGGCTGCGCTGTGGCCCGCCGCGCCTGCTGCGGCGCAGGACGCGCTGTCCGGGATGCGCCTGTACTTCGACGCTGGCCGCATCCGCGGGGCCGGGCAGAGTTGCGTGGAGTGCCACTTCGCGCTGCCGGGCACCTTCGGCATCAGCGCGGCCGCTAACGATCCCGGTCGCATCGAACGCGCGGTTGCGCGCATCCCTCAGATGGCCATTTTCCGCGGCCGCCTGAGCGCAACCGACTACGCAGACCTGGCGGCGTATATCGGCCGGCCCGACGTGCCCAGCCCGGACCTGCGCATCAGCACCAGCGCGGGCACGGGCGACCGCATCGACTTCGGCGCCGTCGCGGTGGGCAGCAATGCCTCCGGCCAGATGCGCCTGACCAATGCCGGCGCGCTGCCCCTGCGCCTGAGCTCCGCGCCGCGTCTGGCAGGCGAGCATCCGCTCGACTTCGTGCTCGGCGTCAGCACATGCGGCAACGGGCTCACGCTGGCGCCGCAGGCCAGTTGCACCATCGACGTGCGCTTTGCGCCGCCGCCCGGTGCCGATGGCGCGCGGCGGGCGGCGTTGCAGGTGGAGCACGACTGGATCGGCGGCGTGGCGGCGGTGGCGCTGCTGGGGCAGGCTCAGCAACAGGGCAGCCCGGTGGCACCGCCGGTGGGCGGTGCGGCCAGCGGTGGTGGGGGTGGCGGCGCGGTTCCTGGCCTGGCCGTGGTCGCCGTAGCACTGTTGGGCTGGGCTTGCCGACGGCGTCGCGCGCCCGACTGAGCCCGGGCGGCTGGTTAGATCGGAGGAAGCGGCCTCCTACAATCGCCCGCATGAACCCACAAGAAGGCCGGGCAGATGACGGCCAGCGCGACCTGCTTTGGCACTGCGGGTCCCAGCGCATCAATCTGGCGTCTCCGAAGGTCATGGGGATCGTCAACGTCACGCCGGACTCGTTCTCCGACGGCGGCCGCCATTTCGACCGCGGGGTGGCCATCGACCACGGCCTGGCGCTGATCGAGCAGGGTGCCGACATGCTGGACATCGGTGGCGAGTCGACCCGGCCGGGCGCCGCCGACGTGGACGCCGCCGAGGAACTGGCGCGCGTGCTGCCGGTGATCGAGGCGTTGGCGCCGCGCGGCGTGCCGCTGTCGATCGACACCAGCAAGCCGGAAGTCATGCGTGCCGCGCTCGCCGCCGGCGCGGTCATCGTCAACGACGTGCGCGCCCTGCAGGAGCCCGGCGCGCTCGACGCGGTGGCAGGCGCCGACTGCGGCGTGGTGCTGATGCACATGCAGGGCTCGCCGCGCACCATGCAGGCGGCGCCGCACTACGACGATCTCCTTGCCGAGGTCGGCCACTTCCTGCGTGCGCGCCATGCCGCCCTGCAGTCGGCTGGCGTGGCGGCCCGTCGCATCGTGCTCGATCCCGGCTTCGGCTTCGGCAAGAGCGTCGAGCACAACCTGACGCTGCTCGCGCGCCTGGACGAGCTGGACCTGCCGGCACCGGTGCTGGCCGGCCTGTCGCGCAAGGCCACGCTCGGGGCCGTGACGGGGCGCAGCGTCACCGAGCGTGTCCATGCCTCGGTGGCGGCGGCGCTGATCGCCGTGCAGCGTGGCGCCCGCATCGTGCGGGTGCATGATGTCGCCGCCACCCGCGATGCGCTGCGGGTCTGGCAGGCGGTGGAACAACATCGACGAGGAGACGGGCGATGAGCCGCAAGTACTTCGGCACCGACGGCGTGCGTGGCACGGTGGGTCGGGAGCCGATCACGCCGGACTTCGTGCTCAAGCTGGGCCAGGCGGCCGGCCGCGTGCTCGGGCGCGCGGCGTATCCCGGCAGCCGGCCGACCGTGCTGATCGGCAAGGACACGCGCGTGTCGGGCTACATGCTGGAGGCTGCGCTGGAGGCGGGCTTTTCCAGCGCCGGCGTCGATGTCGTGCTGTGCGGCCCGCTGCCGACGCCCGCGGTGGCATACCTGACGCGTGCACAGCGGCTGTCGGCCGGCGTGGTGATCAGCGCTTCGCACAACCCGTACCAGGACAACGGCATCAAGTTCTTCTCGGGCGAGGGCAAGAAGCTGCCCGACGAAGTCGAGGTGCGCATCGAGGCCGAGCTCGACGCGCCGTTTTCCTGCGTCGAGTCGCGCCTGCTGGGCAAGGCGCGCCGGCTCGAGGACGCGGCCGGCCGCTACGTCGAGTTCTGCAAGAGCACGTTCCCGTCGCAGTTCGATCTGAAGGGTCTGAAGCTGGTGGTCGACTGCGCGCACGGCGCTGCCTATCACGTGGCCCCCGAGGTCTTTCATGAACTGGGCGCCGAGGTGGTCGCGGTGGGCGCTGCGCCCAACGGCTTCAACATCAACGACGGCGTCGGTGCGGTGCACGCCGACCACCTGGCGCATGCCGTGCAGCAGGCCGAGGCCGACCTCGGCATCGCGCTCGACGGCGATGCGGACCGCGTGGTGATCGCCGACGCCGACGGGGCCATCTACAACGGCGATCAGCTGCTGTACGTCATCGTGCGCGACCGCATCGCCACCCGCCGCTTCGACGCCAGCAGCGATGGCGCCGTCGGCACCCTCATGACCAACTACGCGCTGGAACGGCGCTTTGCCGAGCTCAAGGTGCCGTTCGCACGCGCCAGGGTCGGCGACCGCTATGTGCTGGAGCTGCTCGAGCAGCGCGGCTGGCAGTGGGGCGGCGAGGGCTCGGGCCACCTGCTGTGTCTGGACCGCCACACCACGGGCGACGGCATCGTGAGCGCGCTGCAAGTGCTGGCGGCGATGCGCCGTTCCGGCAAGACGCTGGCCGAGCTGACCGTCGACCTGCCGTTGCTGCCGCAGTCGCTCGTCAACGTCCGCACGGCCTCCGGGTTCGACTGGACGTCGCACGGGCCGCTGATGGCGGCCAGCCGCGCCGTGGAGCAGGAGCTCGCCGGCCGCGGCCGCGTGCTGATCCGCGCGTCGGGCACCGAGCCCGTGCTGCGCGTGATGGTCGAGGCCGAGGAGTCGGACCTCGCCCAGGCGCTGGCCCGTCGCCTCGCCGACTGCGTGCCGGCTGGCTAGCGCCACCCGCTGGCTGCCCAATCTCGTAGCGCGGCGGGCGCGCGCAAGGCGCCCGGCTGCCGGCGGTGTTTCCTCATGCCATGGGCCGGCCTTCACCGGCTGCGCCGCCGCCCTCTTGTGGCCTGTGGATGGGTAGGCCGGCCGACGATGCCCATGCGTCGGTTCCCAGTGGCGGCCCCGCGCACAGAGCAGCAGGGTCGACCGCGGATCTGGGCGCGCCGCCGCCATTGCCGCCGGGCCCCTACCTTGCGGCAGGTCACTGCCGTGCAATCTTGCCGTCACGCGCAGCTTTCATAGTCGTGAGCGTCCGACGACTTGAACGGTTTCGCAAATGAAGTTGATCAAGACTCTCGCAGCCGGCATGTGCGCCGCGCTGCTGCTCACCTCGCTCGCCGCCTGTGGCGGCAGCGACGATGGCCGCCCGCTCGACCTCACCATCCTGCACGTCAACGACCATCACTCGCGCCTGGATGCCGAGACGGTCAACCTGTCGGTGCGCACCGCCGCCGGTGGCCGCGAGAACGTGACCTTTCCGCTCGGCGGCTTTGCCCGCGTTGCGCAGGCGATGGACGAGTTGTCCGCCGGCAGCGCCAACGTGCTCAAGCTCCACGCCGGCGACGCCATCACCGGCGATCTGTACTACACCATCACCAACGGCCGCGCCGATGCCGACCTGATGAACACGGTCTGCTTCGATGCCTTCACGCTCGGCAATCACGAGTTCGACTCGGGTGACGCGGGCCTCAAGACCTTCCTCGACTTCCTGCGCGCGGGCGACTGCCGTACGCCGGTGCTTTCTGCCAATACCAACCTCACCTTGAACGCGTCGCCGCTGGCGCAGGGCAGTATCTCCGCTTACGTGCAGCCGGCCACCATCGTCGTTCGCGATGGCCAGCAGATCGGCATCATCGGCATCACCGCGGCCGGCAAGACGAAGAACTCGTCGCGTCCGGATGCCTCGACGACTTTTGCCAACGAAGCTCAGACCGCCCAGGGGCAGATCGACGGCTTGCGTGCAGGCGGCATCAACAAGATCATCCTGCTGACCCATCAAGGCTATGCCGAGGATGTCGCCATGGCGCGCGCCTTGAGTGGCGTCGACGTGATCGTCGGCGGCGACTCCCACACGCTCCTGGGGCCGACGGAGCTGACCACCTTTGCCGTGACGGCGCCGGCCGGTGCGTATCCGACGCAGGTGGTCAACCGCGACGGCAAGCTGGTGTGCGTGGCGCAGGCCTGGCAATACGGCTGGGCGGTGGGCAACCTGAAGGTGCGCTTCGACCAGGCGGGCGACGTCACCAGTTGCGGCGGCTCGCCGCAGATCTTGCTCGGCAACCCGACCCGGCGCGCCACCGGCACCGTGGCTCTGACCGATGCCGACCGCACCGCCATCGCGGCTGATCTTGCCACCCAGCCCGCGCTGCGGGTCACGGCCGAGGCCGCGCGGGCCGTCACCACGCTGGCGCCGTACCAGCAGCAGCGAACCGCCTTCGGGGCCAACGTGGTCGGCGCCGCCGCCACCAACCTGTGCCTGCGCCGCGTGCCCGGCACCAAGCGTGACATCACGCGCTCCAAGTTCGCCGATTGCAACACCGGCAGCTTCACCAGCACCCATGGCGGTGACATGCAGCAGATCGTCGCCCAGGCTTTTCTGGAGCAGGGCCGCACCTTCGGGGGCGTCGACATCGCCCTGCAGAACGCCGGTGGGGTGCGGGTTGATCTGGATGCCGGCAACGTCACGGTCGGCAACGTCTATACCGTGCTGCCGTTCCGCAACGTGCTGGTGCGCCTGACGATGACCGGCGCCGAGGTCAAGCAGACGCTGGAAGATGCGATCACTTTCCTGCTCGCCGGCGCCGGCAACACCGGCACCTATCCGTATGCCGCCAGCCTGCGCTTCCGCGTCGACCTCAACCAGCCGGCCAACAACCGGGTTAGCAACCTTGAGGTGAAGAACGCGCAGGACGCCTGGGTGGCGCTCAACCCAGCCGCCACCTACCGGGTGATCACCAATGACTTCGTGGCCGACGGCGGCGACGGCTGGGTCACGCTGCGATCGGTCACCGGCGCGCGGCGGGAAAACACCTTTCTCGACTACGCCGACTCGTTCCTGCGCTACACGCAGCGGGCGGGCACCCTGCGGCGCCTGCCGGCCAGTGAGTTCAGCACCCAGCAGTTGATCGACACGCCGTGACGGGTCCGTGAGCCGTGTGGGCGGCGTCGCGATCTGCCGCGCCTTGGCTTGTCATCAAATCCGGGGAGGGTCCGTGTCAACATGTCACGGTGCTGTTGACAACGTTCCTGTCATGAATGCCATCAAGAAGGTGCGCCAGTACCTGCTGAACAACCCCGACAGTCCGTCCTCGAAGGTCCTGGGGCGTCTGGTGGTCACACTGGGTGAGGAGGGCGAGTTCCCGCTCGGAGAGCTCTACGCCATCGATCTCGAGGCGTTCGAGTTGGCGCTGGATCTGCTGCGCGACTGGCGCCTGGACCGCCACTACGCGGCCCGCATCAAGCTGTTCGACGTGGTGCTGGCCGGTGTGCCCGGCACGCCCTACGCGGACCGGGAGCCCAGTGCCTAGCGGGCGGGCCGGCACCGCGCTGCGCGCGCCCCTCGACCGGCGGCGCGCGGCACAGCCGCGCAAACAGCCAGCCCCTTCCCGCGGGTAGCCAGCCGCCGTCCTCGCGCTCGCCCTCTACTTCCTGACGGCGGGGTGGTTTGCGGCGGCGGCGCTCGTGTGCGGCCTTCATCGCTGCACATTCGGCTCCGGTTGTCGGGACGGCGTGGCGATCCTTCTGCCCGAGTCTCAGTTCCTCGTCGCCGCCGTCCTCTGGCTCCTGCTCGACAGGGGTGCGCGAGCGGCCCCCGCGGGCGCGCGGTCAAAGCGCGGGCGATCAGGATGGCCGCCGTGTTGCGAGGTTGCCGCGTGTCGTCGGCCGCCATCGCGGTCGCGCCGGCCTGTCATCGATCGGTCACTGCGGCGTCCCACACTCGCGCCCGTTGTCCTCGATCTCCCGCTGTTTCGCCAAAGGAACCCCACGATGAGAACTCAAGCATGGATGGCGGCTGCTGCCGCTGCGCTACTTGCCGGTTGTGCAACCGTGACGCCCCCGGCCGGCATGGTGCCGGGCAAGTTCGTCGCCTTCGACTGCCCGGGTGGGCAGGACTTCCAGGCACGCTTCAATCCCGATGGCAACACCGTGCGGGTCCGCTCGCACAGCGGCGCGGCCGAACTGATCGCCCAGGGCGACAACTACGCCGGCGAGGGCTTCACCCTGACGCTCAAGGGCGCCGACGGCATCTCCCTGGCTTTCGGGGGCAAGACGCTGGGCCGGAACTGCAAGCGGCAGTAACCGGGCATTTTGTGACATGTCACATTGCCGTCATGTCCCCTTCTTAGAGTCGGTCTCATTGCGCGGGCTGCAACTGCGGCCGCGACAACACATTTCCGGAGGTTTCATGCAGGTTCAGAACATTCGCCGCGCCGTGCTGGGCGCTCTTGCGATAGTCGCAACGGGCCTCGGCGGCGCGTCGGTGGCCCAGGCCCAGACCGTGCGGGTCGACGGTTCGAGCACGGTGTTTCCGATCACCGAGGCGGTGGCCGAGGAGTTCCAGAAGTCCAAGCGCAACGCGGTCAAGGTGACGGTTGGCATTTCGGGCACGGGCGGCGGCTTTCGCAAGTTCTGCCGCGGCGAGACCGATGTGCAGAATGCCTCGCGCCCGATCACCCGTCGCGAGATCGACGAGTGCGCCAAGGCCGGCGTGCGCTTCATCGAGATGCCGGTGGCCTATGACGCGTTGTCGGTGGTGGTGAACCCGCGCAACACCTGGCTGAAGGAAATCTCGATCGACGAACTGCGCCGCATGTGGGAGCCGTCGGCTCAGGGCAAGGTGATGCGCTGGAATCAGGTCAACCCGGCCTGGCCCGACCGGCCGATCAAGCTGTTCGGCGCGGGTACGGATTCGGGCACGTTCGACTACTTCACCGAGGCGGTCAATGGCAAGTCCAAGGCCAGCCGTGGCGACTTCACCGCCTCTGAAGACGACAACGTGCTGGTGCAGGGCATCTCGCGCGATGTCGATGCAATCGGCTTCTTCGGGTATGCGTACTACGCGGAGAACCGCGACAAGCTGCGCTCGCTGCCGATCGTGTGGAAGGGTGGCCGCGCGGTGCAGCCGACCGAGCAGACTGTCATCAACGGTACCTACCAGCCGCTGTCGCGTCCCATTTTCATCTACGTGAACGCGGCCTCGGCGCAGCGCCCCGAGGTACGGGAGTTCGTGCAGTTTTACAACCAGAACGCGGCCAAGTTGGTCAAGGAAGTCAAGTACGTGCCGCTGCCGGCCGTGGCCTACACCTACAACACTGACGCGCTCGCCAAGGGCCGAGTGGGCACCAAGTTCGGTGGCGAGAACCTGGTGGGTGTGACGATCGAGCAGTTGATGAAGCTGGAAGCGAAGTAACCTACGCGCGCTCGAGAGCGGGGGTAACGGCGCCTGCCGTTACCCTCCCGTTTCCTTACCGGCGCATGGGCGGTGCCGGTCCGCGACCCGATCAACAGCCCGGGAAGTCGAACGCCTATGCCGTCTATTGACGCGCCGGGTCGGACCGCCACTGCGGGGTCTGGCCTCCCGATATCCCTCGGACACAAACGCAGCCGTCGTATCAAGGAGCAGTTGATCGAGTTCGTGCTGCTGTGCGCGGGCCTGGTGGCGGTCTTCACCACGGCGGCGATTACTGTCATTCTGGTCTATGAGTCGCTCGGCTTCTTCGAGTTCGTCTCGCTGTGGGACTTCCTGACCGGCACCGTCTGGACGCCGCTGTTCGCAAACCCGTCCTACGGCATCCTGCCGCTCATATCCGGCACGCTGACGGTGACTTTCATCGCGCTGCTGGTCGCGGTGCCGATGGGCACCATCATCGCCATCTACCTGTCGGAGTTCGCCGGCCACCGGGTGCGCGAGGCGGTCAAGCCGGCGCTGGAGATGATCGCTGCTGTGCCGACGATCGTCTTCGGTTACTTCGCGCTGCTGTTCGTGACCCCGCTGCTGCAGGACACAATCCTGCCCAATCTGCCAGGCTTCAACATGCTGGCGCCGGGTCTGGTGGTCGGCGTGGCTACCATCCCGACCATCGCCTCGCTCGCCGAGGATGCGATGCGCGCGGTGCCGATGAACATGCGCGAGGGCGCCTATGCGCTGGGCAGCAACAAGATGCAGGTGGCGCTCAGCGTCGTGATGCCGGCGGCCGTCTCGGGGGTGGTCGCGGCGTACGTGCTGGCGGCCGCGCGCGCGATCGGCGAGACCATGGTGGTGGCGATCGCCGCCGGGCAGAACGCCAACTTCACCTTCAACCCGATGGAGGCGGCTGCAACGCTGACCGCCTACATCGCCCAGGTCAGCCTGGGCGACCTCGAACATGGTTCGGTCGCCTACCGCAGCATCTTCGCCGCCGGCCTGGTGCTGCTGGCCATGACCCTGGTGCTCAACGTGGCAGGCCACTTCCTGCGGCGCCGTTATTGGAAGGCCTACTGATGACCGCCGTGATGCAGCCGGCCGTCGAGCGGCCCGATGTGCAGGAGATGCGCCGGCTCGTGGCCGCCGGCAAGCGCAATCAGCTGATCTTCGCGATGACCGGCCTGGCCTGCACCATCTTTGCGGTGCTTGTTCTGCTGGCCGCCTTTCTGGACCTGTTGTTCGACGGCCTGCCGCGGCTGAGCTGGGAGTTCATGACCAACTTCCCGTCGCGCCGCGCCACCGAGGCGGGAATCCTCTCGGCCTGGGTCGGCAGCGCGATGGTGATGCTGGTGACTATGCTGGCGGCCGTTCCGATCGGCGTCGGCGCCGCGGTCTACCTGGAGGAGTACGCCAAGAAGAACTGGGTCACCGACCTCATCGAGATCAACGTGACTAATCTGGCCGGCGTGCCCTCGATCGTCTACGGGCTGCTGGCCCTCGGCCTGTTCGTCTACCAGTTCGGGTTCGGCGAGAGCGTGCTCACGGCCGGCCTGACGTTGGCCCTTCTGATCCTGCCGATCGTGATCGTTTCCTCGCGCGAGGCGTTGCGCGCCGTGCCGGGCCACATCCGCGAGGCGGCCTACGCGATGGGTGCCACCCGCTGGCAGATGATCTCCGATCACCTGCTGCCATATTCGCGCGGCGGCATCCTGACCGGCATCATCCTCGGCATGGCCGAGGCGATCGGCCAGACCGCGCCCATCATTACCATCGGCGCGCTGACCTTCATTGCGTTCCTGCCGCCGGCGCCGATCACGGGCGAGGCGCCCTTCGTCAACTTCGCCTGGCTGTGGTCCGAGTTCACGGTGCTGCCGATCCAGATGTACAACTGGGTTTCGCGGCCCGACAAGGCCTTCCAGCTCAATGCAGCCGCCGCCGGCGTGATCCTGCTGGCGATGACGCTGGTGATGAACGGGTTGGCTATCTACCTGCGATATCAGGTGAGGAAGAAGATCAAATGGTGAGCATCGACCTGGCCGTGGGCGGCGGCGCTACCGCCGGCGCCGAGGCGCCGCGTCCGCCGCTGAAGGCCGAGGCGCGCGGCCTCGACTTCATGTACGGCGACTTCAAGGCCCTCAAGGCCATCGACATGCCGATCCACCAGAACAAGGTGACTGCGCTCATCGGTCCCTCGGGCTGCGGCAAGTCGACCTTCCTGCGCTGCTTCAACCGGATGCACGACCTGTATCCGAACACGCGATACTCCGGCGAGATCCGGCTGCTGCCCGATGACGTCAATATTCTCGCCAAGTCGGTCGATCCGATCGAGGTGCGGATGCGCATCGGCATGGTTTTCCAGAAGCCCAACCCCTTCCCCAAGTCGATCTACGAGAACGTCGCCTACGGCCTGCGCGTGCGGGGCGTCCGGTCCAAGGCGGTGCTCGACGAGAAGGTGGAGGAGGCGCTGCGCGGCGCGGCGCTGTGGAACGAGGCCAAGGACCGCCTGAACGACCTGGCCTTCGAGATGTCGGGTGGGCAGCAGCAGCGGCTGTGCATCGCCCGTGCGCTGGCCACCGATCCGGAGTTGCTGCTGTTCGACGAGCCGACCTCGGCGCTCGACCCGATCGCAACGGCTTCGATCGAGGAGCTGATGACCGAGCTGTCGGCGCGGGTCACCATCCTGGTGGTGACGCACAACATGCAGCAGGCGGCGCGGGTGTCCGACTACACCGCCTACATGTACTTGGGCGAGCTGATCGAGTTCGGCGAAACCGACCAGATCTTCATCAAGCCCAAGCGCAAGGAAACCGAGGACTACATCACCGGCCGCTTCGGCTGAGGACGGACCCACCATGGCAACAGGCGAACACTCCTCCCGCGTCTACGACCAGGAGCTCGAATCGATCCGCTCGCGCGTCCTGCAGATGGGCGGGCTGGTGGAGTCGCAGGTCCGCATGGCGATCGACTGCTTCGAGGCGGGCGACCTTGCCGCCGCCGACCGCGTGATCCAGTCCGACCGTCGCGTCAACGAGCTGGAGGTCGAGCTGGACCGCGCCGTCAACAACGTGATCGCGCGCCGCCAGCCGACGGCCGGCGACCTGCGCATGATCATGGGGGTGACCAAGATCATTACCGATCTGGAGCGCTCGGGCGACGAATCCACCAAGATCGCGCGTGCGGCCAAATGGGTCCACGAGAAGCAGATCTCGATGCGCCTGCCGCGCATTCCGGACATCCGCATCTCGGGCGACATCGCCAGCGGGATGCTGCGCCGCTCGCTCGATTCGTTCGCGCGGCTCGACGTGGCGGCGGCGGCCCCCATCATCCGCGACGACGCCGGCGTGGACGAGCGGTTTCGCGCCATCCTGCGCCAGCTCATCACCTTCATGATGGAGGACCCGCGCACGATCTCGGCGTCGATCGATCTCATCTGGGTCGCCAAGGCGATCGAGCGCATCGGCGACCACGCCAAGAACATCGCCGAGCACGTGATCTTCATCTCGGCCGGCATGGATGTGCGCCATGCCACGCCCGACGAGGTGGACCGCGTGACTGCGCAGGCCTGAGGACCTCATGTCCGCGTCGATCCTCGTGGTGGAGGACGAGCCGGCCATCCAGGAGCTGGTCTCCTATACCTGCACGACCCATGGCTACAAGGTGCGGCGCGCCGATTCGGTCGCGGCGGCGCAGGATGCCATCCGCTCCGAGTTGCCCGACCTGGTGATCCTGGACTGGATGTTGCCGGACCGCGGCGGCATCGATCTGCTGCGCGACCTGCGGGCGCAGGAGCGCACGCGCACCCTGCCGGTGATCATGCTGACCGCCAAGAGCACCGAGACCGACCGCGTGGTCGGGCTCGACGCCGGTGCCGACGACTACGTGGTCAAGCCTTTCTCGCCGCGCGAGCTGGTCTCGCGCATGCGCGCCGTGTTCCGCCGCCGCGCGCCGCAGCACAGCGGCGAGGCCATCGCGTACGGTCCGCTGAGTATCGACCCGGCCCGTCACGAGGTATCAGTGGGCGGCAGGCCGGTCAAGATCGGACTGGCGGAGTTCAAGCTGCTCAAGTTCCTGGCGGGCCACCCGGATCGCGTGTTCTCGCGCAGCCAGCTCCTCGACAGCGTGTGGGGCGACCATGTGTTCATCGAAGAGCGCACGGTCGACGTGCATGTGCTGCGGCTGCGCAAGGCGCTGGCGCCGGCCGGCGCCCAACATCTCGTGCAGACGGTGCGCGGTCTCGGCTACCGGCTCTCGATCCGCAGCGACAGCTGACGGCGGGCCGCGCGGCGCCGGTACACTCGGCGGCCATGGCCGGGAAGCCAAACCTGCGCGTGTCGTTGTTGCTGCCGGCGCTGCTGCGCATTTGCGCCCTCGGCGTCGTCGCCGTGCTGCTCGGCGTGTTCTTCGACACCACGGTGGGGCTGGTCTTCGCGGTGCTTGCGCTGGCGGTGCTGCTCGCGTTCCATCTGGTCTACCTCAGCCTGCTGGCCGACTGGCTCGAGCGCCCGGCCATCGAGACCGTGCCCGAAGGTGTCGGCGCCTGGTCCGAAGTGTTCAGCCGGCTGTATCGCGCCCACCGCTCCAGCCAGTTGTCGGAGCGCCGGCTGGCCGAGAACGAGGAACGCTTCCGCCGCACCATCAGCGCGCTCCCCGAGGGCATCGTGCTGGTCGACGCCGCCCTGCAGATCGAATGGTGCAATCCGGTGGCCGAGCGGCACCTCGGCCTGTCGCTGAGGAACGATGGCGGCCTGCGCCTGACCAACCTCGTGCGCGACCCGGCCTTCGTCGCCTTCATGACCTCGGGCAGCTTCGAGCAGCCGCTGGTGTTCCGGCCGCTGAACTCGCCGGCGCTCGCGCTCTCGGTCACCGTGATCGAGTTCGAGCCGGCGCGCTCGATCGTGCTGACCTACGACGTGACGCAGACCGAGCGAGTCGACGCCATGCGGCGCGACTTCGTGGCCAACGTCTCGCACGAACTGCGCACGCCGCTCACGGTGGTCAACGGTTTCCTCGAGATGCTGCTCGATGCGCCCGATGCCGCAGGCGACCCGGTGCGGCGTCACCACCTGCAGCTGATGCATGAGCAGGCCAGCCGGATGCATCGGCTCGTCGAGGATCTGCTGATGCTGTCGCGCCTGGAGTCGCAGGAGTCGGCCGTCGTCGAGGAGGACGTCGACATGGCCGCGCTGGTGCGCGAACTCACCGACGAGGCGCGTGCCCTGTCCGGCGGCCGGCACAGCCTCGGCTACGAGGCCGACGAGACGCATGTGCGCGGTAGCCGGGACGAACTGCGCAGTGCTCTTGGCAACCTGGTGTCCAACGCGATTCGCTACACGCCGACGGGCGGCTCGATCCAGTTGCGCTGGACGGTGGACCAGCGCGGCGGCGCCTTCAGCGTGGAGGACACGGGCATCGGGATCGCGCCCGAGCACCTGCCGCGCCTGACGGAGCGCTTCTACCGGGTCGACAAGAGCCGGTCGCGCGAGACCGGCGGCACCGGGCTCGGCCTGGCGATCGTCAAGCACGTACTGCTGCGCCATCAGGCCCGCCTGACCATCGAGTCGCAGGCGGGACAGGGCAGCACCTTCACGGCCTGGCTGCCGGACAGCCGGCTGATCCAGCCCGAGATCACCCGGGCTGCCTGAGCGGGCGGCCGTGCCGGCGGCGTACAGTTGTCGTCGAAGACCCAACCCGAGGAGGCCCCGGATGAACGCCCCCCAAAGCGCGCAGCAGCTTCAGCCCCTGCTGATCGAGGAGCGCAGCGCCAGCGGCGTGGTGCGCCTGACGCTCAATCGCCCCGCCCAGTTCAACTCGCTGTCCGAGGAAATGCTGGCGGCGCTGCAGGACGCGCTCGACCGCATTGCCGCCGACGAATCGGCGCGCGTCGTGGTGCTGGCGGGCGCCGGCAAGGCCTTCTGTGCCGGCCACGACCTCAAGCAGATGAAGGCGCGGCCCGAGGCCGAGTACTACCGCAGGCTCTTTGCCACCTGCACGCGGCTGATGCTCAAGGTCCAGCGCATGCCGCAGCCGGTGATTGCCCGGGTGCATGGCATCGCGACCGCCGCCGGCTGCCAGCTGGTGGGCATGTGCGACCTGGCGGTGGCCGCCGACGTGGCACGGTTCGCCGTGTCGGGCATCAACGTCGGGCTGTTCTGTTCGACGCCGGCCGTGGCGCTGTCGCGCAACCTGGGCCGCAAGAGCGCCTTCGAGATGCTGGTCACCGGCGAGTTCATCGATTCGGCCACCGCGTGCGAGCGCGGACTCGTTAACCGCGTGGTGCCGCTGGCCGAGCTGGACGCCGAGGTCGAGCGCCTGGCCGCCAGCATCGTTGCCAAGCCGCGCCTGGCGATCGCGATGGGCAAGCAGGCCTTCTACAAGCAGCTCGAACTGGGTATCGAGGCCGCCTACCAGTTGGCCGGCCAGACCATGGCCTGCAACATGGCCGACGAGGTGGCGCAGGAAGGCGTGCTGGCTTTCATGGAGAAGCGGGCGCCGAAGTGGTGAGGACTTCGCTCGTCGGGGCTGTGGCCGAGTTCCATGGGTGGCCGGGCGCTGCGGACCCGCCGCAGCCCCTCACTTGCAGTGCGCGCGCCGGCTTGCATGCCGGCGCCGTTCAGCGGGCGGGACGCGCGCCTCCCGCAACCCCCCGCTTCGCCCCACTCGCTTCGCGAGCGCCCTCTCCCACTGATGTGGGAGAGGGTTTGCTCCCCTCGCCCGCGTCAGCGGGACAGGGGCGGGGTTGAGGGCCAGGTGCCAACCACGGAGTGCGGCGCCGGCGGGTGCTGTGGGGAGCCTCGCGCAGGGTGGCAGTGCGGCGGGCGCACGCGAGTTCGAAGTTGCTGGCGGGCAGCTTGCCAGCGCCAACCTCCCCGTCAGCGCAGTCAATACGCAAGCACTGACCACGCAGGCCCGCCATGGGCCGGCTGCGGTACCTACCGCCCGTCGCCAGCCAGCCCGGAGTCGAGGCGCCCCGCAGCGCCCGCCGGCGCAAGCTGCGTCGTAGAGCAAGCTGCGGAGCCTGCCGGCGCAGGGCGCTGCGAAGCGCGGCCGCTCAAGCCGCGCGCCGCAACTCGCTCAGGTCTTCCTCGACGAACACCTCACGCTGCGGCAGCGCCTGCGTGCTGCGGTCCAGGCGCAGCGTCAGGCAATAGGCGGCGCCGCCCGAGCGGTTGAAGCTGTCCAAAGGCACCACGTGCACGTCGTAGCCGCGCTCTGTCAGTTGCGTGCGCAGCGCGGCACTGGCGTGGCAGAAAACGGCGTCGCGACCGAGGCAGACGGAGTTGACGGCCAGATGCATCGCGTCTTCATCGCCGGCCTCGATTAGGCGGTCCTTGCCGACCAGGTCTTCGAGCAGCCCAAGCGCGCAGCGCGAAAATGCCGGGCGGTAGTACAGCACCTCGCCACCGTCCAGCACACAAAGGCAGGTGTCGAGGTGATAGAAGCGCGGGTCCACCAGCTCCAACGCCACCACCGGCACGCCGTAGGTGGCGGCCAGGAAGTGCTGCATGCCGGCGGTGGAGCGCTGTCCGTGGCCGCTCCACAGCAGGCCGCGGCCGGCGTCCCAGATCGCATCGCCGGCGCCCTCGAAGAACTCGCCGGCCGGGCAGTCGACGATTTCGTCGACGACACCGCGCGCACGCATGGCCTCGAAGAAGGCGCGGTTGTGCGGTTCCTCTCCCTGCCGCTCCGGGCACAAGAAGTGCGCCAGCACCACCTTACGGTCGAGCACCACGGCCGCATTGGCGGTGAACACCAGGTCGGGTAGCCCGCGCACGGCCGGTTGCACCTCGACCACGGCGCCGAGCCGCTCGTAGGTCTGCTTGAGCTGCGACCAGCCGCGCTGTGCGTCCTGCGCCAGCCGTTCGGCGCCGACTCGCCACTGCGCCGGGTCCATCCACGGGTTGATCCGGTAGCTCACTTCGAAGTGGTCGGGTGCGCTCATCATCAGGCGCGCACGCGGCTGGGTGATCGGGTTGGCGGCGGGCCGTACTCGGTTCATCGGGGTCCTCGGGGTCCTCGTGGCGGAGCGGGTTGCAAGCACGGTGACGCGACCGGCCTCGCGGTCTGGCGCGGGCAGGAACTCGTCGAGGACGGCGGCAAACACGTCGATGCCCCGGTCGAGCGCTGCACGGCTGATGGTCAGCGGCGGAGCAAAGCGGATCACCGTTTCGTGCGTGTCCTTGGTGAGCACGCCGCGTCGGGCCAGCCGCTCGACGACGGCACGCGCGCTGACGTGCTGCGGGTCGAGGTCGACGCCGACCCACAGTCCGCGGCCGCGCACCGCGCGAATCAGCGGCACGGTCTGTTCCTCCTGCAGGCGACGCAGGCGCGCCAGCAAATGGGCGCCCAGCGCGGCACTCCGGGCGATCAGCTGCTCGTCTTCGATTACGCGTAGTGCCTCCAGGCCGACCGCGGCGGCCAGCGGGTTGCCGCCGAAGGTGGAGCCATGGCTGCCGGGCTCGAACAAATCCATTACCTCGGCGGTGCCGATGAAGCAGCTCACGGGGAGCAAGCCGCCGCCGAGCGCCTTGCCGAGGATGAGTCCGTCGGGCCGCACGCCTTCGTGCTGGAACGCGAACCAGCGCCCGGTGCGGCCGAGGCCGGACTGGACTTCGTCCAGGATCAGCAGCACGCGCCGCTCGTCGCACAGGCGGCGGGCGGCGGCCAGGAAGCCTGGTGCCGGCACCACGATCCCGGCCTCGCCCTGGATCGGCTCGAGCAGCACGGCGGCCGTGCGGTCAGTGATCGCTGCCGCCAGCGAGTCGATGTCGCCGAAGTCGAAGTGGCCGAACCCGGGTGCGAAAGGGCCGAAGTCCGCGCGGTAGGCCGGCTCGGTCGAGAAGCCCACGATCGTGGTCGAGCGGCCATGGAAGTTGCCGCGCGCCGTCACAATCTCGGCGCAGTCGGGCGCGATGCCCTTGACGCGGTAGCCCCAGCGGCGCGCCGCCTTGATCGCGGTTTCCACCGATTCGGCGCCGCCGCTGGCCGGTAGCGCGCGGCTGCCGGCGCCCAGTCCGGCCAAATCGACCAGCTTCTCCAGGAACGGTCCGAGCGGTGCCGCGTGGTACGCGCGCGAGGTCACGGCGACCCGCTGCGCCTGGTCGATCAGTGCCTGCACCAGCCGCGGGTGCGCGTGGCCGTGACTCACGGCCGAGTAGGCGCTCATGAAATCGAGGTAGCGGTGGCCGTCGACATCGGTCAGCCACTCGCCGCAACCCGCGGCCAGCACCACCGGCAACGGCGCGTAGTTGGCGGCGATGACGGCGCTTTCGCGGGCGATGGCAGCAGCCGACAGGGGGGCGGTGGCGGGGATCATGGCGGCCTTGTCGAAGTCGCACCCGGGGCAGTTCGCCTGGGGTCGCAGGGGTCGGTGACTGGCACCAGTCTAGGAACGCGCTGCGGTAGCAGCGGCGGTTTGGGCCGCCTTGCCGCCGCCGATTCGGCGGCCGCGACGGCGGCGCGGGCGCGCTTACGGCAGAGAAGAAACAACGCCGCTCGAAGAGGTCGCCTGTCTGAAGGCGCCGGCCTGCCCGCAGCGTGGATCACCGGCGCTGCCGATTCGGCGGCTGGCTCGGCGCTGCTGCGCCAGCCGGCGGCCGCCGTACAGCGCCGCTGCGCAGCAGCGGTCTATGCGATGGACCGCGCGAGGATCGCCTCGGCCAGCTCCGCCACCGCCACGCCATAGAAGTAGCTGCGGTTGTAGTGGAGCAGGGCGCTCATGTTGACGGTGCCGAGCCGGTACTCGGTGGCCTCCTCGCCGTTCGGTGTGACCAGCGGCAGGTCGAGCAGCAGCACGCGCGCGTCGTCGTCCAGCCGGGCCGACGGCGCAATCGAAACGCCCAGGGCAGCCACGTCGGCCCAGCGGTACTGGGCGCGGATGCCGCGGCCCAGCGTCTCGACCACGCTGCGGTCGGCGCGAGCGGCAAACTGCACCGGGTGCTCGCGCTGCCAGCCGTGACCGGCGAGGAAGCTGCCCACCGAGCCGATGGCATCGGTGCTGCGGGTGAGGTCCACGCGCCCGTCGCCGTCGAAGTCCACCGCGTAGCGGCGCACCGATCCCGGCATGAACTGCGGCATGCCCATGGCGCCGGCAAACGAGCCGCGCACGCTGGCCGGGTCCAGCCCCATCTCGCGGCACATGAGGAGGAAGTGCGCCAGTTCCTCGCGGTACAGCGCGGCGCGCCGCGGGTAGTCGAAGGCCAGCGTCAGCAGCACGTCGATGGTGCGGAAACTGCCCATCACACGGCCGAACACGGTCTCGATACCGATGATCGAAACAGCGATCGCTTCGGGCACGCCGTACTGCGCCGACATGCGCGCCAGCGTGTCGCGATGCTGGCGGAAGAAGGCCACGCCGTCGCGGATGCGCCGCTCGTCCACGTTACGCGCGCGGTAGTCGAGCCAGTTGCGAGCCGCAGGTGACGCCCGCGCAGGTGTGGTCAGGCGCTCGGCCGGCTCCGAGTAGCGGCCCTGGGCCAGCACGCGCTCCAGCCAGCCGCGTTCCAGTCCATGGGTCTGCACCAGACCGTCGATGAACTCCTGCACTTCGGCCCGCTGGGGGTAAGGCAGGTCGCGCGGGCCGCGCACCGGCGCGGCATTCAGTGGGTCCGGCTGCGCGACCGCGCGTGGCGCCAGCGGCAGCAGCGGCAGGCTGGCGGCGCTGGCGAGCAGGAGGCGACGACGCATGGGAAGTTCTCGGCCCGCCATTGGGACAGTCGGTCAGGCGGCGCTCGGGCGGAAGCGGCGCACCGCGCGTTTCAGTTCCCGCCATTGTGCCGGGCCGGCGCGCTGGCCGGCGCGCGCATAGCGCAGCGTCTCGATGCGGGCCAGCAACTCGCATGCGGTGGCATAGCTGGCCGGATCGAGTTGCAGCTTCAGGGCGGGCAGCATGCCGCGCAGTCCCAGGTGCGACGGCGGCGCGATGCCGGCCCGCATCAGTCGCTCCTTCAGCAGCACCACGATCTCCCCCAGCGGGTCGCGCTGCACGCGGTGGCGCAACGAGAACCACGCCAGCACGGCGAGCAGGAAGCTGATGGCGACGGCGAACAACACGATGAGCGTCCGCATGTCCGGCGCCAGACCGAGGGCGCGCAGCAGCGCGCGCTGGCGCTCGGGCGAGTACGACAGAACCCATTGGTTCCAAGCGTTCTCGATTGCCTCGGCGTTCAGGCGCAGGGCGCGCCATAGATCGAACACGGCCGGCGCCACGGCGCCAGCGCCGGCTCCAGCACGCTCTCGATCCGGCCGGCCGCGCGTCCGTTCGATTCGTTCGGGCGCCACGGCGGCGGTCGGATCGACCCGCACCCATCCGCGGCCGGCGAGCCAGACCTCGGCCCAGGCATGCGCATCGGCCTGGCGTACGGTCAGGTAGTCGTCGATCGGGTTGTATTCGCCTCCCTGGTAGCCGGTGACCACGCGCGCCGGGACGTCGAGCGCGCGCATGAGCGTCACGAAAGCGCTTGCGTAGTGCTCGCAGAAGCCCGCCTTGGTCTCGAACAGGAACTCGTCGACGGTGTGACGGCCGAGGACCGGCGGCTCCAGCGTGTAGCGGTAGCCCTCGCGGCGAAAGCGAGTGAGCACGGCGCCGACCAGAGCCGCATCGGCGTCGCGTGAGATCAAGGCGCCGGGTACTTGCTGCCGCAGTTGCGCCGCGTACTCGAGCGTGCGCGGATTGAAGCCAGATGGCAGCTGCGTCCAGGCGCGCAAGGACAGCGGCGTCTCGTTCATGCCGAGCGAGAAGCGGGTGGCCGAGCGCAGTGTGTAGCGCATCCGCTCGGCCACCAGTCCGTTGGCAAGCAGTTGGCCGTCCCGCGACAAGCGGCTGCTGCCGTCACCCACGCGTCCGGTGGCAGGCAGCTCGGTCGGCCACTCGAGCGCGAACAGCCAGTCGCGGCGGTGCGGCTCGAGCGTCACCGTGTACTCGATTACCGATTGCGCGTCGCTGCGCACTTCGGTTGGCACGGCGTCGGGGCGGTCAGCCTCGGCCAGCGCCAGCCAGCTGCGCCCCGTGAACAGGCCCAGCACCGGGCCGCGCCAGTACAACTGGTCGGCCATTGGCGGCTGCTCCCCGGCAAAGCGCACGCGGAAGGCGATCGCCTCCGACTGCAGCAACTGGCCGATGGCGCCGGGCGTCATCGTGGACGACAGTCCGGTGCGCGAGGTGCTCGCATCGCTGGCAATACCCCAAAGCGGACCCGGCAGCCGCGGAAAGAGCAGGAACAGGGCAGCCGCAAGCGGCAACGCTTTCAGCAAGACGACGCCCACCAGCCTGGCCTTGTGCGCCGCTGACAGGTCGTTCTCGGCCAGGTTGACGCTGATCAGCGAGAAGAACAGCAGCAACACCGCGCCGAGCGACAACAGCGCCACGACGATGCCCTGGCCGAACAGGAACTGCGTCAGCAGGATGAAAAAAGCCAGGAAGATGACGACGAAGACGTCCCGCCGGGCGCGCATTTCCAGCAGCTTCAGCGCCAGCAGCATTAGCAGGAAGGTGACGCCGGCGTCGCGTCCGAGCAGCGTGCGGTGTTCGGCCCAGACCGCCAGCGTGGCGGCCGCCAGCAGCGGCAGCATGGCTAAGCGTGGCGGCAGTGGGCGCTGGGTTAGGGCCAGCCAGAATCGCCAAGTCCAGAGCACCGCCAGCACCATGCTGGCCCACCAGGCCGTGTGCTGCAGGTGCGGCAGGACCACGAAAGCCAGCGCCAGCAGCAGCACCAGCGTGTCGCGTCGCTCACGTGCCGCGCTGGATACCTGCGGCGCAAGAAGCGTCAAGAAGAAGCGCCGCAGCTGCTGCCACGGGCCGAGTCGCGTGCCATTGCTCGCGGCGTTGATCGCTTGCTCCGTCAAGCCCGCCTCAAAGCCGGTGCAGTGCCAGGGCCACCAGGCAACGCTCGCGGTGATCGGCGCCGTGGCCCAGCGGCAGATCCTTGCCGGGCAGGCGCAGGCCGTAGCGTACCTGGGCTGCATCGGCCGCCAGCACCCAGGCTGTCAGCCGCGACAGGCGACCTTCAGCGTCGAGCGCACCGGGCAACAGGTCGAAGTCGAACAACAATTCACCGCCTCCCGGTGCATCGAAGAGCTTGACCGATAGCTCCTCCGAGCGCGCTGCCAGTCGCCAGGCCACACGCTTGAGTGGATCGCCGAGCTGGTATGGCCGCACGCCGGCAAAGTCATCGCCAGACGAAACCACCCCGCTGCCGCTGGCGTTGCCACCGCGGGTCGCCGGCAGCGGCGGCGGATCGGCCTCGGGCGCCGGAAACACCACCGCCGAGAGCGCCGGCTGGAAGTAAGCCCACGCCTGGAACAGGCCGAAGGGAAACCGCGTTTCGATGCGCAGCCGCGGGCAGGCGTGGTGGCCGCGGCGGCGCGTCGGCAGGCCGATTCGAGCTGTCTGCAGGCCGTTGGCGGGCACGTCGGCCCAGACGGCCGGCGCGCCATGGCCGGCCTGCTCATCGGTGCGCCGGCGCAAGGGCAGCAGCAACGACAGCTGAAGCGCATAGCGCGGCTCCGCGGTTGGATTGGTGAGCGTGATCTCGAAGCTGACCACATCGCCGGCAAAAACGTTCTCGGCCGATTGCCCGCGCAGGACGATCCGGGCAAGGTTGCGGTGCGTGTGGTGCATACCGACCAGCGCCATGGCGACGACAGTGAAGGTCAGCATGTAGCCCAGCTGCAGGCCGTAGTTGATGGATCCGACCAACAGCACCAGCATGGCCGCTGCGAACACCATGCCCGGGCGCGTCGGCAGGATGTAGACACGCTTGCGGTCGAGCAGGACCGGGCCGTGCTCGGGTCGGCGGCGCCCTCCGATCCAATCGGCGATACGCAGGCTCAGGGGGGAGGCGGTAAAGGACATTTTCGAATGATCGAGCATCGCGCGGGTCGGGTCGGCAGACACGGCGTTGTCGTGCAACCCTACGGCTTCGGTCGTCCGCCGTCAGACGGGAACGGCCTGGATCAGTTGCGCCACCAGTTCGCGTCCGTGCAGCACCCGGCCGCCCTCGCGCTGCACCGCATGGAGACGATGGCCGGCCACCGCGGGCAGCACGTTCTGGATGTCTTCCGGGATCACGTGGTCGCGGCCGTCGAACCAGGCCCAGGCGCGCGCCGCCTGCAGCAGCGCCAGGCCGGCTCGCGGGCTCAGCCCCTCGGCAAACCGGCCCGAGGCGCGCGTGTGGGCCAGCAGGGCCTGCACGTAGTCGAGCAGCGCGCCCGAGGTGAACACCGCCTTGACGGCCAGTTGCGCCGACACCAGATCAGCCGGCTTGGCCACCGGGCGCAGCGTCTTGAGCATGTCGCGCCGCGACTCGCCGGCCAGCAGCGCCCGCTCGGCGGCGCGGTCGGGGTAGCCGAGGCTGATGCACATGAGAAAGCGGTCGAGTTGCGACTCCGGCAGGGGGAACGTGCCGACCTGGTGCAGCGGGTTCTGGGTGGCGATCACGAAGAAAGGCTGCGGCAGCGGCCGCGCCATGCCGTCGACCGAGACCTGGCTTTCCTCCATGGCCTCGAGCAGCGCGCTCTGCGTCTTGGGGCTGGCGCGGTTGATCTCGTCGGCCAGCAGGACCTCGGAGAAGATCGGCCCGGGGTGGAACACGAACTGGTTGGTGCTGCGGTCGTACACGGATACGCCGATCACGTCGGAGGGCAGCAGGTCGCTCGTGAACTGCAGCCGCCGGAACGGCAGGCCCAGGCTTAGCGCGATTGCGTGGGCGAGCGTTGTCTTGCCGACCCCCGGGGCGTCCTCGATCAGCAGATGGCCGCCAGCCATCAGGCAGGTCAGGCTCTGGCGGATCTGCAGTTCCTTGCCGACGATCACGGC
>Ga0209985_10001132_pt1 | contig 27168 bp, 11 predicted proteins | sample NOAtaG_FD_187305 | JGI IMG/M metagenome (GOLD analysis project Ga0209985, IMG submission 187305) | Freshwater lake microbial communities from Lake Erie, under a cyanobacterial bloom - NOAA_Erie_Diel6S_1000h metaG (SPAdes) (version 2) | ecosystem: Environmental > Aquatic > Freshwater > Lake ...
TCCCAACGCGTTCTTTGTTGACCAGAAGGATCCACTGCTGTCGAATATCGGTACCGCAGAAGGTTTCAATTACGTTGTGACTTTCAACGTGGCCATTCCGACTGTGGGTGAAGAAAATCTGAGGCTGGACATCGACTGGCGCGACTCCACATCGGACACTGGCGGGATTCAGTCTCGCTATCTGAGCTATCAGGACGGAGGCGTTCCCCAAACCGTGGATTATACGTACTCGCTGGCCGACTTCGTGGTCTTTATCAACAACAGCAAAAAGGAGTTTACCGTCGATTTTTCTGTAGGCCATCATGAGACTATAAGGGTGACTGCAGACACTGTGCACCAGGAAGGCGTTCCCCAGTTTCTACTGGGCGACGCCGCCCTGAAATCTCTGGACGAGCGAGGCGTTTCAACCACGGATCAGGGGCCCGTGCAGGCAGGGACGCTGGGTACCAGTCTGACGACGGTGCCGGTCGGAAAAGATCGAGGAGTCATCGTGATCGACGATGTCGACTCCAACAATGACTACCACTTCGAAGGCGGCACGGTTCTGGTGAAGATTCCGACACCGCCATTTCAGCCAATTGTGGCACCTCCGCCAATGAAACCGTTGCCTCAATTTCAGGCTGAGCAGTTTGTGTCAGTGATTCAGCCACAGTCTGTGATTGAGGTGCTTGTTGAGGAATCAGTGCTGCTGGAAGCACCCTCGCCACGGTCGGAAGACCGGTACGAGTTGCGTCAGTTGCAGTCCGGGGCGGAGAAGGTTGTTCTGCGGGAGGTGGAGCAGGGCGATCGGCTGTTGAGCCCGGAATATCTGCGTCGATGGGTCAATGAGTCAGAATTGGAAGGTAACGACTACGAACTCTGGCTGGTAACTCGTAAACGAACCAACAGCGGCGCGGATGTGCTGATTGAGCGAAAGTTGCTGGAATTTGACGTCACGAATCGGCAGCCATTTCCCTCTGCGGATGCAGTTCAGCCGGCGGAAGTGCTTCAGCCGCAACTGGTGCCGGTCGAGGGGCCAATACCGGGAATGGAAGGGACCCATGCACCACCTGCAGCACCCGGCGAACCGGGTCCACAGAGTAACCTGGGGCCCGATTCACCGACACTCGAAGCCGCTGTCGAGCAGACAGTGGGATCACTGATTCAGGCCCCTGGCGTGCCAGAGCCAGCTGCCGCTGAACCCGTGGATAGATCCGAAGAGCCACAGGACGCCGATCGGCAAGTCTCATGGCAGGGGAGCAACAGGGCAGGGCGATTGGCGACAACCGTCGGAATTGCAGGACTGTTTGTCTCTCAGGCCGTTCGACAGGGGCCTGAGTTACGTAACCCACGGATCTCTGTCTTTGTGTCACAGGTATTGCGACAAGTTCGGGGCCGTTGAGAGGCGACTTCGCGGGGCGCCTGAAAATCGTGGCTGGATCCTGAAAAAAAACACCCTGAACCTGCCGTAATTCAGGGGATTCCTGAAGCATAGGCCATTATGATGAGTTCAACGGGAAGTCCTGACGCGATTGGCCGTAACCACGGTTACAGTGAGCATGCGGGGTAAGATATGTCTGGAAACAGCGGTAGGTCAGGGAAAGACGACAGCCACGGTCTGCGGGGACCGTTTCACACGATGCAGCCGAATTTTTCCGGCGATTTCTCGACATCGTCCCAGCAGGGCCCTGAGGACAATCAACCTGTGGCCCCGTCTGCCCCGCCGAATTCGACAATGCTGCCGCCGGCGCTTTCGGATGCCCCAAACGCCACCAGACACACGATCTCGACGGCCTCGCCTTTGCTCCACACTGCCCTGGAGGGTATTCTGAAGCCGGCAGACTTCGATCCCGGGAAGACGCTTCAACCACGGCCGCTGGCCCTGCAACCAGCAAACGAGTGCCTTCAGGTTGCTCCAGAGACAACGCTGGCGATGACCCCTTCAGTGGCCAATGCGACAACTCGCCGTGCAGATCCACCCGGGAATGATCCGGGTGCGGCTACTGGGCAGCGGATCCGTCGGCATCGGTTCGTGGCGCCGCAGAAGGCGGATACTGACGGAAAGCAGAAAGACGATCACACAGCAGCAGTGCCGCCTATGTCTCCCAAAGTCGCAGCGCTCATTGTCGACGACAAAGCCGGGGAGCATCCAGATCCTGACAGCGGTGAGTATCAGACTCTGGAGGTACTCGGCCAGGGTGGCATGGGGATTGTGCGAAGAGTCCGCCAGAACTCATTGTGCCGGGATGTGGCAATTAAGTCGATTAGACCCGCATTATATCACGAGCAGAAAATACAGGACAGTTTTGCAAACCAGGAATTATTTGTATCCGAGGCTGTCATCACAGCGGCCCTTGTGCATCCAAATATTATCCCCGTGCATGATCTCGGCCTTGATGATCAGGGGCGCCTGTTCTATTCCATGAAGGAAGTCAAGGGCAAACCCTGGTCCGGACTCATTGAACGTGAGGATCCGCAGCGTCGACGAGTTGAGCTGGAGAAGAATCTTGAGATCCTGCTGAAGGTGTGCGATGCGGTCGCCTACGCCCACAGGCAGGGCGTGATCAATCGCGACCTGAAGCCGGAAAATGTGGCCGTGGGAGAGTATGGCGAGGTGATCGTGCTTGACTGGGGGCTGGCCGTCCCGTTGGACGATGTTACTCAAAGTGGGGGTGCTCCGACGTGGCCCGCGGTCCTGCGGGTTCTGCCTGGTCCGGCTGGAACTCCAGGCTATATGGCTCCAGAGTTGGCGGAAATCGGTCTTGAGAGGATTTGCAGTCAGACAGACGTCTATTTGCTGGGCGCCATGCTGTTTGAGATTCTGGAGGGCTATCCACCACATTTGCTGCAGGAGTTTCAGGCACTACCGAAAGATCAGCTATTGCGCGCGGTTTTTGATGCGGTGGTGCAGAATCGGATTGAAGAGAACGTCCAGTACAAGGGCGAATTGATGGACATTGCCCGAAAAGCCATGGAAACGGATCCTGAAGATCGTTTCGGCTCGGTGAAGGAGTTTCAGGAGGCCATCCGTCAGTATCGTATTACAGGGCGTGCAGAAGAATTGCTGAGGCAGGCGAGTCTGGAGAGGGAACAGGACAAATACGAACTCTATCAGCAGTCGGCTGCCCTGTTTGCCAAAGCGTTAACGGATTGGCCGAACAATCCTCGCGCACAGAAGGGCGACAGAGTTGCCCGGCTGGCCTTTGCACAACTGGCTCTGAAACGCGGCGACTTTGACCTCGGACTGGAAGTGCTGGGGCAGAACAAGGAACCCGATCTGGCGACTCTGCGAACCCGGCTGCGTCGGCAACGGACTCAGAGGAAGTTGATCCGTGGGACATGGTTGATTCTGGGAGCCTGCGCGGCGGCGCTGCTTGTCTGGCTGGTGATAACAAAGCGAGATCTTGCACTGCAGAATGAAGAACTTGAACTTAGGAATGATACCATTGCCCAGCAGAACGATGAACTTGAACGCAGGAATGGTACTATCGCCCAGCAGGATGGGAAAATTCGAGAGGGACAGGACAAATTGTCGGCTCAGGCAAAGGCTCTGGCGACGGTGGAAAGCGAGCTGACGACAAAAGAACGTGAACTAAATCTCACCGATGAATTACTGCGGGCTGAGAAGGATAAGGCTAACAAAGCCACGGACGATGCCAAAAAGGCACTCACCGCCGCTGAAGATGCTCAGCGTCAGGCCAACGAGGCAACGGAGAAAAAACAAGCAGCCGATATGGAGTTGAAGAAGGCAAAAGAAGAGTCAGACAAGGTGCAGTATCAGCGTTTTCAAGACCGACTGAACGCTGCGGAGGATCTGCGGGATTGGCAGCAGATGGTGGAAATTGCGGAAGACGCGTTGCGTCAACTGGCAGACAATCCCCAGTTCACCGATTTGAAAAAGAAGGCGATCGAAGAACGCCTCGAGGGGGCCCGCAGGAAAGCTCGGGAGGCTGATGGAAATGGCAGCGTGCGGCTGGAACAGCAGTTGCGGCTGCCGGGGAATGTGCGAAACAGAGCCGTGTTGATTCCGCAGGGCGGGGGCCTGCTGCAGCTGATCGGTGCCGCAGACCGTGAAGAGGTGACTGGTATTCGCGTACTTGCCGCAGCAGGGTTGCTGGCCGACGGTCTGACGTCGTCCGCCCTGCTGCCGCTTCCGGAACCTCTGACGCAGCAGGTGGGCGGCGTGGTAAAGATCTCCGCCACGGCCGATGCGGGACTGGTCTGGCTGTCCTATGGTGCGGATTTGTACGTCTGGGGGCAGGAATCGGCTGGCCAGTATCGCCTGCTGGGGAAGGAAGTTCGTCCGGCCGAGATTCTGGAAGTTCAGGCAGACCGGGAAGGACGTTTATTCGTCATATCGGACGACGACTTTGGTTCTGTCGCCATCTATCAGGCGGACGAGGGGCGTCTGAAGTCACTGCTGCCGCAGGGCACGGTGCTGTTCGCAGGGAAGCTGGCCTCCTATCCCTGTTCGGATTTTGCAGTGACACCGGACGGCCGCTGGTTGCTGCATTTTTCAGCCCGGGGAAACGACCGGCATGTACGAGCCTTCGCGGTTGACTGGAGAAATCTGCAGGCTCCTGAACTGCCGCAGGAAGTAAGCGTAGTGCCGCTGGTCGAATTGCCACAACTGGAGAATTCCGGTAATGGCGGTCCTGAGGCTGTAATCCGAGTGGACGACATGCAGATCGCCACTGCAGGAAACAGGCTGTTACTATCTGTGACGACCCGCGAGGGAGAGCGCTGGTATGCGTTGTTGAATTCAGCATCTGCGGATGTTGCAGTGGGGTTCCCATTTGGCCCCCGTGCCACCTGGTTTCGCTCGGGTTCGGAGCGAGCGGCAGAATCCATCAGGCTGTCCCCGGACGGCGGTTTGATTATTGCGGCCCATCACCGCAATCGCAGCAATCTCGAGGCGTGGCGGGTGACCACAGACGGTGTGCAGCCGTTTCCATTGCCGGACCAGGCATCCGCCCGCGTTCGCAATTCGGAAAACTCGCAGGGGAGTTTGATTTCCGGGCTGAGCCAGCCTGTGCTGGACGTCTGTCCGCTGGATTCGGTGTCAGGGCGATTCCTGACTCTGTCCGAAAAATTCCTGACTCGCTGGAATCTCAGCACTTACGGCGATTACATCGAGGAAATGCGGGCGATTGTGAACACCTTTTCCGGAGAACGGACTGCTGTGATTCCACGTGTCCCCGGGGGCGCGGGGCGGGTGCTGCTGACGATGGTACCGGCGTCTGAAGACGAGCTGATCACAACTGCGACTCCGGTAGACTCTGCGGAACTGAGTGCTGACGGGGAGCGTTTGATACTGGGTTCGCGCGATCGTGCGGTTCGAGTGCTGAATACGGTAGATCTGCAACCGGTCCTGAATCTCAGTGGTCGTCCGGACCCGCTGCGAAACAGCAGTGAGCAGGGGCTGTTTCTGGAAGGTCATTCGTCCAACATCACCGCTGGACGGTTTCTAGGCGGTGACTCAGGACTGTTGTTGACCTCTGAAAGTCTGGGTGTGGTGTCTGTGTGGGACGCGCGATCAGATTCAGACGGGCTGGGCCGCGAGGTTTCGCGGTTGATCACAGGTCACGGTTCAGGCGTGTTTTCGGTATCTGCCGATGGCGGGTTGATTGCTGCCGACGGTGCCGTACTGCGGGGCAACCAGCTGGTATATCAGGTGTTGATCTGGCGTGCGGAAGATCTGCGTGGAACGGTGGCACCGGAGCCGTACCGGCGGCTGTTGGTGGACGATGAGCAAACGCGGGCCATGTTTCGCCAGCGGCAGTTGCAGCCTTCTTTTCAGATTACAGCGACAGCAATATCACCGGGCAACAGTTTGATTGCCGTGGGAGGTCGACAGGGTGAGCTGGTGTTGTGGACGCTGGCAGCGGGGCAAGTGACGGCCTTGCAGCAAACTCATGGCGGCGACCAGATCTCGGGACTCTGGTTCCTCTCGGAAACTGAATTTGTCAGCACTGGCTATGACGGTCGTTTGCTGCGCTGGCAACTGGGACAGAACGGCCAGCTGACATCTCGGGAAGTCTTTGCCGGCCAACAAGTGATCGCTCTGAATGTTTCGCCGGACGGACGCTGGTATCTGATTTCCGATGTTGTCGCCAAGCCCGGTGCGAAGGCTGTTGCGTCACCAGGCAACCGCAGACGTCGGGTGCCGACGATGCTGAGGATGCAGGCCCTGAATTCCGCTGATGGCACCATTCGCCAGTTGGTGGAACTGGATATTCCTTTGTCGCGTCCGGAAATGGCGCTGCAGACAGGAGGCAGTTGGTCGGAGGACGGTCGGCAGTTGTTGCTGGCACTGGAAGACCGGCTGATCGTCTACGACAGCACGGACTGGAAACCGCAGCGACAGCTGGCCGTATCCGGCCAATCCGGAACAATGAGCCGGGCAATCCTGGCCCCTGCATCGCTTGGGAATCAGCTGATGGCCACGATCACGGATCGGCGTGCCGCGCTCTGGGACATGACTCTTCAGAAGCAGATTTGTGAATTTCGTTCTCATCACAGTGACCGACTGACAGCCTCATTTTCCGCCGATCGTCGGCTGGTGTTGACGTCCAGCGAGGCTCTGCGGATTTTTGATGCCGACGAAGCGTCACCGGTGAAGGGCCGGACCCTGTATCGCATTCGCCCGGAGGAGTCGCATCGATCACCACTTGAAGATGCCCGGTTCATTCCAATCCCCGGTGACTACCGGTTTCTGAGCCTTGAAAGGAACGGTGTGGTGCGATTGTGGGGATGTACTCGTGAAGGTGTTCCGACGGCTGCGCCGCTGTGGCATTCCGATGATGAAGTGCCACAGCCCATCACCAGTGATGCCGGTGTGGTTCGGTGGAGTCCGAACGGTCAGTGGTTTGTGGCCATTCGGTCCGGCCGACTCAATTGCTGGAGCCTGTCCGGCGATGTTGTTACGGCCGTTGATCTCCCGATTCCGGAAGGGTTTGCTGGCGAATGGAATGACCTCTGCTTCTCACGTGACAGCGGTTTACTGGCAGCAGGAGGCAAGGGGCGGGTTTTGGAAGATGGTGAAATCGCTGCCGGGCTGGTGTGGAAACTGGCGTCGGGGCAGCCCGCAGTTCTGGCGGCGACACTGGTGGACAGGGAGCAGCGGCTGTCCGCTGTTAATCTTGTGGACGAACAGAATCGTGATCGTATTCTGCGAGGCGGTATCACCGCCGTTGCGTTTCGCAGTGGTGATGGTCAACTGGTGACAGGTGACATCCGAGGCACGATTCTCAAGTGGCTGCTACCGGCCTCAACGGAGGCCGACGCACGCGAGCCGGAGTTTGGCGGCAAGCTGGAAACGCGGAATGAGACCGAGGGACATCGGACGCGTATCATTTCCCTTTCCGAAACCGCCAACAACGGGCTGATCTCGGTTGACGAAAGTGGTCGGATCATCCGCTGGCCGTGAGACAGTGACAGCCGTGTGATAATCGGTAGTTTTTGCCAGTCAGCTGTCTCACGGCGATCGATAAAGTTTGCCTGATCCGGCCTTTCGTTAGTTGTGTGGGGATTCTTGCCGGTCGGTGCCCCACTGCGAATGCCCGACTGGTGTGGAAATTCCGGCCCTGCCGAAAAAACATGATGGTGCAGGGGGTCTGATTCTAAGGAGGGTAAACAAATGACCAGGATGGTCGATTTTTTCGGATGTGTGGCCAGGTGGGTGCCTGCGACGGCACTGATGTGCGTTGCGATGACATGTGCTGGAAGTCTGCAGGCACAGGATTCTGGCGCCCCGCCCTGGGGCGAGTTTCTACGGCAGTTCGGAAAGGATCCGCTGCTTAAGAAGGCGTTTCACCAGCAGGACGAAAAGGAGCCAAAAGGGCTCGCGGCCAAAATCCGTGCGAGGGAACTGGATGTGCCGAACAGAATTCGTGCCATTCGCTACCTGTCCGAGCTGGATTGTGGGCAGTTCCCCGAAGCCAGAGATATCCTGCTTGAACAGCTGAATCCTGAGAAGGAGCGCTGGCCGGAAGTGCGGCTGGCAGCAGCCGAGGGTTTGCGAGATATGCTGGGCCGCAACTGTAAGGCAACCCGCAACTCAAAGGATAAGAGTGGGAAATCCACGTTATCCTACGGACCCAGTTGCTCCAGCGCTGAAACTCTGCAGACACTCGCCAGGACTGCTTATGAAATGAAACCAAATGGTGGCTGCTATGAGCCATCGCTTGAAGTACGCAGGATGGCAGTTGAAGCGATTCGGGTCTGCGGCATTCCCTGCCACTATTCACCATACGTCAAATCGCCGGAAGTAGGACCGGAGCCACAGGAGGAAGCCGGGCAGTCAGAGGCGGCTCCGGGCGAACCGACGCCGCCGAAGAAGACCGAAGAGCCCGCTGTGAAACCGACCCCCGAAGTTTCCGCAAGTGTCATTCCCCGGCTTTCAGAGATCTGCATTGTGGCCCTGAAGAATCACGAATATCGACGTGCAGATCCTGCATTCAGTCGGGAACATAAAGGGCGAATCTATCATTTTTCCTCTGCTGAGGCTCAGGCCCGGTTTGATGCGGAGCCTGAAAAGTTTGCCGTGGCATTTGGTGGCTGCGATCCGGTGGCATATGTCCGCAGCGGTACTATCGAAGATGGCCGGTTTCTGATCAATCATGAAGGGCGGTCGTACATGTTCTCCTCTGCGGAGAATGCGAAGACATTCAGATCGGCTCCCGAGCGGTATCTTCCGTCCGCTCGATCAGGTGCCGAGATTGTTTCTCGCTGAGTCATATCATCGACGTTGCTCCTTCCGTCGCGATGGCCAGCCGGCCCTGCAGGCTGGCCATTTTTTTCCCAGCGATGCTGGTAAACGATGAAGGGTGCGATGGGAAAGCGAACCTGTTTCGAGTCCGAGGCCAACTGCTTTGGCAGCCTCGATGAACCGGCAGGGCGGACTCGGCGACATCGTCGCACGCAGCCACTGTTGGAATAGAAGAGTTTCAGTCGACTTCAAAACGACTGGCGGCGCCCGAAGAATCAGGACGTCTTTGCGGCAATCTGCATACCTTTTGCCGAGGCTCGGCCAGACCTGTGGCCTTTTGAGCGATTCTCCACGAATGACTGCAGGAACTGATACGATTGAGTTCAGCGCTTGTTTCGAGTGACAGCCTGGCTGAGGCGAGCAGTGTCCGACGGAACCGAGCCCCCTGATAGCCCCGCACAGACAGATCGGTGGGAGGGATGTCGGGCGACGGGTTCACTAACTGGGCACTTGTCCATGGATTATGCGATCAGAGGCTGTAACTTTTTATGGTGTGTCAGCGGATTGTTCGTCTGCGACGGAACTGTTGCTTTCCGCGGCCGTATTACCATCCGGCTGAGCGTGGCCGGAATCCTTCAGGTACCATATGCTGACAATGAACAGGCACAGGATGGAAATGATTAGCAGGACGATGCCAGCCGTATGCACGGAATCGCTGGACAGCGGCTCGGCATCTCCCTCCAGAGGTTCTCCAGCCGGCGGCGGCACCTGCTCAACACGAATCTGCCTTTGCAGGGTCTGCGCCCACGCACGGCGAGCTTCAGCAGGATCAGTCCTGCCTCCAGGCAGATCCTTTCCAAGTTCGTGTCGAAAGGCGGAGATGATGTCGCCGCGAAAACCCAGTACGACAGCGAGGTAGAACAATTCGGCACAGCCAGCACCAGCCGTCGGCAGATTCTTTTCCGCTTCCACATAGAATTTCCACGCCCGATTACGATCTTCGTAGCAGTCCAGTTCCAGAACATGGTTCTGCCATTCCGGAACACGAGCGGTCAGGACTTCATCTGCCCAGTAAACCAGCATGCGTTTGATCGTCTGCCAATCTCCATGAGACAGGTCAGCCAGTCCGGACGCCACCTTGGCGTCCATCTGCTTTAGGTCATCTTTAAGCCGTTTGCTGAGATCGCCCAGTGAGGCGGAGTCTGATGCTGTCGTACGATTGACGATGCTCAGGACTTTTAGAAAAAACGGTTCTGCCAGCATTACGGGGGATACGGCCATAACAGCACCTCAGCGGATCGGAATCCGTCAGGATCGGATCGCAAACAGGGAAAAGGAAAGCTGCTCCATGCGGTTTGCTTCCCGATCAAGAACGTCGACAGCATTCTGGGAGGACGAAACACGCTCCGACATTTTGTCATTGAACCGGATACCCAGATTCAGAGTTTTCTCAACCGGGCCCCACGCTTCGTTTCGTTCCACACGGAAGTAGTGCCAGTCCTGCCGTGGGAATACGCGAGGGACATCCTGCGCCTGTCGCAGCTGCAGTCCGCGGGCTGCCTGTTGAAAGATTTGCTCCACCTGTTCCGAACTGGCCACCTTCAGGTCCAGCCTTCGGGCGGAGAGAAAGTCAACCACTTTCGAGCTGCTGAGGGTTGATTCAACGCCGATATAAAAACTCCAGACCGGCTCGACCCATTCCGGCCTGAGCCGAACAGCCATCTGCTGACCTTGCCAGGCAAAAGCGATTCGACTGTAGTCCGGATCAGCATCTTCATCCAGCTGCAGCAACTGAAACACACGCCTCAGACACCCGGCCAGATCGTAGTGGTCGTAAAGCGGCAGTTCTGCCAGTCGCCGCTCCCGACGAAACAGTGCCAGTTGTCCCGCCGCGCGACAGAACTCCCTGTAGATTGCGTGCGGGTGCAGGTTGCGTTCGAATGGCAGTGGTGCCAGGCCTCCGAGCGCTGCATTCAGGGCCTGCAGTCGCAGAATGCGTTCAAAGTCCTCGCGCTGACCGCTGCTGAAAGCCACCCCTCGATCGATCATCTGTCGAGCTTCTCGATCAGCCTGAGCCCCCAGGCGGTCGTAAGCCGATCTTGCAAGTTCGACAAGCGGCGGCCAGGCTTCCTGATGCAACACCGGCGGAAAATACTCCGGATCGATTTCCGGAGGCGCTTCAGCCGATGCCCCTAATCGCAGACGCAGCAACGGAACACTGCAGTACCCCGCCGACGACTCCTGACCAATTAAAATACCGGGATTCAGCCGCCGGAATTCAATTTCCTGAGGATTGCCGGCCCGATTTTCATCTTCGGCTTCCTCACGGTGCACCCGGTAACGCGGCAGTGGACCGTCAGTATCGCCACTGACGGCAGATTCCCCCCGCCGTAGTTCGGAAATCCCGAGGAAGACCATCACGCGGGAATCTGGCGATCGGAACAGAGAACGCGGAATCATCACCGGGGAAATATGACAATCCTCGGGAAATCGAAGCATTGTTCCATCGGGCAGGCGGGCCTGACAGCGGGTCAGAGAAATCCGCCAGTTGGCCAGCGCATCGCGATCCAGTTCCAGAACAAACAGCCCCTCAGCATACGGCTGCAGTGATGTAACCGTGCGGCGCAGCAACTCCTGCTGCAGCCGGTCCTGTTGCTGAAAATGATGCGGCTGCAAAAACAGACCGTCTCCCCAATTCAGTGAATGTGATCCCATGTTACCTTCCTGATGGTGCTCAGCATGTGGGCAGCGAACAGACGGACAGCCACCCGATCAGCCTATTTCGTATAGTCCGCCTCAAGCTCGTCTGCCACAAAGGCACCGTCCCGCAGTGCACGCTCCGTCGTCAATCCAATCTCCACGTCCGCATTTTCCGCGAGGCCGCTGCCTTCCGGAAATTCATACCGAAACAGCACGCGTCCTCGCTCCAGCCGAACCACCTGCTTCAGCTTCGCCAGTCGGCTCGGCTGGAATGCAGAACCTTGCCGCGAACCTTCTCCCACCTCCACACGCATGCCATACAGTTCGCGTCGCCGCTGTTGCTGCTGCTGCTCGTTCAGCTTATCCCAGCCCGGAATTTGCAGCTCGACCTCCAAACGAAGCCCTTCAGGACGATAGCTGCCCGTGCACTCCACTTCTTCTCCGCCCACGGTCAGCTTCTGCCAGCCCTCGCCTGACGCTCGCTGTCGCAGTTGGGCAGCCGTCAGCACTACCGTCTGCTGGGTCGGAGTCCGCTCCATTTTCCACCAGCTTTCGATCAGCAGGTTTCGACGCTCGGGCCACTGACTGAAGTGGATTCGCCACGCCGGCACACCAAATTCTCCCGCGATCCACGTTTCCGTAATCGACACATCCGGAAGTTCCTCTACAGGTACTGTTCCCGCCGGACGATACCGCAATCCCACTTCCGTCGGCTGTCTTACCATGCCAAACTTACGATTGTCGTCGTTGCCAAGTGCAATCTCCACTTCCAGCTCCGTTGGAGCCTCCGGTCGGCGCCGCATACCACCGATCTGGCCGACCCAGGTCGGAATGCTCGGCTGTGAGTCTGATAACGGAGTGCGTACCCGAGATTGCCTGGACACCTTCGGTTTTTGCGCGACAAACGTCCCCAGCTTCCAGTCAATCACCATCTTAAGCTCATCCCCCGCGAACAAATCCAGTATTGGCGTCCGGATTTCAGTTCCTTTCAGTTGCAGCTGAAAGGAACCGGGAGATGTGTCAAGGTCATAGGTTGTTTCACCCGCATTATTACTCTTGTTGTGGCTGACATCGCGAATGGGTGCACCCTCTGCCGTCAGCAGTTGCAGCGGCTCCGGCGTCAGAGACCGATTAATGCTGTCAATAATCTGCTGCCTGTTCTGAACTTCGTGCAATTCCAGCCACGGCTGCAGTTGCGAAACCTTCGCCAGATCAGCCTTCAGTTGTTCCGTGTCCTTAACGTCAAGGCTGAACAGGACCAGCTGAATCCTGGTAATCTGCCCCGATTCCTGCCGCTTCTGCAGGTCCATTGCCAACTGCCGTAGCAGGTCGACCCGGTCGTTTTCATCTGCCGTCGAATCACTACCGTCTGTCAGGGCCACCACAACACCAGAAGTGTCCTTCAATTCGTACTGCAGGCACTGCCGCAGCGACTGATACAAAGGAGTCTGTCCAAACGGCCCGGATGCCTCGAGCAATCGGAACGCGTCCACGAACTTCTGCCTGTCATTAACCTGAAAAATCAATCCGTCGGACTGTGTCCAGGGCTCGCTCTCATCAAAAAACTGCCGCCCCGATGGCAGCTCAAAGCCCTCCCGGTCACGTTGTGATTCGAAACTGCTCTCCCGTGCCGTACCTCCCGATTCCTGAATCCAGCGATGCCCGAATACTCGCAGACTCTTCCTGCGGTCACGCCCGAGATCTCCCACGATTCCCAGAATCGCAGTCGTTGCTTCTTTCGACTTAAAAGGGGCATTGTCGTCAGGAATTGGTTGTTGTGATGTCACCTGCTCCTTCATCGACCCTGACCAGTCCAGCAGAAAGACTACAGGGCGTCCTTCCGGCACACTGACGTGCAACCTCGCCCGGTCCGACTTTTGGGCAGGCTGCCAGGTCTGTTTCCACTGACGTGCCGCATCCACTTGCAGCAGTGCCCCAGCCGACTCCATTCTTCCCCGGAAAAAAGACTGTCGCTGCACCGTCAGCGGAGCTGCCCCGGAAGGCCGTAACTGACGACCACTCCGCAATTGTGGCTGATACTCACAGCTGGTGGCGCCGTCAGGTCCCTCCACAGGTGCGACCCGAATCGGGTATTCACTGGATCGCAGCATTGCGTCTGCCGCTGATTCCTGCAGCCGCAACACCGCCGTGCCGTCAAATTTCGCTGCCTCGGCTGTTGGGGTCACACGCAACGAGACCAGGGACTGCTCCTCGAAAAGCTCCGGATCGGCCAGCCAGACCCTGTCCGGCAGTGCCGCGACAGCAATCGCCGGGCCCGATTCCCGAAACTCAGGCAATTCCGGCCACCAGTTACGGGCTTGCCGGAGATACCAGCCACTTTCAGGGGCATTGACGTCCAGCCAGCCCCCCATCCGAATTCGCTCGCCCTGCAGTCGGCGGAAATCTCTCGACCACAGGCGAGTCAGCAGTCCGGCTGGATTGACGGCACCACTGCGCAGCGAACGCAGGGCCGAAACGTCTATCCCGGACAACAAAGCCGATTCCAGAATCTGTGACTCCAGACGCAGGGCCGACTGCTGTTCCGCTGCCAGGTCGATGCTTTTCCTGATCTCATTGACTCGCAATTCAGAACACCTGCGAAGCAGACTGCTCTCGTCGGACTGTGGTGCGGTGGATGCGCCGCCCGAGGCTCGTTGCAGCAGTTGGACCATCGCCTCATTTTCAGACTGCATGAAACGCAGGATCTGCAGTTGCCATCGCAGCGACTGTGATGACCATGCGGACAATGAAGGCCTGGAAACTACCGCGGAGTCATCCGTCTTTTTCTGCAGGACCCTGTCCGCAGCCTCGGCCCGGTCCAGCAATTCGAAACGCGTTTCCGGCTGCAGGCTGGTGCAGCACAACAGCAATACAAGGCGATGATAACTTTCCTGCAGCTCCAGCGTTGATTTTGTCTGCGGATCAGCGCACTGCTGCAGACTCTGCTCGGCAAACTGTGCCAGTGTCTGTTGCAGGAATTCCCATGCTGAATCCGACTGCTCGACAGACTGTCGGATGTCCGCAATCTTCTGCCGCAGAGTCTCAACTGAACTATCGTTGTCAGGAACCCATTGTACCTGCCTGTGCAGCCGTCGAAGTTGAGAAGTCAACCGCAGCACTCCCTTCTGGATCGTCTGCTCCTGAAGCAGAAGACTGTCCCCCTGCCCCGGGCCCCCAGCTTCCTCAGGATTTGCCGGCTCATCCAGCCCGACCAGCTGCTGTAACCGAGTCTGCAGGGCGTCGTCAGCCTGGGACACGTCGGTGGCAGCGCACCATTCCAGATAACCCGGCAAATGCGGTGTAGCTTTCCACAGGGTTCTGCGAGCGTCCTCAATGGCTTTCGCCAGCGATTCCGTACTGTCCCAAAGCGCCGTTGCCGAGGCAAAGTTCAGTCCACCCGAGTCTGTTGCCAGGGTTTGTTCCAGAAAGGTTTCGTCCTCACTCCTCAGAAGCAACCGTTCCGCTTGCATTGTCACAGCTTCGAGACGATCTGCGGTTGTCTTTGTGGCGAGCGCGGCCTGCTCTGCCTGCCGGCGCGTGTCCACCAACTGCTGCCGCCGCTCCTCGGGCAACGCGGGACTGCAGCGAGTTTGCCAGGCATCCCAGCCAGCAGCCAGCACCTCCGCGTAGTCTGGAAGTTCCTGGTCTCCCATTGTGGCGACTGCGGACGTCTCAGCACTTGTCTGTCGTCCAATACCATCCACCAATTGCTGTGCGGCCGCCAGCAATCTGTCCGCATCGTTTGTACTGCCCGTCAGCAGGGCCAGTTCAGCGCCCCTCAACAGGTCCGTCAACTCCGGATCGCGCGGCCAATCCGCATCGAGGGCCACTTTTTTCCAAAGTTCCCGCAGAGTTACTTTCTGTTTTGTTGTGTCCAGCGGGCCGCTTCCTTCCGCCACAGCGGACTTTGACAGGGGCTGCTGCAGCATTGCCCAGCCACTGGTGGACTCGATGGGAGGGTGCACAAGCACCGTCTGCAGGGATTTGCCGCGGGTCTTCTCGACCCACGCTTCTGTTTTCTTTTTCAGGTACTTCAGGTATTCAGAAATTGATAGCTCGCCCGCCCCTGTAGCGCGCAACCCGTCCAGGGCAAACCGGGCGAAGGCCGTCTGGCCTTCCCCCCCGCTACCCCACGGCCAGCTAACCTGTCCTCGCCCCGCTGACTGCACGACCACCACACGTCCACGGAATGGTTCTTCCTGCACGCAGGCTGCAAAGTCAGTGAGTGCTTCCTGATACAGCAATCCCAGTCGCCCAGCATGCGGAGATGCCGGCAAATCAAGGAGGACCACAATCTTCGCCAGCGGACGTGACTTCAGCAACTCTCTGAGAGCATCCTGTAAGTCACTGACCGCTTCTGAGGTTTCGCCGGGATCGGAGGATTCAAGTTTCTGAGCAACTCCGGGCTTAAGGCGATTCAGCAGGCGAATCGTCCCGTCACTGCCGCGGATTACGCCAGTCTGAATAAACAGCAACACGGTTTCGGACGTTACGGAACCATAGGTTACCTGCCGTCCCATGTCTTCCAGCCAACCTGCTGACTGCCGAATCGCAGCCGCAATACCACTGTCACTCTCACCACTGACTCGCTGGATTTGCACTCCCGGCGGCAGATCTCCGGGCTGCCAGCCAGCAAAATCCTCTGCAGTTCCGTTCCACAATGAAACTTCATCGGGAAGTACAGTCTGACCGCCCTGATACAGTACTGCGATAAACTGGTGATTACGATGTGGACGAAATATCCAAATGCCAAGGCACACCAGCAGCAGGCACAACATGCCCGCCACGAAAATCTTCCGCCATGACCGACGGGTCGTTCCCCCTGCCTCTGGAGCGATTTTTTTTCGCCTCCAAGCCGGCTCAGGCTGCTGCCCCGAGGACGACTGCGGTCGCCCGGGTCGCCCGCCGCGCCAGTCCTTTCCATTGCCAGTTGAAGACATCTGTCCTTCTCTCCCACAGCACAGGCACTGCCCAATAGTCCGGCCAATCCGCTATTTCAGCAGTCCCCTCAGCACATAAACCGAAATCGCGAGGGCAACAAAAGATCCAGCAAAACACGACACCGTATAAATCTTCCGTTGCCGCCGTTCTCTGAGAAAGCTCGGATTCCATGCGACATCATTCTGACATTCCGGCAGTTTGCGCAGGACTCCATGGATGAACCCCTGTTCTGTGTTGGCTTTCCCGGTGGCAGCGAAATACAGCCCCTGCAGCCGCACAGCAGGCTGCAGCGTTCTGTAGAAAATCTCCCGCAACAACAACGTCAGTCCCTCCCGACGCTCTGCCAGTTCACATACCATCTGAAACAGTTTGGTGTTTTCAGAATTATCGAGGTCCTCCGCAAAGGCTCGGTAAGACCACCCACGGAACCACCGCAACCCAGCGTCCACCAGCCATTCCGCATGCCTGTCGCTCACCTCCGCTCCGGCCGGGAAGCTGGAACCTGCCCGGGATTTTCTAAGCCCCGGCTGCATTCGCTCCCCCCGGATGATGAAATCACGCACCCCAGCCACATCGTCCAGTTCCGTCACCATGGCCACCAACGGACACTGCAGATGCATTGCCGAATGAATTTCCACGATGTCATGGCGAATGGCCGGCGCAAGGCTTCGGGCATAGTCCGCTGAAGATGCCCACGACAGCGGAATGGCCTGCAGCAGTCCATTCAGTCCGATCCACGGAAAACGCGAACGACTGATCAGTCCACAAAGATATCTCAGCTGCCTCTGTCCCGCCAGAAGTTCCAGTTGTGAGAGCGGATCCAGTCGCTGCCGACCGACCCCCTTGACCACATTGCTGCTGAACTGACTGACGGTCTGCATCACCTTCTGCAGCGATCCCGGCAGCATCGTACCCATCGGCGCGGCCTCTGACGCCACAGATTGCATTGCTGGCGCGGTAGACTGTTCCGTTCCGGAAGACGCCAAATGTGCCTGGCTCACGGGGCCGCCGCGAGCATTTCCAAACGGCAAGGCACCGGCTTTCATTGTCCCAGTCACACTGCTGAACTCCCCCGACGAACCAACTGCCTCAACCCGCGCGCCCTGTCCACCGCGGGAAAGTTTCCCCAGTTGAATGCTGGTGGAACCAACACCCGGAGTGCAAAGGTAAATCGCCTCGTCATTCGCATACGCACGGATCACTGCCGCCTTACTGGCACTCGGGGGTGCGATCACTTTCCATGCACTCCCTTCCATACTTTGAAATGCCGCTTCAAAAGCATTGTTTTCCTGCTCTGGCGTCAGTCCATTCACAAAAAACAGGGGCAATTCGTCAACGGGCAGTCGCTCCCGCTCCAGCGCTGAAAGGATCTCACGCCAGTCTGCCTCCAGTTGCGGGAAATCTGAACATCCTTCAGGGCCCAACAGAGACAGCAGCCAGACCACATTGCGGACCAGCCCATACACAACCAAAAACAGAATCCCATACCAGCAGCGGACAACAAAATCCGGCAGGCCCGTGTTTGCACCAAGCAGCTTCACCACGCCCTGCAATTCCGGCGTAAAGTACGCCAGCAGCAGAGTTAGAACAGCAACAAACGTATAGTGGATAATCAGGTAGTAGCGTGCCGGTCCAATGCTGGATCGAGGCACCAGCCCCACCAGCCAGCGGCCCCATTCGATTGCCTGATAAAAGTAATAAGTCATCCCGCCTCCCGATCTGTCTGCCGCAGTCCGTGTACCACACCAACAGACAAGTCCTCATGGCCTGTAAAACACTAGTCTGACACAGAAATCTCGAGGGGACCATCGTCGCTGATCTGATCACCACTGATCGTCTTTTGCATTCGTTCAACGCCCCGCTCATCCGTCACAATCAGCCTGTGAGTCGTTTTTTCGAGTTTTGCGAAAACGACTGATCTCGGTTCTGTTGGCTGAATGGTGCGGATCTTCGCCGGACTCCCCCTTTTTTCCAGCGTAACTCGCCACCCCCCCCCAGCTGGCAGATTCACAACCACCGAGTTTGGCCCGGGGGCCTCAGTCGCCGGCAACATCGCTTGACCTGGTTTCCACGGTGGCAGCTTGATCTCGCTTGTGTGCCCGGTATTGTCCTTCAGTTCGAAACGCAGCGACAGACGCCCCCCCTGAGCCTGGGCCTGCTCCTGCATCCGCTGCCATGTCTGCGGATCCGGACGCCATTCCAACAGTTCATCAGATTGCTGCCCTCGGGCGAACTCTGCTGGCAACAGCAGCCCCAGCTCATCCTCAGGACTTAGATACACCCGCAGTTGCTGCAACCCCGATTCGTCATCCCGCAAATCACGGATCCTGAACAGCGGAGGCTGGCCAGGCTGAGCCGACTCCTGTGGTGCATCGACCCGAAATGCCGCCGGGGGACTGGGATCCCAAATCACGTCCACACTGCAGTCACAGACGGGCGTGCCATCCATCAGAATGGTCGCCGCCACACGATAACGACCTGCCTCGGTGAGCTCCAGCGGCTGATCGGGCCAGTTCCACAACTCCGCTGCCGCCGAAAGCTGCCATTGACCATCCTCGCCCGCAGACAACGCGACCCGTTGACGGCAAGGACGGGTGAACTGCTTTGAAAACTCCGTGACAACGGGTTCGGCATCCGCACCCATCCGAGTCAATTTCATGTCCAGCTGGCAGGTACTGTCGTCTTCCACAAATCCAAACAGCTGCACGGAGGGAATCAACGAAAGTGGCCCGACCTGCAGAGGAACGTCAGCGGCATTCGCAGCCGCCGCATCTCGATAGACATACTCCGGATTGCTGTCCGTCAGAATTCTCCGCCGCAGGTGAATTCGCTCCGCCCGCGGCGGGGTGGGTAACTGCAGCCGAATCGCCCGCCCACCAGACGCCGCTTCCCGTTGCCGCCCCTGAGCATCGATCTGCCAGAGCCACTGCTGCGGCGGGCAGAGGGCCGCAACCTCATAGATCGCGCCTGTCTCCCTGTCTGCGAAATCCTTCAGTTCATAAGTCTTCAACGGGGACTGTGCCTGCAACGCTGCCGGATTGATCCAGGATTCCAGTTGTGGTGAAAATGCCAAACGAACCCCGGTCGCCGCTGTGGGCGTCGTGACCTGCAGCCGAAAGTCCGGCTCTGTCATCAACTCGATTTGAGGTTGATCACTCGCCGAAAGTGCGGGGAAATAGGGCTCAATTCGCTGCACGACAGCAGTTCCCGATACCGAGTTGTCGGGAGCCAACGCCGTAATCTCCAACTCGATTGCGCGCGATACATCCAGAATCATACCCATCGACAGCGGTATCCGCCCATTCTGTTCGCCTCGGTCATCAGCCGCCGCCAAAACAATCTCGATGGGTTTCGTCCATTCCGTTTTTGTCTCCCCGCCGGAATCCCAGCTCACGCCTCGCATTCGAATGCTTGCCTTCTGCAACTGCGGGCCCGCCGTCTTCGACAACTCTGCCGTCAACAGCCATGGCTGTGTCGAGCGCAACAGCGGCAGTCGCCACACAGCGGCTCCCTGGCTGCCCAGCAATTCGGTCTGTTGTGGCCGTCTCAGGCGTACCGACCAGCGGTACTCCGACTTCGGGCGAACTTCCAACTCGGTCTGCAGCACCAGCGTCGGCACTGCGTCGTCGGCCGAACCACGGACTCCCAGCAGCAATGAAACAGTCGCCGCAGTATTCAGTGCCGGCCCCTGCCGCACCAGCATCAACTGGTTTTCACGAAAATCTGCCGCAGCCGCAGCAGGCAGGTCGGCGATGCCGGAGCGAGAGGGATCTCCCACAGCAGGACGATGCGTGCCGCCGACTGGAATGATCACAAACTGGGAATCCTCCCCCAACGCAGCTACCGGCACTGCAATCCGCTCCGCATCCTCGGGATGCTGGTCTTTCAGCACCTGTTTCATCTCGTTCCGCCGGGTCACCCAGAATTCAGGTTCACGGGCAGTGGACGATCTAAAATCGCCCGGCAGCATCTGCTGTTCCCACTCCAGCATGGTTCTAAGGTCAAAAAATTCGCGCTGCAAACGATGGACAGCCGTCTCACCCGGCACTGACGACGTCTCAGCTGCGTCAACGGGCGTCACCGACTTCAGCAAACTCTCCAGAAGTTGTCTGGACGCCTTAATCCGATCGGCAGATACTCCCGCCGAATGTGGCCAGGCATTGAACCGAGATACCGACTGCTGCCGCAATTGTTCCAGCTCAGAAATGTCCCAGATCGGCAGCAGGCACAGCCAGCGCCAATGCCTCGCCGACAGTGATTCTCCTGCGGTCTCTCGAAGAGACTGCCGTAACTCCTCACGAGCTGTCTGGAATTCCCTCCAGTTCTGCTCTGTGACTGGGGTCACAAGGACACTCAACCGGTCCCGATTGATCGGTAAGATGTCCTTCTCAACCGCAGCCTGGCTAAAGTAACGCAGCAGCCATGGTGTTTCGTTCTGCTGCAGTCGGCGAGCCTCCAGAACACGCATCTGTTCTGCAGCCCGTTGCGTCAAATCCGCCAGCAAAGGCTCTGCATCGTCACAGCAACGATTCACATTCCTCAGCCCCTCAGCCTTCGCATAACCCAGCCAGCTCTCGCCGGCCGTCAGCAAACGCACGACGCGAAGGCACCGGTCAATCCCATCACTGCCATTACGCCACGCCGAATCGGTGATGAGCTCCGGGGGGAGCGAGGTAGGCTGCGACTGATCCGGCTGACACCCCAGAATTAGTCGGCAAACTTCCCGGCGACTTCGCTCCAGACGCAGAAATCCCTGCAATCGCTCCCAGCCATTCACGGAATCCTCGGCACTGGGAGCCACACGCAGCATCAGTGGCCACCAAAGGGGCAGTCGACCCGCGACATCAGGCGCCCCCCAACGCGTGTGCCGAAGCAGTCGCGAAAGGTTGCGCAGGACCTCGGGCCGACTTTGTTGCGGTGTTTTCGAATCCAGCAGCCTGCGGACACTCCAGTCAAGAAAAGGAGCGACCTCCACCGACAGCTCGCCCGCAAAGTTCTCCTGCGAAAGCAGCTCGTTCAGGAGCTTCTCGGCTTTCGACGGCTCAATCCCGTCCTCAAAGATTGTCAGACGCTGCAGGATACGGGCCACATCGGGATCCGACACATCGGACCCCGAAATGGACGGCCCCTCGGTCCACCGCCTTTCAAGTTCACGAAACTGCAAATCAGCTGCTTTGATATCCAATGGCTGGCTCGCGGGTCCGTGAATGCGAAGACCGAGCGAAAACAAGCGTTGATCGTCCAGCCAGAGATTGTGCGAATCGTCCTGCGTCCGTTGACGCTGCACCTGCAATTTCAGCAGAGCCTGCAGTCTGTCGGCAGGCGAAGCTTCAGCAGAAGACGCTGACGACGGAACCGCAGCGCTGGCAGCCCCCGCCACTTCGCCCGACTGCGAAACAGCCGCGTCTTCCGCAGCTGCCATTTGCGACGCAGGCTCCGGGAAACGCTCGCGCATCAGCAGCCTGTCATTTTGTCCCGCGGATGCCGCTGCATAATTCGAAGGCGCAAACAGCTCAACCGTCTGAGAATCCTGCCACAACTCCAGAGCCCGTCTGCTGACACCCTCGCGGACCTGCTCGTAAAGGCTCCGCACGTCTCGATCCGACGCCGACAGTACCTCGGCCAGAACATGCTGAAAGATTGTTCCGGAAGCAGCATAGCCAAAATTATCAGGAAGGGCATTGGCTGCTTTCGACCCAGCTTTTGACGGTGCTGCGGACGGCGGCTGCTCCCAGCAACGCTCACCCGCACTGCATCCGACAATCACACGTACTCGCCCCGCTTTCGCGTCGCACTGCTGCACAACTTCCCGGATGGCCTCCCACAGATCACGTTGCAATCCGGACTGCAGCTCAACATCGGAGTCTGCCAGCGGCAGATCAACCACTTCCAGCAGCAGTACAGCCTGAGTGGCAAGGTCCGGGTTCTGCAATTCCCTCAACAATTCACCAAGTGGCTTCCATCCGCTGACACCCAACCACAGCTCGGGGCCAACTGACGAAGCACTCCCCGGAGCCTTGCTGCGGACTGCCGTTCGCAGGTACACAAGGTACGATTGCGGCACAGTGGAAGACGAAAACGTGGCGGACACCTGACTCCATGTATCGCGGAGCGGCACAGCATACTGCTCAGGCAGACCATCGTGCTGCCACGAGAAAAAATCAAACAGGCGATCCGCAGCGCGCGACTCAGGCTGGCCCGCGGACACAGTACCGACGGCCTGGACCGGAAAATTCGGCACTTCTACCAGTAGAAACTGAACAGTTGGCTGCGTGGCACCAATTGAAACCAGCAACGCAATCAGCAGGCCAGTGAACAGCAGCAACAGCAAGCCCGCGGTGACACGCAGAAACCGTTTGCCTGACTTAGCGCCGTGCGACGCAGACGGTCGCCACGAACGTGGCAGTCCTGAAGATCGAGACATGCCGGAGATCCCCGCAAACGAGATTAACAGCGGAGCGCCACACACCAGGCCGTTAATGACCGTTCTGAGCAGTCGCTACCCGTCAGCTGAAGGACACGCCAACACCATCAGAATACAGAGCCATGACACCACAGCCTTCAATTTCACTTACGCGCTGTCCCCCATCCAGAAGCCCAAGCTACCCGGCAGACAGCCGATTGTCAAAGCCTTCAGAGAGATTTCTGCGAACGAAGCGGAACCGCCAGACCGTCTGGAAACAAACGGGAGGGAGACAGACAAGCCTCCATCTCCCGACTCGAAGTTTTTCCTGTTCGAACAGTGTTCAGCATGGCATGAATCCTCATTTTGCCGAAACCAGCACCTCCCGCTCGAAATCGATCGTCGGAATATCGTCTTCCTTCAGCTCAGGTATTGTGAATGAGTACGCAAGAATGCGTCCGGCCTGCAACCCACCGATATCAATCCGGCGAAAGTATTTTTTGCCATCGAGCACAAACTCGACTCGGGCTTCATAGTGATAGGATTTGGCGACATCGGAAATCGGCACTCGAACTGCCCTTTTTGTTCCGAGCGCAGACACCTTGCGATTGCCCAGCCAAAGCACTGCCGATTCAGGTAAAGTAAACCGTAACTCCGCCTGAGACGCCTCCAGCAGACGCTTTGATTGTGCGGCCAGTGTGAGCGAATCAACATCTGTGCCCGGATCCATCGTGCAGTCCCCGGCACAGGCGCTGGTGCCGCAAACCTCGCAGCCAATCGGTTGGCAGTGCTGTCGGCAGTTTGTCGAAACGCAGGGTTTTGTTCGCTCGCAGGGCGTAGCAGGAGCGGCGCAGTCGCTGGCGGCAGAAACCATGGGAACAACTGGCAGCGACAGTACGAGGGAGAGCAAAATTCTGGACATCACAGGGCTCCGTGAAAAGGTCCGCAGTAACCGCAGCAGACAAATCGGCGGACGGGGGGGTTGGATTCGGACGCATACGGGTACCCTACAGGCGAAGCAGGCTGTGTGCGGTCGGAAAGTTTCGCCCCGACGACACTTTCCTTTCGGAATCAGCACTTCGGGCGTCAGACGCGTCAAAGTCCCGCATCCGCCCGCAGATCGCAAACTCGATAAAAACCGCCGTTTTCGCCCCACCAGCACGCCATCGGCTCGCACTGCCCTGGGTCGGCACTGCCTTGAAAGTGGCTCAGAGTTGCCAAATCGATGAGAATTGGCAGCAAACAAACAGTGTCTGTTTTTTAAACTTCTGACAACGATCAGCACCATAGTTTTGCACCAGGCAGGTTTTTCGTATGCTGCATCAGGCGTCATTCAACGCTTACCAACTGCTCCCCGGAATTCCACTGCAGCTATGGGTGCTTCATGCCAGTTGTTCCAATGAAGATGACAATTCCCAGTCAGGACGATCTGGTGGTTCGACGCCTGACGGCCGTCGAGCGACTCGGACAGCCCTTCGAGTTCCGGGTCGAACTCCAGAGCAAGGCTGTCAGCCTGAATCTGCAGGATTTCCCCGGGCGGTCCGCTACGGTCCATCTGGAATTGCCCCGCGGAGGAACTCGTCACTTCAATGGGATCGTGACCAGCTTCGGGCAAACATCTGTGGACGGGAACACCTACTGCTACCAGGCAGTTCTCAGACCCTGGTTCTGGCTATTGACCCGCACTGCCGACTGTCGAATTTTTCAGAAGCTTTCCGTACCGGACATTTTCAAAAAAGTCTGTTCAGATCTTGGATTCACCGATTACAAGCTGAAACTTGCGGAATCGTATTCCCCGCGGGAATACTGTGTTCAGTACAGAGAGACGGCATTCGCATTCCTCAGCCGCCTTCTTGAGGCGGAAGGGATCTACTACTACTTTGCACATGAGGAAAATAAACAGATCCTGATCCTTTCCGATGGAGTCGGGTCGCATCAGCCATTTCCTGGTTACGAATCGATTCCCTTTGTTCCGGTCCAGAAAATTGAAGAGCGCGTCGAGACGTGGAGTGTTGCTCTGGAATTGCAGCCCGGGAAGTATGCGTTGAACGACTTTGATTTCCAGAAACCCAATGCGGATCTGAATTCAAAGCTGAATGTAAATCGCAATCACCCGCATTCAAACTTCGAAATCTACGATTATCCCGGCGGCTACGACAGCAAAGCCGCAGGTGACTCGTACGTGAAGGCCCGAGTGGAGGAACAGCAGTCAAAATATCAGGTCGTCAGGGCTGGTGGTGATCTCCGCGGACTGGCGACCGGATGCTTCTTTCAACTGACCGACCATCCCTCTTCGGATCAGAATCAGGAATACCTTGTCGTCTCAACTGTCCATCATCTGATCAATCCCGAAATTGAACCCGGTTGCAGCCAGCATTGTGAATTCGAAGCCATTCCCTCCAGTCAAACCTGGCGGCCTCCTCGAATCACCCCGGCGCCGAAAATCACAGGGCCTCAGACCGCCATCGTCACCGGAAAATCCGGCAATGAAATCTGGACGGACAATTTCGGCAGAATCAAAGTCCAGTTCCACTGGGATCGCCTCGGAATGCAGGATGAAAACAGCTCCTGCTGGATCCGTGTCGCCCAGTCCTCGGCCGGAAAAAAGTGGGGTAGCCAGTTCCTGCCTCGCATGGGACAGGAAGTTGTCGTTGAGTTCCTCGAAGGAAATCCGGATCATCCGTTGGTCACGGGCAGTGTCTACAACGGAAATCAACCTGTCCCGTTTGCCCTCCCGGACAATGCCACCCAAAGCGGCGTCAGAACCCGAAGCAGCAAAGGTGGTGACGAACAAACCTTCAATGAGATGCGGTTCGAAGACAAAAAAGGCAGCGAGGAAATCTACATCCACGCTGAAAAAGATCTGAACTGTGTTGTCGAAAACAACGAAACCCGAAAAGTGGGATTTGATGATAAAAAAGAGGGCGATCAAACAATCGAAATCTACAACAACCAGGTGCTGAAGGTTGGTAAAAGTGGCTGCAAAGACGGCAGCCAGACCGAAGAAATTTTCAAAGACCGCACCATCACTCTGAAAACAGGTGATGACACCCTGACGATTAAACAGGGCAGCCAGACTGAAGAAATTTTCAAAGACCGCGCCGTCACTCTGAAAACCGGCAACGACACCTTAACACTTAACCAGGGAGACATGTCTGTGACCCTGAAAATGGGCAACCAGACGACAACCCTCAAGCTGGGCAACCAGACCACAAAACTCGTTGCGGGCGCCAGCAAGACAGAGGCCATGCAGGGCATTGAATTCAAGGTCGGAGCAAACAGCATTAAAATTGATCCGTCCGGGATCACGATCAAAGGCATCATGGTCAAGGTGGAAGGTTCCGCCATGGCACAACTGAAATCCCCGAAGACAACTGTCGCCGGCGATGGGATGCTGACGGTGAAAGGTGGCATTACCATGATCAACTGAGACCCGGCTTTTTCCATGCATACGCGGTGCTTGTAACTTCAGAAAAACAGCAGAGAATTTTCCCGGTCCCCAGCTGACAGCACTGTTGGTCTGTGTGATCTGATGTTTATTAGTCGAGCGGAGCAGACGATGACAGTGGTTCTCAAAGTCCGAGATGGTGAAAGGTTCCGGGATGTTTGTCGACTCGAATCCGACAGACCCATCATCATCGGTCGCCTGCCACAGAGTGATGCCGCCTTCCCAGGGGACTTCGAAATGTCGGGACGGCATCTCTCCCTGACGCTGCTGCCCGATCTGACCTGTCGCTTTTGCGATCCGGGAAGCACAAACGGTACCTTTGTTAACGAACAGCGGGAAACGGAGGGTGTTTTGCGGCCCGGAGATGTTCTCCGATGTGGTATGACAGAATTCTGCATCGCCGCAGCCGAGACATGTGGCCACAACCACACAGGACCGCTGGAAAAAAACACCCCGATAAGTCACTCCGACAAACAGGGAGCCGACCACATGAAAGCCATTGCTGCTGTCCCGCAGGGGGACCGGGGGTTCACAGGGGACACCGCTGAGCAGATTTTCAAACGGTATCGCCTGGAAAAAGAAATCTCCTTCGCTCCCGGCGAAGGTGAATCACCGGAAGCATACGCCCGGCGGCTGCAGCGCACGTCCGAAGAAAACGACTGCCTCCTGTTCCTCGCGTATGCACTTCCCAAACGGTGTGCCGTCTGGTGGCTTATTCACTGTATTCGGGCCGCAGAAAGTCTAAAGTCCGATGCCGATATCCCCATGCTGCAACTCGCCGAAGACTGGGTACGGCAACCCTCGGATGACGCACGTCGAAAAGCCATGCAAATGGCAGAATCCCTCGAGATGGAAAGCCCTGCCGCCTGGGCCGGTGTCTCTGCCTTCTGGTCGCATGGCAGCATGGCCCCCCCCAATGCCCCCGATGTCCCCGCGCCGGATCACCTTACGGGAAAGGCCGTGACTGGCGGTGCCATCCTCGCCACG
>Ga0209985_10001133_pt1 | contig 27165 bp, 21 predicted proteins | sample NOAtaG_FD_187305 | JGI IMG/M metagenome (GOLD analysis project Ga0209985, IMG submission 187305) | Freshwater lake microbial communities from Lake Erie, under a cyanobacterial bloom - NOAA_Erie_Diel6S_1000h metaG (SPAdes) (version 2) | ecosystem: Environmental > Aquatic > Freshwater > Lake ...
ACCAGGCCAACCCGTGATCGTGCGCTGCAAGTCGCGGAACACCGAGATATTGAGGTCGTAGGCCTTGCCGCGGCCGGCGAGCAGGTCCTGCAGATGGTGCTCGTTGTAGTCCTCGGCCGTCAGCTTGAGTATCGCCTTCTGCGTCGTGCGCGCAAGCCAGATCACGGCCTTGCGCGTGAGGGCGTCGTCCCACTCGAGGTCGTGATTCGCGCTCGCCCACGGCGCCTTGCAGCGCTCGAGCTCGGCGGCGGCGGCGAGATCGAGATAGACCTGGGCGTTCGCGTGCTCCTGCAGGAAGCTCGCCGCGATGGAGTTCGTCACGCCGCCTTCGATCGCGCGCGCGACGACCGGCGCCTTGCCTTCGCCGAAGGCCATCATCACCACGCGCTTCGCTTCGAGAATCGTGCCGACGCCCATCGTGACGGCACGCGTGGGGACGTTCTCCTCACCAAAGAAGTCGCTCGCGGCATCCTTCCGGGTGACGCGGTCGAGCGTGATGAGGCGCGTGCGGCTCGTGCGCGCCGAGCCCGGCTCGTTGAAGCCGATGTGGCCGGTGCGGCCGATGCCGAGAAGCTGGAGATCGATCCCGCCTGCGGCGCGGATCATGCGCTCGTAGGCGTCGCACATCGCGCGCACTTCGTCTTCGCTTGCCGTCCCGTCGGGGATATGGACGTTCGCCGGCTCGATGTCGATTCGGTCGAAGAGATGCTCGCGCATGAAGCGGCGGTAGCTCTGCAGCTCATGCGGTTGCATGGGCCAGTACTCATCGAGATTGAACGTGACGACGTTCTTGAAGGAAAGCCCTTCCTCGCGGTGCAGGCGAACGAGCTCGTCATAGACGCCGGTCGGCGTCGAGCCCGTCGCGAGGCCGAGCACGCAGCGCTCGCCCTTCGCGGCCTTCGCATGAATGAGGTCTGCGATCTCGCGCGCGACGGTGGCGGAGACGTCCTTCGCGCGCGCGAAGACGCGGGTCGGCGTCCGCTCGGCGGGCGACGCGATCTCCCAATAGGCAGGCGTGCGGGGCGCTGGCTTGGTCTCGATCGACTGCGCGGTCGGCATGTTGGCAGCCTCCTTGCTGCGCGTGTGATGCTAGTGGAATTCCGGTGCGAGGCACCGTTTCCGCGAGGAAGTTTGCGCGCGCTCAGACCCGTCGCGCCGCCTCGAGGTAGCCCTCATACGCCCGCCGCACCTCGCCAAGCGAGTCGCCCCCGAACTTGTCGAGGAACGCGCGCGCCACCTCGAATGCGACGACGTTCTCCATCACCACGCTCGCCGCCGCGACCGCGCTGATGTCGCTGCGCTCGTAGGCGCTCTGCACGGGCTCGTGCGTCCCGAGCTCGACGCTTGGCATGCCGCGCAGGAGCGTCGAGATCGGCTTCATCGTGCCGCGCACGACGACCGGCATGCCATTCGTCATGCCGCCCTCGAGGCCGCCTGCGTTGTTCGTGGGGCGCGCATAGCCAAGGTGGCTCTCGCCGCGCGCGCCTTCGTCGAAGTGGATCGCGTCGTGCACGGCACTCCCGAAGCGGGCGCCGCACTCGCGGCCAAGTCCGATTTCGACCGACTTGAACGCCTGAATGCCCATGACGGCAAACGCAAGCCGCGCGTCGAGGCGATCCTCCCAGTTCATGCACGAGCCGAGGCCCGGGGGCGCGCCGAACACGTGCACCTCGCACCAACCGCCGACGGTGTCCTTCTCGGTCTTCGCCTTGAAGATGAGGTCGACGAGCCGCTTGTCGACCTCGGCGTCGGGGCAGTAGACCTCGCTCGCATCACGCGCAGCGACGAGCCCGTCGAGCTCGTTCGCGCGGATCGGCATGTCGCTGAACGCGTCGCATGCGCCGCGCACGAAGCCGAACACGCGGATCCCGAAGTGGTCGAGGACGCTGCGCGCGACCGCCCCGGCCGCCACGCGCGCCGCCGTCTCGCGGGCGCTCGCGCGCTCGAGCGTGCCGCGGCAATCGGACACGAGGTACTTGAGGCTTCCCGCGAGATCGGCGTGCCCCGGCCGCGGCCGCGTCACGGGCGGAGTCTTCGCGGCATCATCGATGCGGTTGTCCTTGTTCGCGATGCGCACGGCGATGGGCGAGCCGATCGTCTTTCCCTGCCGCAATCCGCCGAGGAACTCCGCGACATCGGTCTCGATCCGCTGCCGCGCGCCGCGGCCGTAGCCGCCCTGCCTGCGCGCGAGCTCTGCGTTCACGCGCGCCGCGTCGACGACGACATCGGACGGGAGCCCATCGACGATCGCGACAAGCGCCGGTCCATGCGATTCACCTGCGGTCTGGTAGCGGAGCGGTCGGCCCATGCGGCGCATTGTGGCGGTTTCGCGCGCGTCGCGCCACCGCGCACGACGGCCGACGCGCGTTCACTTCGGCGCGGCGACAAGCTTCCACAGCGAGCCGGGATTCCCGCGGTCCTGGCCGAGGTTGAAGGTCGAGAGCACCACGGCGCCATCCTGCATCGCGTCGATCGACGAGATCAGTTCGCCACGCCGCTGCGCGATGACAGCCGGCTTCGTGGGCTTCCCATCGATCATCCGAATGCCCCACACGGTGCCGAACGCGAAATCGCCGTAGATGTAGACGCCGTCGAGCCCTTCGATCTCGGTGCCTCGGTAGACGACGCCTCCGGTCACCGAAAGACCCTCGCGGTGGCTGTACTCGACCACAGGGTCGATGAACGGCCCGTCGCCCTTGCCGCGCGGGAACTCGTGGAAGCCCTCGCGCGCATTCCAGCCGTAGTTGCCGCCCTTCACGATGAGGCTGATCTCCTCCCACTCGTTCTGCCCGACGTCGCCCGCCCAGAGGTCGCCGGTCTTCGGATCGAACGACATCCGCCAGATGTTGCGCGTGCCCCACGCCCAGATCTCCGGCTTCGCGCCTTCCTTGCCGACGAACGGGTTGTCGGCGGGCACGGAGTAGGCCGCGCCGTTCTCACCCTTCTTGTTCACGTCGATGCGAACGACCTTGCCGAGAAGGCTGCCGAGATTCTGGCCGTAGTGATGCGGGTCGTCTGCGGCGCCGCCGTCGCCGACCGACAGATACAGCATGCCGTCCGGCCCGAAGAGCACCGTGCCGCCGTTGTGGTTCGGGTACGGCTGCGTCTGCGAGAGGATGACTTCCTCGCTCGCCGGGTCGACTGTCTTTCCATCCTCGCTGACCGTGAAGCGCGAGAGGATCGAACGCCGCGGCTTCGATGCGGTGTAGTAGAGATACAGCTCGCGCTTCTTCGGGAACTCCGGATGAAACACGGCCGAAAGCAGTCCCTCTTCGTTGCCCTGGTCGTTCACGCGTTCGCGGATGTCGAGCGCGACGGCCGCCTCGGCGGTGTCTGACTTCGCGGGATCCGCGATGAGAATGCGCCCCGGCTGCTCGATGATGTAGATGTTCGCTGCGTCGCCCGGACGCTGGAACACCTGCACCGGTCGCACCAAGGGCAGGTTCGGCAGCATGCGCTGGTAGCGCAACTTGGGAATGGCAGGTCCGGTGGCGAACTCGCGCGCGGGACTCGCATCGGCGGCCGGCGCGCGGCCACGTCGAGCGTTCTGCGACTCCGCCTCGCGTGCCGAAACGGCTGTGACCGCGCCCAGCGTGAAGATGACGGAGAGAGAAACTGCGATCGGAGTGGCGAGGAACATGGGGGATCCTTGGAGGGGGCGTGTGCGTTCCGGGTTCCGGATGGTATCGCGGGAGAGGCGCGACTCCGCCGCTGAATTCCGTACACTTTCGCGCATGCACGCCCAGATTGCCGCGCTTGCGTTCCTGTTCGCCTGCTCACCCGCCACCGAACCCCCCGCAGCGGTCGCGCCAAAGGCGGTTGCATTCGACGCCGCACAGGAGAAGACCGACGGCTTCGTCGCGCTCTTCAACGGCACCGACCTCGCCGGCTGGGTCGGCGACACGAAGGGCTACAAGGTGGAGTCGCTCGATGGGCAAGGCGCGATCGTCTGCCAGCCCGGCGGAACCAACCTCTTCACCAAGGACGAGTTCGCAGACTTCGAGCTCCGCCTCGAGTTCAAGCTGACCGCGGGCGCGAACAACGGGCTTGCGCTGCGCGCGCCGCTCGAAGGCGACCCGGCCTACACCGGCTTCGAGTCGCAGGTGCTCGACAACACCGATCCGAAGTACAAGGGCCTGAAGGACTGGCAGTACCACGGCTCGCTCTACGGTGTGGCGGCGGCGACGGCGACGGCGCTGAAGCCGGTGGGCGAGTGGAACGTGCAGACGGTCACGATGAAGGGAACGCGCGTGACGATCGTGCTGAACGGCGTCACGATTCTCGACGTCCACCTCGACAAGGTTGCGCCCGAAGGCAAGACCGTGAGCGGGAGCAAGGTCGAGGGCCTGACGCGCACGAAGGGCCACATTGGCTTCTGTGGCCACGGCGACCGCGTTGCTTTCCGCAACGTGCGCGTGAAGCGGATGTAGTTCCACGCGAGTTGCAGCGACAGCTGCTTGCGGCAGCCGCTTTTGACGCAATTCAGGCCTGCGCGAGCAAGTTGCGGGCGCTCAAGACACGACCGCGTACTCGCGGCCGAAGCGGTTCTTGATGAAGGCATCGTAGGAGACGTCCTCCATCTTCACGAAGCCCTTCTGCGGAACCTGGCCGTCCTGCAGCATGTCGAGCACCGCGCACACCCCTGCCGCGGTCGTGATCTGGATGCCGGTCCAGTGCTTGCCGTCGATCATCTTCGCCGGCACGCGGCGCGCGTCGGTCTTCTCGACGAGCTTCCCGTTCTCAATGCCGATCGCGACGCAGAGGATCACGATCACGTCGTCCTGCGTCGTCGGAATCGCGCGGTCGAACGCGGCGCAAAGCTCCTCGCGGTGATCGATGTAGCGCAGGTCGTGCAGCAGGAACTTGATGAGCTGGCAGTGCCCCGGGTAGCGGATCGTCTTGTAGTTGACGTTGCGCGCGCGGCCGGCAAGCGACTCGCCGAGCGAGCCGAGGCCGCCCGATGTGTTGAACGCCTCGTACTCGATCCCGTCGAGCGTGAAGGCCTCGAGATTCTCGAGCGGCTGGAGAAGCGTCATCTTCCCGTCGACGAGCGCCTCGCATGGATTGCAGTATTCGTTGACGAGGCCGTTCGTCGACCACGTCAGGTTGTACTTGAGCTGGTTGGTCGGATTGCGCGGCAGCGCGCCGACGCGGCAGCGCAGCTCGTGGATCTCGCTCATCGGCTTCGCGAGATGGTTCGCTGCGATCGTGATGTAGCCGGGGGCGAGGCCGCACTGCGGGATGAACGCCGTCGACGCGCCTTCCGCAAGCGCCATCACCTTCTTCGTGACGGCGACGTCCTCGGTGAGATCGAGATAGTGGACGCCGTGCGCCTTTGCGCGCTCGGCGATCAGCGGGTTGCAGAAGAACGGCGCGCAGGAGATCAGCGCCCACTTGCCCTTGAGCGCCGCATCGAGATGCGCTGCGTTCGTGAAGTCAATGGTGGCGCCGGTCGCGTTCGGGAGGCCGGCGACGCTCTCTCTCCACGAACCCTCGTGCGAGTCGACGACATGGACGGCGTAGTCGCCTGTGCGCGCGAGGAAGTGCGCCGCCATGCGACCGATCTTGCCTGCTCCGATGACGACGACGTTCTTCATGGCGAAACCTCTCTGTTGCAAGTGCACGGCGAAAACCGCGACGGGACGGCAAGGGTAGATGGAGAGGATCGGCCTTCGCAACCCGGTCAGTTGAACCGGAACTCGATGAGCGAGAAATCGTCGTCCCACGTCACTGCACCGCCGTCCGGCGAAACGCTATCGGGCGCGATTCCGCGGCCCTCGAGGACGACACGGCGCGTCTCGGCGACCACGGAGTCGAGAACGGTGTCGGCAGGACTTGCCGACAGGAGCGCCTCGAATCTCTCGAGTCCCCAGATGTCGCCGTCCTTCGTGTGCAGCTCGTACACGCCGTCCGAGAAGAGGTAGAGGCGATCGCCTGGCTCGATCGTCACGCGCTCGGTGGGCGCGTCATATTCGTCGGAGATGCACGCCATGTATGTGGTCGACTCGAGCCGACGGATCGCTCCGCCGCGCATCAGGTACGACGGCGGATGTCCGCCGCCCGACCAACGCAGTTCACGCGTGCGCCGGTCGTAGACGCCGTACCAGACCGTGAAGTACATGCCGTCGTGACGCGACATCTGGAACGCGGCGTTCAGCGCCTGCAGCACGCGCGTCGGGTCGAGCACCTGCTCGGCCTCGAGCGAGCCGGAGCGGATCAGATTCATCGCGCTCACGCCCATCAGCGCCGGGCCGACGCCATGCCCGCTCACGTCGAGCACATACATCGCGAGGTGATCGTCGTCGATCCAGTGATAGCCGAAGACGTCGCCGCCGAGCGACTCGCACGGAACGAAGCGCCAGTCGACGCGCACGGGACCGTCGAGCGGCGGATCGAGCAGGGAACGCACGTAGGTCGCGGCGCGGTTGATCTCGGCCCGTATGTGCGCTTCGCTCTCGCGCAGCGCCTCGCACGCCGCATTGCGCTCGAGCTCCATGCGGTAGCCGCGCGAGTGGTGCCGGATGCGCGCCACCAGCTCGACCGGATGCGGCAGCTTCACGAGGTAGTCGCTCGCCCCGCGCGCGAAGGCATCGGCCTTGACCGCCGGATCCTCCTTGCCTGTCAGCATGATGACCGGAACATCGCGCGTCGCGGCGCTTTCCTTATACGCGACGATCATGTCGAGGCCATTCCGGCCCGGCATCTCGATGTCCTGCAGAATCACGGTCGGCCGGAACTCCTCGGCAACGGCGATCGCCTGCAGCGGATCCTGGACGGCACGGAACTCGCACGCGCACTGCGCGGCGATCATGCGGCGAACCGCCTCGCAGACGATTCCCTGGTCGTCGACGAGCAGCACGCGGTCGATGGTGTCGAAGTCGTGCATATCGATGCTCGCCGCACACGCGTCCGGTGCGCGCGAGACCTCTATCGTGACCGATTTCCGCGCGCCGCGCCAACTGCCGCGCCGATCGCCTCGATCGGCAGCGTCTCGACGGCAGCGCCCATGCGGTGCGCGGCCCCGGGCATGCCCCAGACCACGCTCGTCGACTCATCTTGCGCAATGGTGTGCCAGCCGGCGGCCCGAAGCCGCGCGAGGCCGTCGGCGCCGTCCCGGCCCATGCCCGTGAGGAGCACCGCGACGCCAGGCGCTGCATGCCGCGCGAGCGATCCGAAGAGCTCATCGACCGCGGGGCGATGCACGAGATCGCGCGGCTCATCGCTATAGGCGAGCGTGCCGTCGCGTGCAAGGACAAGATGACGGTCCTCGCCTGCGACGAGGATCTCGTCGATCTTCGGCCGCTCGCCTGCCCGTGCGAGTCGCACCGTGCGCCCCGATTCGCCCGCGAGCCACTCCGCGAAACCGGCGACGAACTCGCGCGAGACGTGCTGGACGACAAGCACGGTCCACGGCATCGGCTTCGGCATCGCGGCGAGAACGCGCGCGATCGCACGCGGACCGCCCGTCGACGCGCCGATCGCCACGATTGCCCCCTGCGCAGGACGCGCGCTCGGCGCCGACCGCGGCGGCTCCGCAGGCAAGACGGGTGCCGTACCGGCCTCGTTCCGCGCGGCCCCGGATTGCGCACGCCCGACGAGGTGAATCCGTCGCAGCAGGTCCTTCGCGCCGTCGACGACGCCCGAAGCCGCGATGGTCGGCGTGTTCACCGCGTCAAGCGCGCCCGCGCCGAGCGCCTCGTATACAAGCGCGGCGTTCCCACTGACCGTCGCCGTGACGACGAGGATCGGACACGGCGACGCGCGCATGATCTCGCGCGTGGCGGCGACGCCATCCATGCGCGGCATGATGAGATCCATCAGCACGACATCGGGCTGGTCGCGCGCGGCGCACGCGACGGCTTCGATGCCATCGCGCGCGATCCACGCGACCGAGAGCGCCGGGTCGGACAGCACCGCGCGCCGCAGGGCCTCGCAGGCGACCGCGAGATCGTTCACGATCGCGACGCGCATCATGCGCGACCTCCGTCGCGGACGGGCCGATTGACCAAGTCGATCGCAGGGACGAGATCCCGCACGACGTCGGTGAACGTCGCGTCCTGAAATGCGCTCTTCGTGAGATACGCGGTCGCACCCGCCTCGAGGCCGGCCAGGCGGTCCTCGTCGCGATCCTTGTAGCTGACGACGATCACCGGCACTGCAGAGAAGCGCGCGTCGGCGCGCAGCGCGCGCACGAACTCGATGCCGTTCATGCGCGGCATGTCGATGTCGCTGACCACGAGATCGAACTCGCCGGCGCGCAGCGCGTGCCAGCCGTCGAGGCCGTCGACCGCCGTCTCGACGTCGAAGCCCATGCGCGACAGCAGCTGCCGCTCGACCTCACGCACCGTCGCAGAGTCGTCGACGACAAGCGCGCGCATCGCACGGCGTCCGCCAAGCGCGTGCGCCGGCCGAGCGCCGCGCAGCTTGCCTTCCTGCAACGCGGCGCGCACCGACTGGAGCAGGTCCTCCGTGTCGACGACGAGCACTGGGTCGCCGTTCTCGCGCACAGCCGTCGCCGAGAGAAACGGCACGACGCCGAGCCGAGGATCGAGCGCGCGGACCACGAGGTCCTCCTCGCCGATGAGTCCGTCGACAGCGACGCCATAGCGTTCCTGCGCGCCGCCGATCAGCACGAGATTCTCGCGTTCCGCCGCGCGCCGCGACTCCGCGAGCGCAAGCAGCCGCGCCGCGTCGATGATGCCGATCGACGCGCCCTCGACGACGTGCTGGAGCCGTCCTTCGATGGCGCGCACATCGGCTGCGGCAGGCTGCAGCACGCGCTCGATTCGAGCAAGCGGGAATGCGAAGATCTCGCCCGCGATGTCAACGAGCAGCGCGCGGATCACCGAGCGCGTGATGGGCAGTTCGAGCTCGAACGTCGTACCGCGCCCGAGCTCGGTGTCGATACGCGCGGTGCCGCCGATCTCGCGCACCGTCGACTGGACGACGTCGAGTCCCACGCCACGGCCGGAGATGTCGGTCACCTGCTTCGCAGTCGAGAAGCCCGGGAGGAAGAGGAACTCAAGCAGCTCCTGGCGATCGAGCGTCGCCGCCATCTCGCCGGTCGCAAGCTGCTTTCGCACGATTCGCTCGCGCAGCGCCTCGAGATCGATGCCGCGGCCATCGTCGCTCACCCGGATCTCGAGCTGGCCCGCGTGATGTCGCGCCACGACACGCAGCGTCGCCTGCTGCGGCTTGCCGCACGCGCGCCGCTCCTCGGGTGTCTCGACGCCATGGTCGAGCGCGTTGCGCAGCATGTGGTTCAGCGGTGCATCGAGCCGCGCGAGGATGTCGCGATCGACGGGAACGTCGTTGCCTGCGATCTCGAGCCGGACGTCCTTGCCAAGCTGGCGCGCAAGGTCGCGCACGGTGCGCGAGAGCGACGCGGTCGCGTCCGCAAAGGGCCGCATGCGGCTTGAGAGCACTTCGTGGTAGAGCTGCGTCGAGGTCTCCTCGCCGCGGCGGATGGCGCCTTCGACCGAGAGAAGGTGCGAGAGGATGCGGGAACGCCCGCGTTCGACCGCGCCACGGGCATCGGCGAAAATCGACCCGTGCACGCCGGCCGCGCGAACCGTCCGACGCAGGCGATCGAGCTCATCCTCGAGCCGCTGCAGGTCGCGCTTCAACTCCTGCGCTTCATCGCGCAACGAACCGAGCCGCCGCGCCTCGAGCATCGTCTCGCCCGCAAGCTGCAGAAGGCGATCGAGCTTCTCCGCGGTGACGCGCACGCTCGAGCCGCGTGCTTGCGCCTCCGCCGAGTGCGCGGCGTGCGGGACCGGCGCTGTGACCGATTCCGCTGGTGGCTGCACTGCCTGCTGCACGACGTGCGCTGCGACGTGTGCTGCGACTGGCGCTGCGACGTGTGCTGCGGCTGGCGGCGGCAACTTCAACGCTGCGACAATGGCATCCACCGCCGCGTCGTTCGTCGCGCTCCACGATGCGACAGCCGCTTCTTCGACCTGCGCGAGCGACGCGAGGAGATCAGTCCCCTTCAGCAGTTGGTCGATGCGCGTCGGCTCGATCGGCTCGCGGCCCTTCTGCATCGCGACAAGCACGTCTTCCATCGCATGCGCGAGTTTGACGGCGATCTCAAGGCCAATCACCCGTGCCGCGCCCTTGATCGAGTGCGCCGCACGCATGAGCGGCTCGACGACCGCCGCATTGCTCGTCCCTTCGAGGCGCACCAGACCTTCGCTGAGCGCGGCGGCATGCGTCTCCGCCTCGCCGCGGAAGAGCTCGTGCAACGAGAAGCCGCCGAGATCGCTCATGCGAGGCTCCTCGCGAAGAGCGCGGAGAGGCGCGCGACGTCAAGCACGCTGACCAACGGCGCATCGGAGCCAGTGCGCGCGGCGATCGGCGCGAGGTACTGCGTGCAGCCATCGGCCGCGTGTCGGATCGTCGCCGGCGGCGGCAGCGTCCGCGACTCCTCGACGCGACGCACGCCTTCGACCGAGTCGACGGCGAAGGCCCAGCGCTCGCCCGGGCGGCCGATCACGATGAAGTGTGTCTGCGACGCACCGGCGGCGACGCCGAGCGCTTCGCCTGCGCGCGCAACCAACGTGAGCTCGCCGCCGATGTTGGCGAGGCCCGCAAAGACCGCGTTTGTCCGATGCGGAACCCGGCGCACAGGCGAGAGCGGCACGACCCGCGCGGCGTCCTCCGCCTCAAGCGCGAGTCGCTCCTCGCCGACCGTGAACGCAAGCACGCTGCGCGTACGCCCGCCGCGGGCCTCGGTGCGGACAGCGACGGCGCGCGTGTTCGCCGCAAGCTCCGCCGCCGAGAGCGGTCGATCAAGCAGCGCGCGCATCCGCTCGATGCCACCACGCTCATCGCCGACGAGCGCGTTGGCGGCGTCGGCGTCCGGTGGTGGCGATGAGGGATGCTCGCTCATGACGTTTCAATCTCGGCGCTGCACGCGTCGTGCGTCGTGCGCCGTGAAGCCTATCAGGGTCGTTCGGCATCGCGCATTCGGGCGAGGTGAACGCGCAGCGCGCGCGACCGGAAACCGGCGGCTTCTTCGGCTTGACCGCGCAGTTCGGAAAGTCGGGCCGCCGCCAGCAGCGCCGCTTCGTTGCCGCGGTCAAGGTAGAGGGCACGCTGCACGCTTTGCCATGACTCGGCCAGCTCGCCGGCTGCAAGAAGCGCCTCCGCGAGCGCCACGTGGAGCGCGGCGTCGGTCGGATGGATCGTGACGGCGGCGCGGGCGGCATCGACCGGGGTGCGCGGCGCAGCGGACACGGGCAAGCCGGGTCTCGACGGCGGGGCAAGTCGCTGCGTCGAAGGCTGCGTGCGCTCGCCGCCACCGGCGTGGCGCGTCGGCGGTCGCGAGGCGCGCCGTTCCGGCTCGGGCGGTTCTGCTGGCGCCACCATTCGCGCACCGCGCGCCAGCGCAAATGCGCCCTCAGCCCCGACTGGCGCAAATCCCGTCGCTTCGGCGGCGGCGGGGATCTCCGCATGCCCAACCAGAAGCACGCCGTTCGGCTTGAGAAGCGACGCAAGCCCAGCGTACGTCGCCGCTCGGATGGCGGGCGCCTGATAGATGGCGACATTGCGGCAAGCGATGACATCGAATCGCCGCGGCGCACGGGCGCAGCGGTCGATGATCGCATCGATGCGTGCAACCTCGACCGAAATGCGCGCGCGCAGTGCAACTGTCGGGACGAGCGCGCCATTGTCCTCACTGAACCAGCGGGCTGCGAACGAGGGCCGTTCGCCGCGCAACGCAAGCCCGCTGAAACGCGGCTGTCCCGCGAAGACCTCCGGGTTCCGGTCGACCGCGAGCACCGAGATGCGCCCGCCACCCGAGCCCTCGGAAAGCGCGGCCGCGATGGCGAAGGGCTCGCACCAGCCGCCAGCTCCCACGATGAGCGCCACGATCTCGTCGGTGCCGTGCGATGCTGCGAAGTCACGCAGAAACTCGAAGCTTTCCCGATAACGGAAGAGCCACGTCTCAGGCGGCGAGAAGTGCGCCTCGACGCGGGCGTACTCCGCATCTTCGTCAAGCGCACGCGCTGCCGCGGCGGTCGGATCACGAAGTCCGAGCTCGACCGCCCTACGGGAGAGCAGGGACATGAGCCGCGGTCCCGCGAGCGCCTCCGCCGGAAACCCGCCGCGCTCGACAAGCTGCGCGCGAAGCGCATCGATCGCGGCGTCAACTCGAGCGTTGGACGGCGACTGCCCGCTCATGCGCGGCCCATCGATCCGCGCACTCCGTCGATGGTGCCGTCTCGGCCGTCCTCGATCGGCGCATCGAACGTGCGCGGCAACTCGCGCAGCCGCGCGTCACCCTCGAGAATGCGCCGACAGCGCAGCAGCTGGAGGAAGCCTTCCTCGTCGGCGATGGTGGGGCCAAGATGCGACGCACCCGCGAAGTCGAATCCGGGATGCGCGCCAGCCTGCGAGAAATCGCGGGGAAACGGGCCGAACGCCTCGGGCACGAGAAGCCCGACGAGGTTCGCGCCGCCATCGGCGCGCGTGGCGTCGAAGAGCTCGGCCTCGAGACGCAGCACCACGATGCGCGAACCAAGTTTCGGAGCAGTCGGCGTGCCGTCGACGATCACCGAGAGATCGACGAGCGGAACCATCGCGCCACGAAGATTGAAGAGACCACGCAGCCACGCCGGACCCGCGCCCGCCGTCCGATGCTCGACGATCGGAAGGACCTCGACGACTTCCGCGCAGTCGAGCGCGAATCTCCGTCCGCCGACGTTGGTCAGGAGTACCTGCATCGTGTCAGGCCTTTCCGCCGTTCCCATCGACGCGGAAGCGCGCCGCGGCGTCTTCAAGCAGCGCAACCGCATGCGCAACTTCATCGGCGACCCGCTCCGACTCGCGGGCGCTCGCCGCGGTCTGCTGCGCGCCGGCCGCGACCTGCTGCACCGCTTCCTCAATCTGCGTGACGCCGACCGCCTGGCTCGCCATCCCCTGCTGCACGTCGGAGAATCGCGCGAATGCCGCCTCCATGTCGCCGATGATCGCGGCCAGATCGCTGGCGACCCTTGTGGCGTCGCCGGTGCCGGAGCGCACCTCCGCGGCGAAGCGCTTCATCTCGACGACGCCAGCCGACACCGACTCCTGCATCTGGCGGACGATGCGCTCGATGTCGAGCGTCGCCGCGGCGGTCTGGTCGGCGAGTCTGCGGATCTCTCGGGCGACGACGAGGAATCCGAGACCGGCGTCGCCTGCCTTCTCCGCCTCGATTGACGCGTTCACGGAGAGCAGGTTCGTCTGTTCCGCGACCTTCGCGATCGTCGTGACAACGGTCCCGATCACGGCGGCCTTCTCGGTGATCACCTCGAGCCGGTCGGCGATATCCGCAGTTGCGCCATCAAGCCGCGTCATCGACGACGCCATCGCATCGAGCCTTCCGCGGCCCGTTGCAGCCGAGTCGGCCGTGCGTCGCGCGCTTCGGTCGATCGACTCGACGGAGCGAAGGAGTTCCGCGCCGGTTGCCGCGATCTCCCGTATCGCGGAGGCGATCTGCGCCGTCGACCCGCCGAAGCTGCTTGCAGTCGCTCCCTGCTCGCGCGTCGTCGCCGCCAGTTGCGCGCTCGTCGCGCTCAGGCGGCTTGAAGCGTCGCGAACCGAACGCACGATCGATCCGAGATCGTCGTGCATCTTGTTCATGGCGCGAAGCAGCTGCGCGCCTTCGTCTGCGCCCGTCACGGCGATCGGCTCGGCGACAAGATCCCCGCGCGCGATTCGTTCGGCAGCCTGCTTCGCGGCCTGAACGCGGCGCGCAAGCCGCATGGCGCCCACCGAGAGGATCGTGACCAGAATCGCGAGGCCGACGACCGCCGTCAGCAGGTTCAGCGCGACAAGACGCCACACCTCCGCGCCGATTGCCTTCGTCGGCTTGCGGACCACCAACCGCCAGCCTTCGTCGCCGATCGAAGTCGCCACGAAGTAGCACGGCTCGCCGCTCTCGGGATCGATGCCGGTGCGAAGCGCCACGTCGCCAACGACGGCATTCGCGAAGAGCGGCGCCAGCGGAGAGCGCGCGACTTCCGTGGTGCGCAGCCGCTTGTCGGCCGCGACGCCTTCATCGGTCGTCGCGGTGAGAAAGGCGCCGCGTGTCTCGATGAAGATATCGGCGTCGAGCGCGGTGGCGAGCGCGCGCGCGCGCGCCTGGACATCGGTGAGCGCGACGTCGAGCCCCGCCACGCCGACGAAGCGTCCATCGCGGATGATCGGCGTCACATACTCGATGATGTCGGTGCCGAGGTACGTGTACGGCTTCGTGACGACGCCTTCACTGACGCCGGCTCGCTCGAATCGCTCCTTCGGAATCCGATACCACAGCCCGCCATCCTCCTCGGTGTCCTGCAGGGTCTCGAGGATGAAGCCGCCCGGCGCGCGCGGATCGCGCTTGAGATACGGGTAGAACCGCCCGCCTTCCCCTCGCGCTTCAGCGGGAACGCCTGCCGAGGCGGCGGCGTCGTTGCCGTCCGCGTTCGGCTCATACGCGACGTAGGCGGCATACACGTCCGGATTGGCCTTCAGGATGCGCTCGAGGTTCTGCAGCGTCTCGGCACGCCGACCGAACTGACCCGACTCCTGCGCCAGCGCGATCATGCGAACAAGCGCAAGGTTCGAGCGATTGCGCAGCGCGATCTCGTCCGCAGCCGCGCGCGTCTCGGAGACGAGATCGGACTCGAGCCGCGCGACAAGCCCGTCGTAGGCGCGCCCGGCGTTGATTCCCACCACGGCCATGACGACGAGTGCGGCGGGAAGAACGCCGAACAGCAGCGCCTGGCCAAGCAGCGTTCGACGGAACGGGATCTCTCGCGGCATCGCCGCACTGTATCAACCAGGCCGATGGATTCGTCCGGGCCGATCAGCGCGCTTCATCGGTCCAGCGCACGTCGATCGCGGAATCGCGGTGTTCCGGAGGCAAGAGCGCCCGGATCATGTCGGCCACGGTCGCACGCGCCTTCTCACGCACCTCGAAGATCGCCGAGTCCGATCGGGCCGCCTCGATGACCGCTTCTCGCACCGATGCAAGCGCCGCGTCGCGTGCGGAATCGTCGCCGACAAGGTGGTCAAGCCAATCCCGGTCCACCATCTCGCGGCGCTTCGCCGGGTCGCTCTGCACCTCGACCAGCGACTCGTCGACCCGCGGCGGCGGCAGCGTCACGACATAGCGGATGCCATCCTCCGACTCCACCGCGCGCACATCGACGGCCTCGCCGCTCGAAAGAAGATCGAGCGGCACGATGTACTGGACGACATTCCCGGGAACCACGATCTGCGCAGTCGTGCGGCCGACCTCGACCGCCGCGCTCGGGCCGGCGGTGAACGGCCACGGCCGCACCGTGAACTCGGTCGGCTTCGACGCATCGACGACAACGGCGACCTCGCGCGTCGCGACCTTCAGCGCCGGCGTGCGACGAAGCTCGCCCACCGCGGTCACGATCGCCGTCTGCGTGGCGCCGGTGCCGAGGCCGATGATCTGCGGGAAGAAGAAGAGGAGCACGCCGACCGCGATCGCGAGGACGACGACCACGACGGTGACGACGCTTCCACCGAGACACCCCGCGACCGTGAGCCATGGCCGGCTTGTCGCAAGCGGCTGTGATGACGTGTTCCCCTCAGTCATGCCGGCATCGTACCTCCGCGGCGGTTGCGCGGACCGGGGCGCATACGCTGCGCCCGCCCGCCTCGCGACGCCTCAAAGAACGGCGCAGCGCAGCCCCATGGCATCGGGCTCGAAGGCAAACGATCGCGCGCGGCGATGCGGTTTTTCGCGCTCGATCCGCGCCGACAACCGCCGAGCGGCCCCAGGGTCGCGCGCAACGAGCAGCATGAAGCCGCCGCCTCCGGCGCCCGCGAAGCACCACGAGGAAAGCTCGCGCCTCCATCGCGACGCGAGTTCGTCAAACGCGGGAGGGCAGCTCCCGGGGTCGATCTGCCGCTTGCAGAGGCGGTACTCGTCGAGTTCAGCGAGGACCGCGCGCACGTCGCCGGAGCCGAGCGCCTCGCGCATCCGCTCGGCGTTGCCGCGCAGGCGGCGCACCGCGTCGAGCGCGGCGGGCTCATGCGCGAGGTAGTTCCACACCACGTTCTCGAGGATGTTCTTCGCCATGCGCCGCTCGCCCGTGAAGTAGAGGAGCGATCGCGACGACAGCTCGCGCAGGCACGTATCCGGCACGGGAATCCGCTCGACCGACGGCCGCTGCTCGGGACCGGGCGTCGTCCGCGCGATCTTGAAGCCACCGGCGACGCCGCCCACTTGATCCTGCCAGCCGCCGCGCGAGCCGAGCATCTGCTCGAGCGCGCTGGTCGCCGCGAAGAGCTCGCCGTGCGTGCGCTCGCGGCCGAACACGCGATCGAGCGCATAGATGGTGGCGGCGCCGAGGATCGAACTTGTGCCGAGGCCAGAGCCCTTCGGCACCGCGCTGAACAGCGTGAGCGAGATGCCGCCGCCGATCGCATCGAGCCATCGCGCGAGCGACGCCTTCGGGTCCGCTGGCGCCGCGCCGGTCAGCACGAGCGCGTTCTCGGCGAGGCTCGACCACCGCGTCGGGTCGCCGCGCTGCGCGAGGTCGCGCACCGAGCGGATCACCCGCGTTTCGCCGAGATCGGTGCTCGTGATGCGGATGACGGGCTCGTCGTCGAGCTTCGCGACGACCTGCACCGGAAGTTGTCCGCGAAGCGTCAGTGCGACATTCACGACCGACCCGCCGACTTCATTGCAGATCGGCGGCGTATCCGTCCAACCGCCCGCGAGATCGACGCGCACCGGCATCGATGTCCACACGGCCTGATCGTGCAGGATCGCCGCGCGCACGGGGTGCTCCGGAAGCGCGAAGCGCGAGAGCACCGACTCGCCCACCGCCGTGAACGCAGCCGCGCGATGCGCGCGCGCGGTGAGTTCGGACGCGCGCCCGAGGCTCGCCGCGACGCACGACATCGTCGCGAATGCGTGCGCCCTGGTGATCGGCGAGGCAATCATGCCGACGGGAAGCGACGCCTCGTTCCGCACGATCGCGCGTCGCGCCGCGACCGGACGCCGCAGCATGCCGCGATGCATGTCTGGCAGGCTTCCATCCGTCGCCGCGCACGCGAGCGCAAGCGTCGGATACGACTCGGCGAGAGTCGACGCGCTCATCGCGCGCGCAACGGAGCGCGCCATGCGATCGCCACGCGCCACGATCTCGCCGAGCGACATCCGACGCGCGCTGCGCCACGCGGCCGGCGCGCGCTCGCCGCGCCACATCCACGCAAGCGCACGATGCGGTTCGGCGCGCTGCGTGCCCTCCAGTGGCCCGGGCACCCAGAGTCGCGCGTCCCACAGCGTGCCGTCGCCGGTCACGACGTCGCGTGCGTCGAGGCGTGCCGCCCGCAGAAATGCCTCAAACGGGCGGCCGAAAAACGTTCCGCCGCGATCAAGCCGCGTCTTGAAGTCGTCGTCGACTCCGCAGGCGACGAGGACGGGCGCAGCGCCGGCGCGGCCGCCTTCGATCGACAGCGTGAAGAGCGCAACACCGCGCGGCAGCGTCAGTCGATCGGCGTGCACGCCGCAGACGATGTTGTCGCCGCCGAGGCGCGCGCGACCAATCGCGCACGCGTCGATGACCGCGCGGCCGCGCTCGACGCCCGCATGCGCCACGCGCCCATCGAGCACCACCGGCTCGCGCCCAGGCGCGGCGGCGAGCGCCGGCACCGGCATCGAGCCAGGCTCGACGCCGAAGCGCGCGATCTCCGCCGTCGGGCCGCAGAGCGCCGCGAGCATCTCGCGCATCGAGCCGATATGCAGGAAATCGCCGACATTCGCGACCTCGACCCGGAAGTCGGTGCCGCGCATGGCGTCGAAGAGTTCGCCAAGCGGTTTCGCGCGCGCGCCGCGCGCCGCGTCGCCCGCGCACGCAGCGAGATATCGCGCACGCGTCGTGCGCTGTGGAAGCGCCATCGCGATCTCACGGTAGAGGTCGATCGGCGGCAACTCCGCACGCGAGGCGCGATCGGCGAGCCCGCCGCGCACGAAGGAGATGCGCCGCGCGCGCAGACGCACGCCGGCGCCCGCGAGGAGCGCCGCGATCGAATCCGGGTCGAACGAGAAGAGCCCGAGATCGACGAGCGCGCGTCCGTCGCGTGCGCGCGCACCCGCCGCGCGCAGTTCGTCCGCGCCCGGCTTCTGTAGAAACGCCGCGACCGAATCGCCGCGCCCGCGCACGAATACGCCATGCCGCGACGCGCGCTCCGCGTTCGCCCACTGCGCGACGCCGATCACGCCCTTGCCTTCGAAGCGCACGGGATCGCGCGCGAGGCCGATCACCGCGTCGCCTGCGCCGACGAGCGCCTCGCCGCCTTCGCGTGGCGCAAGCGACGCGAGATCGCCGAGCAGGAGGTCGAGGACGCACGCGCATGCGCCGCCGCGCGTCGACTTTGGAACCGGCGCGAAGATCTTTCCCTCGACCGCGTACATCGGCAGCCGGCGCGAGTCGCCGCCCGAGTGAAGGATGAGGACCCGCTCCCCCGCGAAGAGCTCCGCGAGGTTGCGCGCGGACTTCGCACGCGAGAGCCGCCGCGCGACCTCCGCAAGCGCCAGCACCGTCGCCGCGCCCGAGCCGATGCGTGCGTCGCGCGCGTCGGGAACCGCAAACACGCCCTTTGCGCCAGCGAGCGGACCTCGCCCGGCGCGCTCCGCAAGCTGTGCCTCGTAGGCCTCCGCCTGGCGCGCGTTCGCGGCGGTCAGCACGAGCCAGTCGAAGGTGGAGTTGCGCGCCGCAAACGAATCCATCGTTCGCAAGGTATCCGATCGCCGCATTTCTCCGTCGATTGCGATACCCTCTCTCCATGCGCGTGTTTGCCCAAGCCATCGACCTTGCCGACGACCCCGCGCGGATCGACGAGTACCTGCGCCATCACCGCGCCGTCTGGCCCGAGGTGACGGATGGACTGCGCGCGATCGGCATTCACGGCATGCGCATCTGGCGCGGAGGAACGAGGCTCTTCATGGTGGTCGAAGCCGACGACGCCTTCGATCCCTCGCGATACCAAGAGTACGCGGCGAACCCGCGCACGCAGCAGTGGGACGCGCTGATGCGCACGTTCCAGCGGTCGGCGCCGTTCGCGCGGCCGGGCGAATGGTGGGCGCAGCTCGAGGAGGTCTTCGACCTCGCGTGGTTCCCGCAACGCACAGAGGCGACCGCCGCGACGCTTCGAGGAAGGGCCACCCCATGACGATCGGCGCAACGCTCGAGTTCCACGGCGCGGCAGGCGAGGTGACGGGAAGCTGCACCCTCGTCCGCACCGACAAGGCGCGCATCCTCATCGACTTCGGCATGTTCCAGGGTTCGCCCGAGGACGAGGCGCGCAACGCGGTCGCGCCGACGATCGACTTCGCGTCGCTCGACGCGGTCGTCGTCACGCACGCGCACATCGACCACTGCGGACGCCTCGCCATGCTGCCGTCGCTCGGCTTCAAGGGCCGCATCTACGCGACCACCGCGACGCACGAGCTCCTCGGCCGCGTGCTCCGCTCGAGCGCGCGGCTCCAGCGCGGCCGCGTCTACGAGCGCGCGAGCGGCACCTCGCCCTGGTCGCGCGCGCTCTTCGCGGGAGAGGAGCCAGGGCCCGCGCCCAAGTTCCCGCCCGCGCAGCGGCTCTTCGACATTCCCGACGTGCGCGACACCATGGACGCGATCGAAGGCGTGCCCCTCGACCGCGAGGTCAAGATCGCGCCGCTCTTGTCGCTTGTCTTCCGCAACGCGGGCCATACTCCCGGGGCCGCGGGTGCGGAGCTCACGATCGGCGCGGGCGCGGCGCGGCGAAGGCTCTACTTCACGGGCGACCTTGGGCCGCACCGCGCGGGCGCCGTGTCGCTCCTCGCGGCGCCGCATCACCCCGTCGACGCCGATGTCGTGGTGGTCGAGTCGACCAACGGCGAACGCCCGCGCAAGGTGCACGCCGACACGGACGAGACCCTCGCCGCGATCGTCGCCGACGCCGCGCGGCGCAAGCTCAAGGTGCTTGCGCCCGTGTTCGCGCTCGGCCGCGCGCAGCTTCTCGTCCATCGCCTCGCGCGGCTCCATGCGCGAGGGCTCATGCACGGGCTCAACGTCTACGTCGACTCGCCCATGGCCGTCCACGGCATCGAGTCGCTCTACCGCCATCCCGAGTATCTCGCGCCCGACATGGCGGCGGCGGTGCGCGCGGGCGAGGCGCCGCTCTGGTTCCCCGAGCTTCACTATGTCCTCTCGAAGCGCGAGTCGATGGCGATCGACCGCATGGTGCACGGCGGCATCATCCTCGCGGGAAGCGGCTTCATGGACGCAGGACCGATGCTGCGCCATCTCGAGGAGTCGATCGACCGGCCCGACTGCCTGCTTCTTCTCGGCGGATACCAGCCCGAGGACGGGTTCGCGTCGCGCATCGAGCGCGGCGCGGACCGCGCGCAGTTCTCGAGCGGCAAGGTGATTCCGATCCGCGCGACGACGGCGCGTGTCGAGGGGCTGTCGGGCCACGCCTACCAGGAGGACCTCGTCGAGTGGTTCCGCCGCTTCAAGGCGAAGCCCTCGCGTGTCGTGCTGAACCACGGCACGGAGCCTGCGCGGGCCGCGTTGGCCGCGAAGCTCAAGACAGAGCTCGGGCTCGAGAGCGTGCTGCCCGCGCGCGCGGTTCCCGTCGAGATCTGACCGATGGCGACGCGCGCCGCAGCCGACTTTGCGCTGCCCCCGCTTCCCACCGATGCGCGGCGGGTGCTTGTCTTTGTCGCGATGGAAAGCGAGGCGACGCCGATTGCCGATGCGCTGCGACTCGCGCGCGCAGACGGCGCCCGCGTCGGCGGCATGGCAGGAGCGGAGATCGTGCTTGTCACGCCGGGCATCGATCCGGCGACCCAGGTCGACCGCATCGGTCCCGTGCATGCCGCGGTCGCGCTCTCACGCGCGCTTCTCGCCACACAAGAGCCGTTCGATCTCGTCGTGAACGCCGGTACCGCCGGCGGCTTTGAAGCGCAGGGCCAGCGCATCGCCGATCTCGTCGTCGCACGCGACACGATGTTTCACGATGCGCGCGTGGCGATCGACGGATTCGACCGCACGGCGCGCGCGCACACGCGGCTCTCAGCCGACGAGTCGATGCTCGCGCGCATGGCCGCCGCGCTCGACGCGCGCGTGGGACTCGTGTCGACGGGCTCGAGCCTCGACGCGACCGGCGACGAACTCGCCTTCTTCGCGCGACACGGCGCGCTCGCCAAGGAGATGGAGCTCGCGGCGCTCGCCCTCGCCTGTCGCGAGCACGGGCTCCCGCTCGTCGCGCTCAAGGGAATCACCGATCTCGTCGACCACCACGAGCCGACGCACGAGGCGTTTCTGCGCAACCTCTCGCGCACGTCCGCGCGCGTTGCAAACGCGGTCGGGGTGCTCCTCGCGGAGTGCGTGGCTTAAGCGGTGTGGCTTGAGCGGTGTGGCTTGAGCGGTGTGGCTTGAACGGTGTGGCTTGAACGGTATGGCTTGAACGGTGAGTCCAAACGCAACCCTCGCTTCAGAGGGAGCGGCCGCAGACGCGACCGCTCAATCCACGTCGATCTTGCCGCCGCGCTCGACGCGCGTGATCGTCACATCGAACGCGCTCGCACCGCCATTCATGCGCGATCCGACGATCAATCGCAGTGGCTCGATCGAGGCCTTGCCGCCGTTCACGGCCACGCGGTCCTGCGTCACCAGCCAGCGCTCTGTCACGTCGCCCCGCGCAAGCGCCAGGTCGACGGCGCCCCAATCGCCGAAGCGAAGCACCGCGATGCCGTCTTCATCAGTGGTCGCGGCCACCGGCGTCCCGCCGCGTGCGCGCGCGCCCGCACCCGACGCCGTGAGCGCGAGTCCCTCGACCGGCCGGCCCGTGCCCGCATCAACCACGGTGACCATGTAGCTGCCGGCGCCGCGCGGCACCGAACTGCAACCGACGCCCTGCGGCAGGAAAACAGCGACAGCGACAAGAAGAAGGGCGCGGCGGACGAGAGTGAGCATCGTTGCAGTTTCGTTCATGGATGGAATTGAAGCGTTGGGCACAGGCGGACGAGGCCGGCCGGCCGAGTGTAGGCGGCGACTTCCCCTACTTCTCCGTGAAGTCGAGGTCCGTGCCATACGTCTCGCGCAGGCCGAACGTGGCGATGATCGCGATCGGCATCACGATCGCGGCCACGATGGCGGCCGCTGCCCACGCGGACATGTGCGACGACATCAGGAGCCAGAGGCCACCGGTCCAGGCCGCCGACCACCGCACGACGTTCGGCGCGGTGGTGGCAGCGGTCGCCCGCAGATTCGTGCCAAACTGCTCGGCGCCGATCGTGGCGAACACGGCCCAGTAGCCGCTTGCGAAGCCCGCGAAGCAGATGACCGCATAGAACGCGGCGAGGCTGTTCGCGCCGACGAGGAAGTAGAGCGCGATCGCCGCGACGGTAAGCCCGTGGAAGATCCAGATCGCCCGCTTGCGCGACTTCAGCAGCTGGCTGAGAAGGCCACTTCCAAGGTCGCCCGCCGCGAGGCCGACGTAGCACCACATGATGGCGCGCGCGGGGCTCGGCTGCTCCGCACCCTCGAGCCCAAGCGATGGCATGATCCGATCGCAGTACTTGACGAGCGTGCCGACGACGAACCAGATCGGCACCGCGATGAGCACGGTCGAGGCATATCGCTTCAGCCGCTCGCGCGGCCAGAAGAGCTTCCAGAATGCGCCCTGGCCGCGGACCTTCTGCTCCTTCGCGTGCACGAAGAGCCCGCTCTCGACGACGCCCACGCGCAGCGCGAGGAGCGCGAGCCCGAGTACGCCGCCGATCACGAACGCCGTCCGCCAGCCGACGAACTGCGTGGTGAAGTAGCCGGCGACGGCGCCAAGGATCCCGACTGCGGCGACCACGGTGGTGGCGAGACCGCGGCGCTCCTTGCTGACGAGTTCGGCGACCAGCGTGATGCCGGCGCCGAGCTCGCCCGCGAGGCCGAAGCCGGCGATGAAGCGCAGCACGCCGTACTGGTTGAACGCGCTACCAAGTCCAATGGCGTGCATGAACCCAAGCGGCCCGTTGGGGTCGACGTCCATCACCGCTGCGTTCAGGAGGTTCGCAAGCGAGTAGCAGAGAATCGAACCAAAGAGGACGCTGAGGCGACCGCGCCTGTCCGCGATGATTCCCCAGACGAGTCCGCCGACGAGGAGCCCGGTGGTCTGCAGGATGTTGTCGAGGAGGACGCCGGATTCCGACAGAATCTTGTCGACTTCGACGGCCGACTTCCCTTCGAGGCTCGGACCGAGGATCTCGGTCAGCGATGTCCGGCGCACCAGCGCGAACAGAAGCAGATCGAAGATGTCGACGAAGTAGCCGAGCGCTGCGACGACGATGACGAGTCCGACGGCGCGACGTGAAGGCGCCGTGGCTCGCGGCGTCACCTGCGCGGCGGCGCCTCCCGAGGGCGCGTCGTCTCTGCGTTCGTCGGCCATGTGGGAAACATACGGCCCGATCGGAAGCGCTGCGCGCCGACCCGCGTTCGAGAACCGCTGAATCTCGTCGATGACCGCGTGCCGCGTCGCGCAGACAGAGGGATGCCAAAGGAATGCCACAGGGACGCCACGGGGATGCCACGTGGATCGAGGCCCGGCCGATCCGTCAGACAGAGCCTCACCGCGCAATCGCCGCCTGCGCGGGGGACTGGCTCAGGCGCCATCCGATCCACACGCGCGCACCGAAGGTGGTTCCAACCCGTGCGCCTCTCTCGTGCGCCTTTCCCGTGCGCCTTTCCCGTGCGCCTTTCCCGTGCGCCTTTCCGGACGCACGCACGCGGTTTCGGCCGGAAACCCCGTTGGACATCTGGATCGGGCCGGGAAACCTGTGAGGACACTTTGATTTCCCTCCAATGAAGGGGCTTCGATCTTGTGGAAGGCGTAGTAAACTCTGTTGCCATCTTTGGCATCAGGAGCCGACATGACGACGTCACCGACGCCGCGCCAACTCGACCGCAATAGCCGTGCAACCGCAAGGTCGTCCCGAACCAACGGAGCGTTCACGCTCGTTGAGCTGCTGCTCACGATCTCGATCATCGCGCTCGTACTTGCGCTGGTCCTCGTCGCAGTCGGCCAGCTGCAGACCCGCGCGCGCGCCACGGCGTGCCTCTCCAATCAACGGCAGATCGCGCTCGCCAACCAGACCTACGCGGCGGACAACGACGGTCGCTTCGTGAATCCACGGACAGATCCCTACCCGCCGACCGGCGGCATGCGAGGTGTGTCGAACTGCTGGGTGAACACCGGCGCGACCAATGGCACCACGCTCTTCGCCGGCCCCGGCCTCACCGAACGCCGTGAGACCGTGCGCGCGCTCGAAGGTGGCGCGATGTGGCGCTACCTCGGCGAGAACCCTGCGGCGTATCAGTCGCCCATGGATCCGACCGGGCGACTCCGCTCCTACTCGCTGAGTTCGTTCGTGGGCGTCGGGGACAACACGCCCGGGCGCAGCGCCGACGACTTCTTCACCTTCCCGGACAACTTCAGCACCGACGCGCCCGAAGGCGTGCGCGACACCCAGTTCAAGACCGTCACGCTCTCGCAGATTCCCCAGCCGTCGCGCACGCTCTTCTCGATCACCGAGGACGATCGCGAGGTCATCAGTTCGAGCGAACGCCTCGGCTTCAACCTGCATGGATTCGCCGTGCAGGTGTCGCCGCCTCTCGGCGCCTCCGGCATCTGGATCGACACGCCCGCTCTATGGAACACCGGGCGCATCAACATCTCGTTCGTCGACGGATCGATCGATTCGCCGAACATCATCTACGAGGAACTTGCGAACACCTTCGCAACCGACGCAGATGGACACGACGTGACCGAGGTCGGCTCGCGGCCGGCCTTCCGCTACCTCACCACGATCCTGCTTCCCGGCGTGATTCGCCCGGAACTGCAGTGAGTTCGTCCGTCACTTGACGAGCTTCTCGAGACCCGCGTCGTCGAGTGATGTGATGACGTCCCACGTACGGCGTTCGGCGTCGCTGAGCCCGGCCTGCTGAAGCGCTGCGGAGAGCGCGTCGGATGCGGCGCGCGACGCGGCAAACGGCGTCAGCGGCTTGCCCGCTTCGTCCGTCTTCTTCGCAAGTCCCGAGAAGTCGCCCTTCGCAGCGCGACGCTGCGCGAGCAGCGCCTTGATGAGCGGTTGGAACTTCGGCGCAGCAGCCTTCGTCATTTCCTCCGCAGGTGGAACGTACGCCGGCGGCGCAGGCGGGTATCCGCCCGTCGGGCCGTCGCATGCCGCCAGAACGGCGGCGGCCGGCAAGGCGAGCAGCGAGAACGACCGAACGGCACGGGTGCGTGAAGTCATGCGGACAGGATAACGCCGCACGGTTCCGCACGGAAGATGCGCTTCTTGATTGTTGCGGGTTCCCTCCGAGCCCGGTCGATACTCGCGCGTGCTCAGTGAACGAACAAGCCCTGGCGGCGTCGTCACGCTCGAAAGCCCCCTGCTAACAGGCGCCGGATTCGCGCATGCGTTCTCGACGCGGCATGGCGGCGTCAGCGCGGCGCCGTTCGACACGCTGAACCTCCAGTCGACGCAGGCGAACGCGCGCATTCCCGAAGGCGATCCGCGCGACCTCGACCAGAACATCCGCGAGAATCACGCGCGCTTCGCGGCGGCCGCGGGCTTGGCGCGCGACGCGGTGGTTGCGGACCTCAGTCAGGTGCACAGTTGCTCGGTGGCGCGGGCGGTCGAGGCGCTCGCCGCGCGCGTGCCGGCCGACGCCGTGACAAGTCCGCGTGGTGGATGTGCGGTGTTGATCCGCGTGGCAGACTGCGTGCCGGTACTGATCGCGGATGCGGGAACCGGCCATGTCGCGGCAGTCCACGCTGGCTGGCGCGGCGTCGTGAGCGGCATCGTGCCCGCTGCGGTCGATGCGCTGCGCGCGATCGGCGCCGATACGCGCGCGTGCTTTGCCGCCGTCGGGCCGTGCATCTCGGCAAGGCACTTCGAGATCGGGCCAGAAGTGGCCGATGCGCTGGTCGCGGCCGACCTCGCGTCGTGCGTCGTCGCGCCTGGCGTGCACGGGCCGAAGCATCACGCCGATCTCGTCGCGGCCGTCGCGATGCAGCTCGCGCGCGCAGGCGTCGCGCGCGAGTCGATCGACGCCGAACCGCCGTGCACCTACGCCGACCGCGCGCGGTTCTTCAGCTATCGCCGCGACGGCGTGGCGAGCGGGCGGCTGGCGGCGATCATCGCGCCGAACGGCGCGTAGCACGCCACGACTTGCGACCCCGAGGCCTCCCGCTCAGGCTTCGCGGCGCTCCGGCTTCGATTCAACTACCCGCGCGCTTCGCGCGCTCACGCGCGATCACATCGACCGTCTCCGCCACGGCGTCGCGCAGTTTCCAGCCAATCTCAAGCGGCTTGTCGAGCGCAGGAACGAGCACGTCCAGCAGATTCAACGGCGCCGCGAGGATGCCGTCCATGCGCTCGCGATACGTGCCCATGCGCGCGTCGAACTCCTCACGCGTCGTGGCGTTGGCAACGGCAATGGCGGACTCGTAGCAGGCATCGAGCCGATCCGTGATCTCCCGACGCGATGGAAACGCCGTCGCCGCGGCCGGTCCCGCAAGGAACTCGACCGCTGCGAGTGTCGTGGGCCCTTCGCGGGAAGCAGAGAGATCCGACATCTCCACGAGCGCGCGCCCCCACGCCTGCGGGAGCAGCACGCCATCGCCGTTCCCATCGTCGCTGAAGCAACGCTGGATGAAATCGCGCATCATCAAGCGTTCGCCTTCGATCCCGCTCGCAAGCCCGCTCTTCTGGGCGCGTACCAGCTCATCCAGCCGCGCGAAGTGCGCATCGCTGAATGCCGTTGGCGTTTGCTCGACCGCGCGCCGCACCTCGTCGAGCACGAAACGCTGGACGCTGAGCTTGACAAGCTCGGTGATCAGGAACGGAAACTCGCCGACATGGCGCGCCGCCATGTCCGCGGCTTCGATCGACGCGATGAAGTCGTCGCCACGGCCGTCCTTCGCGGCGATGCGCGCGTCGAAGCACATGAGCTTCGCGCTGCGGCGCAACACGGTCGCCTGCGGCAGCAGGACCGAGAAGAGCGAGGACGCGAGCGGTCCGTCCTCATCGTGCGCATCCACCATGGTCCAACGTTCGAGCCCGAAGAACCGGGCCGCGGCCTCATCGGTCATCCCGTTCGCCTCGATTCCGAG
>Ga0209985_10001134_pt1 | contig 27164 bp, 28 predicted proteins | sample NOAtaG_FD_187305 | JGI IMG/M metagenome (GOLD analysis project Ga0209985, IMG submission 187305) | Freshwater lake microbial communities from Lake Erie, under a cyanobacterial bloom - NOAA_Erie_Diel6S_1000h metaG (SPAdes) (version 2) | ecosystem: Environmental > Aquatic > Freshwater > Lake ...
CCGGCGACCGCCCGACCGACATCGCCAAGGACAAGGGCGTCGCGATGAGCACCGTCCGCACCCAGATCTGCCAACTCCGCCTGAAGACCGGCAGCCACAGCATCCGCGAGATCGTGCAGCGGGTGGTCGGGTTGCCGCCGATGTTGGGGGTGGTGCAGTGAGTTAGCGTGAAATCCCCCGCAGCCTGCGCTGCCCGAGAAGATAACTCCAAGACTCCTTAGAAAGGCAAATGAGAAATGACTGCCATCCCTCAACCTGATCGACCAGCCTATCGACTGCTGATCCCCGCCGACTCTCTCGCATCGGCCAACCTCCGGGCACTTCCTAGCTGCGTTCCTTCTGCGGCCACCGGGACGCCGCTGTGGGCCTTCCATCCAGGAACCCCACCGGCTCTCCATGAGCCAACACTGCACAGCTTCGGCGACAGCATGCAGGCACGGAATTGGCTTGTTCAACCTTCGAGCCCTGCGCGAGGTCAGTTGTGTGTGGATGTCGACGGCCATCCCAGCGGGGACTACGTCGCCATTGTTTTCTGGGGGAGTATCTATGCCGACTTACCTTTGGGCGGTTGCGACTCCTGTCCGACAGGACACAAGTCCTTGGTCATGGTGCACGACACAAACGAAACCTGCGATTCTGCTGCTCTTGAAACGTTTGGTGGTCAGCCCCTCACCGCCTACATTTTTCCAAGAGCATCGGGTTCGTTGGATGCAAATGCCTTCGTGCTCGGTTCGAGCAACATGAGCACGCAGCACCAGACACTTCTGCAGAACTTCATGCTGGCTGCAGGACAGCCGACTGTACTAGCTGTCGATTTCACGCTGCCTTGACCAAGATCTGACCAAATCCGAACTCAAGCTTTGGCTCGCCCATGGCTCTGGTCGTTTCGCGCCGACGGGCTGCCCTCTGCATTGCATCACTCCTCGCCAGTTGTGAGCGTGCGCCTGTTCAACGCCCAACAAGGGTTGCGATCTTTGCAGCAACCGATGACGGGACGACACGTAAGCTGAAAATCGATTTGGAGAGAGAAGCTTCCAGGTCCGAAAGGCTTCAAGCTGTCGAGTTCTCGATCGTAGAGCTCAAGAATGTTGGCAGCGGATCGACAGACGAAGCAGCAATTGGCCAAATGGTGCGAGCATCCAACTGGGATGCCGCCATTGGCGTCGGCATGACAATCTCGCGGACGGTCCAGCGGCACGCCCCGTCGCTGCCTCTGGTCTTCTCGGGCGCGGGAGATCCCGTACGAACCTGTTTAGTCGACTCGATGCTCATACCTGGGCGCAGCGCAACCGGCTACACGTCATACTTGCCCGCCGAGGCAAAGATGGCTGAAACGCTCCTCAGCGCCTTTCCCGACATCCAGAATCTGGTTGTCTTGTCTGACGGAACGGAACCGGCCGCAGACCATTGCGCCAGTCGATCTCTTGGTGTGGATCGCGGACACCGCTGCAATGCAGGTGTGGTCATACCCGAGAGATCCAAACTCGATCCAGAAGAGCGAATGCGCGCGCTCACAGTCGCCGCTATCGCGCGGGTTAGGCTCCACATCTGGATTGTTTGCGGTATCGACGGATTGGCCGCATCGCTTGCGGCAACTGGCCTGAAGGACGTCGGGCTCATGATTCCCTTGTCTGGGATTGCCTTCTTCAAGGCCGATGCATTGGTTTTCGAGTTAGCCACTTTGGGATGGCCAACGATCTATGAGCGTCACTTGTTTCTTGAAAAAGGTGGGATGGTCAGCCTTGCGCCTCGAAACGAACGAACAGGGGCAGAGCATGTCGCCGAACAACTTGATCGGATCCTTCAAGGCGTTCCGGCATCGAACTTGCCGGTACAAATTCCCATTGACTTCGAGATTGGCTTGAACGTTGCCGCGGTACGACGTGCATCGCTACGGCCACGGCCCGGTTTTCTCAGGCAGGTTTCTCGTTTCGAAGGTCGATGAGCGCAGAGGCACGCGAACGGCGAGTTCGGCCAGCCGGCAGCCTGCGGTGGAAGTACTCCTGGGCCATGGCCGGCCTGCTCCTGTTAGCCGCGATTCTCTTCGGAGGCACAGAGATCGTGTTTGGATTGAGGCAGTCGATTCAGCAAAGCGAGGTGGCTCGTTTGCGCAGCGCCGAGTCCCTGGCCGCCTCCGTAAGGACGCAATTGCAATCGATCGAGCGCCAGCTGACGGCAACAGCGATGTTGCCCTGGGAAGAATCCGACTGGCTGAACGAGGTACAGATGCGCGAGGAGTTTCGCCGCCTGATTCGGGTTTTGCCCCTGATTCGGCAGATTGAACTCCGGGATGCCTCTGGTGAGACGGTTCTCTCCGCGTCGGCGCGACTGCCAGACCGTTGGATCGAGCTGTCAACTGGGAAGACTATGTCAGGCCGCGCCGTTCCCAGAGTGCCATCGAACTTCGGAATCGAATATTCTGAGATCGAGCGGCACGATGGCTATGAGCCGAGCATGGAGATTCGTGCCGGCATCAATGCCCGCGGCGGATTTGTCGTCCTGGCAACTGTCTCCCTGCGCAGCCTGATGTCGGCTCTTGGCGAGGCGATGGCAACACCTGGATTGGACTCGTTCGTCGTAGATCGACAGGGACAAGTCATACTGCATCGAGACACTGCTGCGATGCTGAGCGCAATGCGTCTCGATAGCCGGTGGGTCACAGATCAGGCACGCGAGGGCCGTTCCGGCACGGCGGTGCTTGCCGCCAAGGCACCGATTCACGGCACAACTTGGTGGGCGGTTTCGGAGCAACCCGCAGCGGATGTTCGCGCTGGTGCTCTCGGAACACTTTGGCGGACCTTGATCGTGACGTTTGCCGCTGTTGTGGCCGCCGTGTTGGCCGCAGGATGGCTCGCCTCCCGGGCGATACGCCCCATCCGCCAACTCCAATCCGGCGCTCAGCAGATCGCTGCCGGCGACCTGGCAACCCGTCTGGACATCCGCACCAACGACGAACTCGAGGACCTCGCCGCCCAGTTCAACCGCATGGCCGAGCGGTTGCAGGAGAGTGTCGAGACCCTGGAGCAGAAGGTCACCGAGCGGACCGCGGCCTTGCTGGCGGCGAGCCAGCACAAGGACAACTTTCTGGCCGAGATGTCCCACGAGTTGCGGACACCGCTGAACTCCATCCTGGGCTTTGCCGATGTTCTGCGCGAGGGCATGGCGGGGCCGCTGAACGACGAGCAACACGAGTACCTCGGCGACATCCACACCTCGGGCAGGCACCTGCTGTCGCTGATCGAGGACTTGCTTGACATCGCCAAGATCCCGGCGGGCAAGCTGGTGCTTTCGCTGGTTCCCGTTGACGTCGGCCAGCCGGTGCAAGGGGCCATCGCGTCGACGCGTGGCGAGTGTCTGCGCAAGAACGTGCAACTGACCGTCGGCCGCGCCGGGACGGCCCCAGCGACCATCGTCGCCGACGAGCGGCGTGTCCGGCAGATCCTCATCAACCTGATCGGCAACGCGATCAAGTTCACGCCCGAGGGCGGTCATGTCGCGGTACGCATCGCGGGGTCAGCACGCTACCCCGGTGGGCTGCGGCTGGAGGTCGAGGACCACGGCATCGGCATCGCCGCCGGCGACCTGGAGCGGATCTGGGAGCCCTTTGTCCAAGGCGTGCAAAGCCCGCACAGTGCGACCAAGGGCGCCGGGCTGGGCCTGGCGCTGGTCAGGCTGCTGACCGAGCTGCACGGGGGCACGGCCAGCGTGTCCAGTGTTCCGGGCCAGGGCGCAACCTTCGCCGTCGACCTGCCGGCCGAGGCGCCGCCGCAGGTCACGATCCAGACAGAAGGGACCCGGACATGAGCCCCGCCCGCATTCACGTCGTGGACGATCACGAACTCAGCCGCAAGCACCTGCGCACGGTGCTGAAGTTCTACGGCTACACGGTCGAGACTTCGCCCGATGCGGAGTCGGCGCATGCGCCGATGCTCGCGGCGCCGCCGGATCTGGTGCTGCTGGACCTGCAGATGCCGGGCGAGTCGGGCTACGAGTTGCTGGCCTGGATGAGGCAGCAGCCGGCTCTGGCAGCCGTGCCCGCGATCTGCGTCACCGCGTCGGTGCCGGACTCGGAGCGCACGCGTGTCCAGGCGGCCGGTTTCGTGGCCTTCGTGACCAAGCCGATCACGCCACCACAACGCCTGCTGGACGCCGTGCAGGCGGCGTTGCAGGTGCACTGAGGCCAGACGACCGGTCCCGCACGGCATCATCGGGCCATGCCGAGCGCCAGTCCCGCCACGATCCTCGTCGTCGACGACCTGGCCGAAAACCGCAAGCTGCTCGCCGTTCGGCTGGTCCACCAGGGATACCGCGTCGTACAGGCCAGCGGCGGCCACGAGGCCTTGGCGCGGGCGGCGCTGGAGCCGCCTTCGCTGGTGCTGCTGGACGTGCTGATGCCCGACCTGGACGGCTTCGAGGTCTGCCGCCGGCTGCGCCAGATGCCCTCGATGCGGGCGGTGGGGATCGTGATGCTGACCGCGCTGGAGGGCAGCGACCATGTCGTGCGCGGCCTGGAGGCGGGTGCGGACGACTTCATCAGCAAGCCGTTCCACCCGGCGGAGCTGACGGCGCGCGTGCGCTCGCTGTTGCGCGTGAAGCTTCTCATCGACGAAACCGAGCACCAGCGATCGGCGCTCGAAGCCTGGTCGCACGAACTCGAGCGTCGTGTCCAGGCCCAGGTCGACGAGCTGGAGCGACTGTCGCGCCTGAAGCAGTTCTTCTCGCCGGCGCTCGCCGCTCGGCTGCTTGCCGAGGGCTGGGACGGCCTGCTGGCCAGTCACCGGCGCGAGGTCACGGTGCTGATGGGCGACCTGCGGGGCTTCACGGCGTTTGCCGAGCGGGCCGAGCCCGAACGCGTGATGCAGTGCCTGTCGGCCTTCCACACCCGCATGGGCGAGCTGGTCTTCGAGCGCGGTGGCACGCTCGAGCGCTTCACGGGCGACGGGCTGATGGTGTTCTTCAACGACCCCGACCCGCAACCCGAGCACAGCGCGCTGGCGCTCGATCTGGCGGCCGCGATGCTCGATGCCGCCCGCGCGTTGAGCGACGACTGGCTACGGCACGACGGCCCGCAGGGCCTGGCGGTTGGCGTCGCACGCGGTCAGGCCACCCTCGGTGCGGTCGGCCACGCGGCGCGGATCGACTACGCCGCGATCGGGCGCTGCACCAACCTGGCGTCCCGGCTGTGCGCCGAAGCGCCGGCCGGCGAGGTCTGGGTCAGCGACGACGTTCGTGTCGCCGTCGACGGCCGCCATGCCTTCGACCCCTTGCCGGCACTGACGCTGAAAGGCTTCGTGCTGCCCGTCCGGGCGTGGCGACTGCAGTGCTGAATCCGCAAGCGGGACGACGCCCCTACTTGCGCGGCAGCGCCTTCAGCAGACGCCAGCGGCCATCGGCCTCCTTGCGCAGGTAGCCGCCTTCGCGCAGGTCGTTGAGCAGCTTGGTGACCATGGGGCGCGAGCAGCCAAGTCGCTCGGCCAGCCCCTGATGCGTCCAGGGCTGGGCCGTGAGCCGCGTGCCGTCGGGCTCGGCCTGGCTCTCCTGGAGCAGCAGCTTGACCAGGCGGGCGTGGCTCTTGTTCAAGGCCCGGTCACTGACGCGGTCGGACAAGGTACGCGCACGCTGGATCACGCGGCAAAGCAGCTCGAAGGCCAGCTCGGGATCCTCGGCCATGCAGCGCTTGAGCAGCGCGACGTCGACCACCCGGCAGCGGGCCTCGGTTTCGACCTCGACGTTGGCCGAGCGTGGGCCGCCGTCCAGGCTCAGCTCGCCCAGCACCTCGCCGGGCCCGAAGCGGCCGTAGGTGAACTCCTGACCATCGGCAGTGGCATGGTAGGCGCGCAAGCGGCCGGACAGCACGAAGTAAAGCGTGCCGCCGGGCTCGCCTTCCTGGATCAGCAGCAGGCCACGCCGATACCGGCGCTCGACGCCGGCCTCGGCCAGCGCGCGCAGCGGCGCCGGCCAGGCCGGCCAGGCGTCGACGCTCACTGCAGCTCGCTGGAGCCGGGCGCGGCGTCGTGCCGCGGCGCGAACAGCTCGCCGACGTCGACCGCGTCAAAGCGGTACTGCCGGCCGCAGAACTCGCAGCCCACTTCGACCACGCCCCGCTCGGCGATCAAGGAATCGCTTTCGTCACGGCCCAGGCTGCGCAGCATGCCGGCGACGCGGTCGCGGCTGCAGCGGCAGGCAAAGTGCGGCTGCTCGGGCTCGAAGACGCGGACTGTCTCCTCCCAGAACAGGCGGCGCAGCAGCTCCTGCGCCGGCAACGCCAGCAGTTCGGCGGGCGTCAACGTGCCGGCAAGCATCGCGATCCGGTTGAAGTCTTCCGATCGGCCGATGCCGTCTTCGTTGCGCGGGCCGTCGTCGGCGACTTCGGCACTGCCGCCGGCGGCGCGCGACTCGAGGTTGCCGGCCCCGGCCAGCGGCATGCGCTGCACCAGCAGGCCGGCCGCGGTCTCGCCGTCGGCCGCCAGCACGAGCCGCGTGTCGAGCTGTTCGCTCTGCAGCATGTAGTGCTCGATCACGTCCTGCACACGGCCGAGCTTGTCTTCGCGCCGGTCGCCGTGAAGCGGCACGACGCCCTGGTAGGGGGGCTGGCCCGGCCGGCGGTTGGACGGATCGAGCGTGATGGCGCAACGCCCCTTGCCACCGACATTGAGCATGGACGGCAGATCGGCGCCTGCCGGTACCGCGTCAGACAGAGTCGCAGTCGCCCGAAAGCTTCCTTCGGCCGCGACTTCGGCCACCGCCAGCTTGACCGGCCCGTCGCCGTGCATCTGCAGGATCAGCGCGCCGTCGAACTTGAGGTGGCTCTTCATCAACAGCGCCGCAGCCGTCATCTCACCCAGCAGCCCCATCACCTCGGGCGGAAGGGCCTGCTGGCCCTGGCGGCGCGACAGCAGCTCGCGCCAAGGTCCCACGAGCCGGACATGCGCGCCGCGCACCGGCAGGCCTTCGAAGAGAAATCGCGTCAGCATCGCCGTCAACCGATCCGCACCCGCGTGCTGCGGTGGCGCTGCGCGTTGTCGACGTAGTGAAGCGCCGAGAACCTGAGCCGCGCGGCCTGCTCGGGCGAGAGGCTGCGCACGGCCTTGGCCGGCGAGCCCAGGATCAGGCTGCCGGGCGGGAACTGCGCGCCTTCGGTGACCAGCGCGCAGGCACCGACCAAGGAACCAGCCCCGATGCGCGCGCCGTTCAGCACCACGGCCTGGATGCCGATCAAGGCGCCGTCCTCGACCGTGCAGCCGTGCAGCATCGCCTGGTGGCCGACCGTGACGTCAGCGCCAATGGCCAGCGGATGGCCCATGTCGGTGTGCAGCACCGCGCCTTCCTGGATGTTGCTGCGCTCGCCGAGCACGATCCACTCGTTGTCGCCACGCAGGACCGCGCCATCCCAGACGCTGCACCCGGCCGCCAGCTCGACCCGGCCGATGACGTGCGCGCTTTCGGCCACCCAGGCATCGTCGGCGATGCGGGGGGAGTCGTCGCCGAGTCGGTAGATCGCCACGCTTACAGTCCTCGTCCATCGAAAGGAGTCGCGATTCTAGGAACCGAGCTTCGCTGTGCTGCGCTGGCCGCCTGGCGGCTGCGCGATCCGCCGGCCAAGGCCGCAGCGGCTCGTGCCCTGGCGTCGGCAGCGCTTCCCCTGGACAGCGCCGCCGAGCTGTACGCCGACGAGCCGCATGCCGGCCACCCCGAGCGTCCACATCGGGTGGCGCCATCGGGCCTGCCGCGGCGCAGCGTGCACACCCCGGAGGGCCACGCTGCCTTGCTGCATGCGGTGGCGCACATCGAATTCAACGCCATCAACCTGGCGCTCGATGCGGTCTGGCGCTTTTCCGGCCTGCCCGAAGCCTTCTACCGCCAGTGGCTGCAGGTCGCAGCCGAGGAAGCGCTGCACTTCACGCTGTTGACCGACCATCTGGCGACGCTCGGTCGGGCCTACGGCGACTTCGACGCCCACGATGGCCTTTGGACGATGGCCCGGAAGACCGCACACGACCCACTGGCCCGCATGGCCCTGGTGCCGCGGACGCTCGAGGCCCGCGGCCTGGACGCCACGCCGCCGATGCAGGACAAGCTGCGCGCCGCCGGCGACACGGCCGCGGTGGAAATCCTGGACATCATCCTGCGCGACGAGATCGGCCATGTCGCCGTCGGCAACCGCTGGTTCGCCTGGCTGTGCGCCCGTGACGGCGTCGAGCCGCTGGCCACCTTCGAGCGACTGCGCCAGGATCACGGCGCGCCACGACTGAAGCCGCCGTTCAACCTGGCCGCTCGCCGTCGCGCCGGATTCACACCCGAAGAACTGCTCGCCTTGGAGCAGGGTGCCACCGGACGCTGACAGCCCGGGCGCCGCCTTACACTGAGTCAGCCTCGTCGCACTGTCGAACGGGCACCCGATACGACCCGGAGAACCTCCCGCATGTCCACCACCCTGACCCTGAACCCGAACCTGGCCACGCTGGCCAAGCGCGGCCTCCAAATTCTGGCCATCGGCGCCATCGGCTTGTTGGCCGCCTGCGGCAAGAAGGAAGCACCGCCCGCGGCCCCGGTGGCTGCTTCAGCACCGGCGCCGGCACCGGCCAAGGTCTACGTGGTCGGCACCGACGCCGCCTACGCGCCCTTCGAGAGCCAGAACGAAAAGGCCGAGATCGTCGGCTTCACGGTCGACATGTTGACCGCGGTGGCCAAGGCCGGCGGCTTCGAGATCAAGTTCGTCAACACCCCCTGGGAAGGCATCTTCAACGCCCTGGCCCAAGGCGACCGCGACATGCTCGCCTCGTCGATCACGATCACCGACGAGCGCAAGCAGACGATGGACTTCAGCCAGCCGTACTTCGACGCCGCGCAGCTGATCGCGGTCAAGGAGACGAGCAAGGTTGCCAAGTTCGCCGACCTGAAGAAGCTCAAGGTCGGCGTCCAGACCGGCACCACCGGCGACGAAGCCGTGACCAAGCTGCTCGGCAAGACCAGCACCAACATCAAGCGCTTCGAGAGCACGCCGCTGGCACTGAAGGAGCTCGAGGCGGGCGGTGTCGACGCCGTCGTGGCCGACAACGGTGTCGTCGTGCACTATGTCGCCAACAACCCGGGCGGCAAGTTCAAGACCGTGTCCGATGCCGAGTTCACACCCGAGCAGTACGGCTTCGCTGTCAAGAAGGGCAATGCCGAACTGCTGGCCAAGATCGACGCCGGCATCGCCAAGGTCAAGGCCGACGGCAGCTACGCCACGATCTACGCCAAGTATTTCGGTGCCGCGCCTGCGGCCGCACCGGCGGCGCCGGCGCCCGCAGCCTCGAAGTAAGCCTGGGCTGAAGGTCGACCATGGATCTGCGCTGGGAGATCCTGGCCGGCTACGGGCCGCTGTTCTGGAGCGGCCTGCTGATGACGGTGCAACTCACCGTCGTGGCGGTCGGTGTCGGTCTTCTGCTCGGCGCGGCCTGCGGTTTGGTGTCGTGCTCGTCCGACGCCCCGCAGCCCCCCACCGCCATTGGTCGCCTGCTGCTGAAGCTGGCCCGGGGCCTGGTGCTCGCCTACGTGACCTTCTTTCGCGGCACGCCGTTGTTCGTGCAGATCCTGCTCGTGCACTTCGCGCTGATGCCGATGCTGGTGCACCCCGAGGGCGGCCTGCTGGTGTCCGGCGAGGCGGCCCGTGAGTTCCGCCAGAACCATGGTGCCTTCCTGTCTGGATGTGTGGCGTTGAGCCTGAACGCCGGCGCCTACATCAGCGAGATCTTTCGCGCCGGCATCCAGAGCATCCACCGCGGCCAGACGCAGGCCGCCTACAGCATCGGCTTCACGCACGCGCAGTCGATGCGCTTTGTCGTGCTGCCGCAGGCGTTCCGGCGCATGGTGCCGGCGCTGGTCAACGAAGGCGTCACGCTGATCAAGGATTCGTCGCTCGTGTCCGCGATCGGTCTTGCCGAGCTGGCCTTGGCGGCGCGCACCGTGGCCGGTGCCTACTCCCGCTACTGGGAGCCGTACCTGGCGATTTCGGCGGTGTACCTCTTGCTGACACTGGCGCTGTCGCTCTTGGCGAAGCGGCTGGAAGCCCCGGCGCATCTGCGCGGCCGCTGATCGAGTCTGACGCTCCGAAAGGGGCCGGTGAATCGGCCGACTGTTGCGCGGAAGCCTCGCCGTACGGCTCTTTGCACAGCCGGAAACGCGTTGAACTCGGGTAAGCCCGTAGATGCGGCTTAGACTGCCCCCACGCGATGCCCCTCGGGATTGAGGGGCGTTAGACCCACCAAATCTCAAAGAGAGGAAACGCATGAAGCACACCCTGATCGCCGTTGCCGCCGCCACCGCCGCGCTGCTGGCCGGAACCGCCCAAGCGCAAAGCAGCGTCCAGATCTATGGCCGCCTGAACGTCACCGCCGAGCGGCAGGACAGCGCCGGCGTCAAGAAGTACGTTCTGGCCAACAACGCCTCGCGCCTCGGCTTCAAGGGCACCGAGGATCTGGGTGGCGGCATGAAGGCCGGCTTTGTCCTCGAGCATGGCTTCAACGTCGACAACGGCAGTTCGTCGCAGTCGGCTTTCTGGAAGCGCCAGAGTGAAGTCAACCTCAGCGGCGGCTTCGGCATGATCCGCCTGGGCAACTTCACGAGCGAGGCCTACTACGCCACGTCCGACTACATCGGCATGCACAACCACGAGACGGGTACGTCCAGCGATGCGCTTTACGCCTACCTGACCCGCGACATCAACAAGGTTGCCTACCGTGCGCCGGAGTTCGTGAAGGGCCTGACGCTGGAAGTCGCAGTCCTGGCGGGCGAAGGCGGTGGTCGCAATCGGCAGTGGGAAGCCGCTGCGAACTATCAACTCGGCGCACTGCACCTGGGCTTTGGCTACGAGAAGTCCGGCGATGCCGACCAGTTCGCCGCCAGTGCCCTGTATGAAGCCGGCGCCTTCGTCTTTGGCGGCATGATCCAGCGCGACACCGACGGCTGGGGCCCCAACCTGGGCAATCGCACCAACTACCGCGGCTCGGTGGCCTACAACTTCGGCAACAACGAACTGCACTTCAACTACGGCCGCAGTGGCGAGTACAGCAAGCTCAAGGGCAGCAAGGCCAGCCAGTTCACCCTGGGCTACAACTACAACCTGAGCAAGCGCACCAAGGCCTACACGTACTACACCAAGACCAGCGACAAGAAGATGGTCTACGGCTTTGGCGGCGACTTCAGCTCCATCGCCTTCGGCGTGCGCCACAACTTCTGATCGGTCGGCTTCGGCCTTTCGAATCAACGGCTCCTTCGGGAGCCGTTTTTCATGGCGCGTGCAAGAGCTTGGTCGGCCTCAGCCGCGCGGATGGTGCCGCTGGTGGATCTGGCGCAGGCGCTCGCGGGCGACGTGGGTGTAGATCGTCGTCGTGGAGATGTCGGCGTGGCCAAGCAGCATCTGCACCGCGCGCAGGTCAGCGCCGTGGTTCAGCAGGTGGGTGGCAAAGGCGTGGCGCAGCGTGTGCGGCGACAGCGGCACGGCGATGCCGGCACGGCGGGCCTGGGCCTTGACGATGCCCCAGAAGCGCTGACGCGTCATCGCCTCGCCGCGCTGGCTGACGAAGAGCGCCGCCGATCCGACACGACCGCCGGCATCCGCCGGGCCGGCCAGCACGGGCCTGGCCTCAGCCAGCCAGCGGCGCAGCCAGGCCTGGGCTTCGTCGCCAAAGGGCACCAGGCGTTCCCGGCTGCCCTTGCCGAGCACCCGCACCACGCCGTCGGTGAGGTTCAGTTGCACCAGTGGCATGGCCACCAGTTCGCTCACGCGCAGGCCGCTGCCGTACATCAACTCCAGCATCGCTCGGTCGCGCAGGCCCAGCGGCGTGGTGGTGTCGGGTGCCGCGAGCAAGGCCTCGACCTGCGCCTCCGACAGCGTCTTCGGCACCCGCAGCGGCATCCTGGCCGTGCCCAGGCGCAGGGTCGGGTCGCGCTCGATCCTTCGCTCGCGCAGGGCCCAGCGGAAGTAGCGCCTGAACACCGCCAGCCGCCGGTTGGCGGTACTCGCCCGCGTGCCGGCATGACGCTGCGCCGCGTACTCGCGCAGCTGGCTTTCGCTGCACGCATCGAGCACCGTGCCGTCGTGCTCGGCGGCCAGCCACTGCGCCAGCTGCTCCAGGTCCCGCCGGTAGGCCGCCAGGGTCAAGGGCGCGAGCCCGTCCTCGATCCACAGGCTGTCGGCGAAGCGCTCGATCGCCAGCAGGCTGGCCTGAGGTGCCGCGGACGGCGACGGGACGTCGCTCCCAGGTGCAGCGGATTCCGTGGCGATCAGTCTAGCGCCAGCTTCTGCTGCGCGACCACGCGCCGGTAGACCTCAAGCTCGGCGCGGATCTGCGCTGCGAACTCGGCCGGGCTGTTGGCGAGCACGATCGAGCCGGTGTCCTCGATGCGCTTCTTCACGTCGGGCAGAGCCACCGTCGTGCGAACCGCCGCATTGATGCGGTCGACGACTTCCTGCGGCGTGCCCTTGGGCCCGTAGATCCCGTAGTAGGCCATGCGGTTGACCGGCTCCAGGCCGACCTCCTTGAAGGTCGGCACGTTGGGCAGTTGTGCCAGCCGCGTCGGCGCCGCGACGACGATCGGGATCAGGCGACCGTCACGGATGAAGGGCAATGCCGACGGCATGTTGTCGAACATGATCTGGACCTGCCCGGCGACCGTGTCGTTCAGAGCCGGGCCGGCGCCCCGGTAGGGGATGTGGGTCACGAACACGCCCGCCAGGTTCTTGAACAGTTCCATCTGCAGGTGACCAATGCCGCCCGTGCCCGAGCTGGCGTAGCTGTACTTGCCGGGGCTCTTCTTGAGCTCGGCGATGAAGCCCTTGTAGTCGCGCGCCGGGAAGCTGGGGTGCACCGCAATGACGTTCGGCGTCGCCGCGATGTTGATGATCGGGACGAAGTCGGTGATCGGGTTGTACGGCGTCTTCGGGTTGATGGCCGGGTTGCTCGCCGTCGTCGAGACGGTGGCCATGCCGAGCAGGTAGCCGTCCGGGGTCGCCTTGGCGACCGCGTCGGCGCCGACGATCCCGCCGCCACCGGCCCGGTTCTCGACCACCATCGTCTGCCCGCCGATGGCCGGGCCGATGCGCTCGGCGACGACACGGGCGATGATGTCGGTGGTGCCACCGGCTGCAAATGGCACCAGCAGGCGGACCGGTTTGTTCGGGTAGGGCTGGGCGTGCACGACGCCAGCAAACACGGCGGCGGCAAGGGCCAGCGGAACGGCGATCGCCAGGCGGCGGGTGTGGGCAAGAAGCATCGAGTCTGTCTCCGTTTGGCGTGGGGCCGAGGGTCCGAAGGCGTTTGCCCGACCCGCGGTCAGGACGCCTTTCGGCCGAGCATCGCCGCACGCAGCTCAGGGCTGTAGGGGCGCTCGCCGACAAACGACAGCAACGTCGCGGCGTACAGCTCCGCCCCCTCAGGCCCGGACAACGCCGGCCCCCGGAGTGTGCCATTCAGCTTCAAGGACATACCCCGGGCGGGGTCGAAGTCGAGATCGACCACGTCGCCCTTGCGCGCCGTGACGATGCCGTCGATCTGGGCCAGCAGGGTCGCCATCGCCTCGGCGAACACCTGCTGCTGCGCCGGGCTGCTGTTGCGCCGCAGGCCCTTGCCCAGGGCCTTGGAAAACTCCTCGGAAGGCAACTCGCGCAGCATCCGCACGCGCACACGCTTGGGGCCTGGGGCCGCGACCACCTGGGCCGCGCTGCTGGCAGGGGCCATCAGGTACAGCCCCGCGGCGTACGGCCGGATGCCGAAGCGGGAGAACACCCCCATGCCGTTCAGGCGCAGGACCACGCCAGCGATCGTCTGTTCCGCCGGATACGGTTGGGCTTCACCCGAATGCGGACCTGGATGCGGACCCTGAGACACACCGGCAGACTGCGCCCACCCCGGGCCGCAGGACGAAGCGGCCCACATCAATGCGGCGGTCAGCCAAGACCGGCGGTCGATTCGGATCGGGTGGCGGCAGTTTCGTGCGGTCATACAGGCAGCAACGGTCGGTGCCGACGATAAGCCGACCGGCAAATCGGCTTCGGTTCACTGGCAGACTCTGCGTTCCCATGCCGAGTGCCGTGACCGACAGCTTTTCCGCCCATCCGCTGCTGCTGTTGCCGGACTTCCTGCTCATCGCCCTGGGCTTTGCGATCTGCCGATGGACCGCCCTGGGGCGTCCGGTCTGGGACGCTGCCGAGCGGCTGGTGTACTGGTTGCTGTTCCCGGTGCTGCTGTTCCTGGCGATCATCAAGAACCCGATCTCCTTGCAGTCCGGGCTGCCGCTGGCCGCGGCGGGCTGGCTGGTCACCGGCATCGGGATCCTGCTGGGCCTGGCCCTGGCGCATGGGCCGGGCGTCAACGCCCGGCTGCATGCCTCCGGCGCGCAGGTGGCGTTCCGGTTCAATTCGTACATCGCACTGGCCCTGGCGGAGCGACTGGCCGGTGCGCCTGGCGTGGCCTGGACGGCCTTGCTCATCGCGGTCTGCGTGCCGGTGGCGAACATCGCCGCGGTCTGGCCGCTGGCCCGCCATGGCGGGCAGGGCTATCTGCGGGAGCTGATCCGCAACCCGCTGATCGTCGCCACCGTCGCCGGGCTGGTGTGCAACCTGCTGGGCGTGACCCTGCCCGAAACGGTGGCGACGACGATGTCGCGCATCGGTGCTGCCGCCTTGCCGCTGGGCCTCATGGCGGTCGGCGCCGGCTTGCAGTTCGGCGCGCTGCGGGAGGGCCCGGCGCTGGCCGGCAGCCTGCTCGCGATCCGCCACCTGGTGTTGCCGGCCGTCGGCCTGGTGCTGGTGTTCCTGCTGCCGCTGTCGCCACCGCAACAGGCGATCGTGATCGCCTTCGCCGCCATGCCCACGGCGAGCAGTGCCTACGTGCTGGCGGTGCGCATGGGCGGACATGGGCCTTTCGTCGCTGGGTTGGTGACGCTGTCGACCCTGCTGGCGATGGCCGGGCTGCCGCTGGCGCTGATGACCTGGCAGGCGCTGCGCTGATCGCGAGACCCGACGCTCAGGCCACTCGCGCCAGCGCGTAGCGCTTCTTGCCATTGCGCAGCACCAGAACCGAGGCGCTGGCCAGGTCGGCGGCCGTCAGCGGCCGGTCAGCGTCGACACGCCGGTTGTTCACCGCCACCGCACCGGCCTGCAGCGCGCGTCGGCCGTCGGACTTGCTGCTCGCCAGACCCGTCTGCACCAGCGCATCCAGCAACGGCCAGCCGGCGTCCAGCGTCGCGCGCTCGACCGCGACGCTGGGCACGTCGGCAAAGATGTCGAGCAAGGCCGCGTCGTCCAGCGTGCCGGCCCCGATCTCGGCACCAAACAGCACGGCGCTGGCCCGCTCGGCCGCCGCAAGCCCCGCTTCGCCGTGCACAAACGCCGTCAACCAGCCGGCCAGGCGGCGCTGCGCGGCGCGGCGGGCCGGGTCGCTGACGATCGCCTCGGCCAGCGCCAGCACCTCGTCCTGCGGCAGTTCGGTCAGCAGCTTCAGGCACACCAGCACGTCGGCATCGGCGACGTTGAGCCAGTATTGATAGAACGCGTAGGGCGAGGTCCGCGCCGCATCGAGCCAGATCGCGCCGCGCGCGGTCTTGCCCATCTTGCGGCCGTCGCTGGTCAGCAGCAGCGGCACCGTGGCGCCATGCAGCGCCGCGCCGCGCATCTTGCGGCCGAGTTCGATGCCAGCGGTGATGTTGCCCCACTGGTCGCTGCCGCCGATCTGCAGCGTGCAGCCGTAGAGGCGATGCTGCTCGGCAAAGTCGAAGGCCTGCAGCAGCATGTAGCTGAATTCGGTGTAGCTGATACCGGCGTCGGGCCGCTCGATCCGGCCCTTGACGGAATCCTTGGCCAGCATCGAGTTCACCGTCATGTGCTTGCCGACGTCACGCAGGAAGCCGAGCACTGAAACGTCCCGCGTCCAGTCGAGGTTGTTGACGATGCGCGCCGGGTTGGCGCCGTCGAAGTCGAGAAAGCGCTCCAGCGTGGCACGGATGCCGGCGACGTTCTCGGCCAGCGTGGCTTCGTCGAGCAGGTTGCGCTCATCGCTGCGGCCGCTCGGATCGCCCACCATGCCGGTGGCACCGCCGACCAGGGCCAGCACATGGTGGCCGGCACGCTGGAATCGCCGCAGCGCCATGACCGGCACCAGGCTGCCGACGTGCAGGCTCGCAGCGGTGGGATCGAAACCGCAGTACAGCGTGCGCGGCTGGGCGAGGTGGGCGCGCAGTTCGGCCAGATCGGTGTGCTGGTGCAGCGAGTCTCGCCAGCTCAGTTCGTCGAGGATGTGGGTCATGGCGCGATGCTACGGGCGCCCTTGACGCAAGGCCCAGGCGATGTGTTCGGCGACCAACGCATCGGCCGCCGGAAGGGCCGATTCAAGCGCGGCGCGCCAGGTTTCGGCCCGATGGCCGGTGGGCTCGGCCCGCAGCGCATTGCCCAGCGCGACGGCGAGGTTGCGCCGCCAGCGTGAGTACCCGATGCGACGGATCGCGCTGCCTTCGTGGCGGCGCTCGAAGTCGGCTGGGCTCCAGGTCCAGAGCTCCAGCAGCGTCGCCGTATCCAGGCCGTGCCGGACGTCGAAGTCCGGCAGTGTCGACACCCGGGCGAACTTGTTCCACGGGCACGCGGTCTGGCAGTCGTCGCAACCGTAGACACGGTTGCCGATCAGCGGTCGCAGGGCCTCGTCGATGGCGCCCGGGTGTTCGATCGTCAGGTAGCTGATGCAGCGCCGGGCGTCGAGCCGGTACGGCGCGACGATGGCCTGCGTCGGGCAGGCGGTGATGCAGGCGCTGCAGGTGCCGCAGTGCTCTGACGTGGCCGCCGTGGCCGGCAGCGCGAGGTCGGTGCAGATCTCCCCCAGGAAGAAGGTCGACCCCGCCTCGCGTGCCAGCGCCAGCGTGTGCTTGCCGCGCCAGCCCAGGCCGGCGCGCGTCGCGAGCTCGACTTCGAGCAGCGGCGCCGAGTCGACGAACACGCGGTGGCCGAAAGGGCCCACCTGTCCGGCCAGCCAGTCGGCCAGTCGCTGCAAGCGTTGTCGCAGCACCTTGTGGTAGTCCCGGCCGCGGGCATACACCGACACCACCGCGGTGCCCGGCTCGGCCAGCGCAGCCTGTTCGCGCTCGATCCAATCGGGCCCTGCATCGCGTGGCAGGTAGTCCATGCGGGCGACGATCACGCTCGCGGTGCCGGGCACCAGTTCGGCCGGGCGCGCGCGCAGGCTGCCATGACGGGCCATGTAGTCCATCGCGCCGTGAAAGCCGGCCTCCAGCCATGCCTTCAGTCCGGGCTCTGCGCTCGCCAGGTCGATGCCGGCAATGCCGATCTGGGAAAATCCGAGAGCCCTTGCCTCCTCTTGCAAGCCCTGCACCCAGTCCTCGACACGACCTTCGCCCTTGCGGTTGACCTCCGAAGCCCGATGCTGAGAGCGCATGACGCGATTCTAGGAACCCGCCTCTGGCAATGGCCTGACGAGTCGGCCTGCGCGGCATCGGCGCAGCGGCTGGCGCGGGGTCTGGGTCGCCTGGCCGAGCCGCGCAGCCTGACGATCGAACTGCATGGCACGCTGGGCGCCGGAAAGACCACCTTCGTGCGCCACCTGCTCCGTGCGCTGGGGATAGCCGGGCGCGTCAAGAGCCCGACCTACACGGTGCTTGAACCCTATGCATCCGCCGGCCTGGCGATCTCGCATTTCGACTTCTACCGCCTGGCCGACGCGCGCGAAGCCGAAGACGCCGGCTTTCGCGAGGTCTTCGAGCGACCGGGGCTGAAGCTGGTCGAGTGGCCCGAACGGGTCCCCGGGCTCTGGGCCGGCACCGACCTGGCGTTGCACATCGAGGTCGAGGACATCGCCGGCGACGCGCATCCCGCGCATGAGCCGGCAGGTGAACCGGCGCGGGCGGTGCACGTCGAGGCCTTCAGCGCCAACGGGCAGGCGGTGCTCGATTGAGGGCGGCACTGCCTGGGCGCCGGCTCGCGCTGCGTCGCGGCGGACTGCTTGCCCTTCTGCTGGTGGCACCGCGGCTCGTACGCGGCGCTGGCATCGTGGCCGTTCGCGTCTGGCCCGCGCGGGCCTACAGCCGGGTCACCATCGAGTCCGACGCCCGGCTGTCGGCGACCCATCAGCTGCTTTCGGCACCCGCAAGGCTGGTGGTCGACATCGACGGCCTGGAACTCAGCCCGACACTGCGCGAACTGGTCGGCAAGGTCCGACCGGACGACCCCTACATCGCCGGGGTTCGTGTCGGGCAGTACCAGCCTCGTGTGGTGCGCCTGGTGTTTGACCTCAAGCAGCCGGTACGCACCGAGCTGGGCGTGCTGCAGCCGGTGCCGCCGTACCAGCATCGGCTGTTGTTCGACCTCCACCCCGCCGAGGACATCGATCCGCTGCTCGCCCTGGTGCGCGAAAAGGAGGCGGCCGCGGCGACCGGCCCGGCCACCACCTCGGGCACCACGGTGCCGAACCCGTCACCCGACCTGCTGGGTGAGTTGATCGCCCGCATCGACAAACCCGCAGCACCTGGCGCGCTGGCCACCGACGAGGTGCCGCTGGCGGTTGCACCCGCCCTGCCTCCCGCACCCGCGATACCGGCGCTGGCGAGCATCGGCCCGCCGGCTGGATCTCCACCCGCGCCTGCATCGCCGTCGCGTCGCACGCAGGCCCTGGACCGCCTGATCATCGTCGCCATCGACCCCGGCCACGGCGGCGAGGACCCGGGCGCGATCGGCCCGACCGGACTGCGCGAGAAAGACGTCGTGCTGGCCCTGGCGCTGATGCTGCGCGAGCGTCTGAACGCCGAGCCCAACCTGCGCACGATGCTGACGCGTGACGGCGACTACTTCGTGCCGCTGGGCGAGCGTGTGCGCAAGGCGCGACGGGTGCAGGCCGATCTGTTCGTCAGCCTGCATGCCGATGCCTTCATGCGGCGCGAAGCGCGCGGCGCGAGCGTGTTTGCGCTGTCCACCCGCGGTGCGAGCAGTGCCGCGGCGCGCTGGATGGCCGAGCGAGAGAACGCCAGCGACGATGTCGGGGGCGTATCGGTCGGACGGATCCAGGATGCCTCCCTGTTGCAGGCCATGGCCGACATGAGCACCGCGGCGCAGATCCAGGACAGCCTGAAGCTCGGCGCCGAAGTGCTGGGCCGCCTGGGCCGGGTCGGACGCCTGCACAAGCGCCAGGTCGAACAGGCCGGCTTCGCGGTGCTGAAGGCCCCCGACGTGCCGAGCATCCTGGTCGAGACCGCGTTCATCTCGAACCCCGAAGAGGAAGCCCTGCTGCGCCAGGCGGCCTATCGCCGCGATCTGGTCGAGGCCATCGCGGCCGGCGTCCTGCGCCATCTGCAGCGCCATCCCCCACTGCCACGCCAACGCACGGTCTGAACCCGCCGCCGGAGCGGGCGTTTCAACGCTCGCCTTCGCTGCGCCCCAGGTAACGCCGGCTGCGGAAGAACCAGACGAGGCCCACGGCGACCACGGCCATCAGGGCCAGCGCAAGCCAGACGCCGTCGCCCGAATGGATCAGCGGCAGGCCGTCGAAATTCATGCCGAAGAACCCGGTGATCAGGTTCAACGGCAGAAAGATCGCCGTGAGCACGGTCAGCGTGCGCATGATGTCGTTGGTGCGGTGGCCCAGCGCCGAAAAGTGCATCTGCACCGCGGTCTCGGCGCTGTGCTCAAGCCGCCGGACATGGCCGAGCACCCGCTCCACGTGTTCGAGCACGTCGCGCGAGCGCACCCGCAGCAGCTCGCGCTCGCGGCGCTTGTCGGCATCGGCTTCGTCGGGCCACTCGTCGAGCGCGTCGATCCATTCCTGGACCGCACTGCGCTGGTCCTCGCAGGTGTCCTCGAGACGATGCAGCGCGTTGCGCGCGTCGAGCAGCGCGCTCCAGTCGTCGAAACGGCTGCGTGGATCGAGCAGTTCGGCCTGCACATGGCCGAGCTGTCGGGTCAGCAGCCGGCGCAGGTCGAGGTAGCCGTCGACCATGTGGTTGACCATGCGCAGCATCAGGTCCGCCGGGTGACCCGGGCGGCGCACCACGGTCGTCGCCAGTCGCTGCACGAAGTGCTCGCGGACCGAACATTCGGTCGGATGCACCGTCAGCAGCACGCGGTCGAACACCGCGAAGCCGACCGGGCTGGTGTCGATGGCCTGCAAGGCCGTGCGGGCCGACTGCATCGTGCCGTGCTCGGAATCGACGAACAGCGCCTCGCTGCCCGGCCCGGCCGCCAGGCGGCGAAAGACCATCAGGTCGTAGCTGCTGGTGTAGTCGTAATGGCTGGGCAGCTGGTTGGACAGCAGATCGGCGACGTGCGGCTCGAACAGAGAGGCCCCGGTCCAGCGTTGCAGGCTGTCCTGCAACTGCGGCGTGGCCAGCTCGAACTCACGTCGCGAGCTGCCGATCCAGACAAAGCCGTCGGCCGGAAGCTCGTGAGGGATCTCCGGCAGCTCGACGAAGCGGTCCGCGCTGACGTGGAAGGCGCGCATCGGCCAGGCTTGCCGGCTGGCCGTTGGCCGCTGGGCTCAGCGCTCGGCGCGCAACAGCGCCGCGGCGTCGAGCGCGAAGTAGGTCAGCACGCCGTCAGCCCCGGCACGCTTGAAGGCCAGCAGCGACTCCATCATGACCTTGTCGTGGTCGAGCCAGCCGTTGGCGGCTGCGGCCTTGAGCATCGCGTACTCGCCGCTCACCTGGTAGGCGAAGGTCGGCACCCGGAACTCGTCCTTGACCCGGCGCACGATGTCCAGATACGGCATGCCGGGCTTGACCATCACCATGTCGGCGCCTTCGGCGATGTCGAGCGCGACCTCGCGCAGCGCTTCGTCGCTGTTGCCGGGGTCCATCTGGTAGACCTTCTTGTCGGCTTTGCCCAGGTTGCCGGCAGAGCCGACCGCATCGCGGAACGGTCCGTAGAAGGCGCTGGCGTACTTGGCGCTGTACGCCATGATGCGCACCAGCGGATGGGCGTTGGCCTCCAGGGCCTGGCGGATGGCGCCGATGCGGCCGTCCATCATGTCGCTCGGGGCGACGATGTCGACGCCTGCAGCCGCCTGAACCAAGGCCTGGCGGGCCAGCACTTCGACGGTCTCGTCGTTCAGGATGTAGCCGCTGGCGTCGAGCAGGCCGTCCTGGCCGTGGCTGGTGAAGGGGTCGAGCGCAACGTCGGTCAGCAAGGCCAGTTCGGGGAACCGGTCCTTCAGCGCCCGCACCACGCGCGGCACCAGGCCGTCGGAGTTCAGGGCCTCTCGGCCGTCGGGTGTCTTGATCTCGGGAGCGATGACCGGGAACAGCGCCATGACCGGAACCTTCAGCTCCAGGCAGCGCTCGGCAACGGCGTAGAGCCGATCCAGTGAATGCCGCACGACTCCCGGCATCGAGGCCACCGGCTGCTGCTGATTTGTTCCTTCGACAACGAAGACCGGCAGGATCAGGTCCTCGGGGGCCAGCCGGTTCTCACGCACAAGCGCTCGTGTCGCGGCGTCCCGACGCAGGCGACGCGGACGCGAAACAGGGTACGAGCTAGGGGTATGCACAAAGAGCCCCGAACGTCTAGGGAATTGGTCTGATCGCCAGGGCCAGACCCCTGGCAACCGCGAATTTGTTCTGCTACATTTTTCGTCGGATGATAGCCGCGAGGCTGTCAACCCCTGCTTTTCCTCCCTGAGCAGGTGCCTTAGCGTGATGACAGCGATAAGGCTTGCATGCCCCGGCCGGGAACGGTCGGGGCTCTTTTTTGGGCGCCGGGATAATCCCGCTTCATGTCGAGCGGATATCTCTGGGTCAAGGCCTTCCACATCGTCTTCGTGGCCAGCTGGTTCGCGGGCTTGTTCTATCTGCCGCGGATCTTCATCAACCTGGCCATGGTGCCTTCGGACAGCCACGCCGAGCGGGAGCGACTGCTCGTGATGGCGCGCAAGCTCTACCGCTTTGCAAGCCTGCTGATGATCCCGGCCCTGGGCCTGGGCCTGGTGCTGTGGCTCGTCTACCGCGTCGGCTTCGGACCGGGATCGGGCTGGATGCACGCCAAGCTGCTGCTCGTGGTGGGCGCGATCGGCTACCACCACGCCTGCCGCGGCATGTTGCGCAGCTTCGAGCGCATGGAAAACAAGCGCAGCCACCGCTGGTACCGGGTCTTCAACGAGTCGGCCGTTCTGCTGTTTGCCGCCGTCGTGGTGCTTGTGGTCGTCAAGCCGTTCTGATCGGCGCGCCGGTCCGATGAAGCGCCAGCGCTCTTCGGCCACCCCGCTGGCCCTGGCCTACGGCCTGCTGGTGGTCTACGCCAGTCTCTATCCGTTCGACGGCTGGTTGTGGCCGCCCGGCCAGACCCTGGGCACCTTGCTGCACCTGCCCTGGCCACGGCCCTGGTTGCCTTTTGACCTGTGGTCCAACGCCGCGGGTTATCTGCCGCTTGGAGTGCTGTTGACGATTGCCGCACGGCGCAGCGGGCTGAGCATGCGGCTCGCGCTGGCCCTTGGCGTGCTCGTGCCGGCATTGCTGTCGCTCGCAATGGAATTCACGCAGCAGTTCCTGCCGGCACGTCATGTGTCGCTGAAGGACAGCCTGATGAACCTGCTCGGTGCCATCGCGGGCACCGCCATGGCCTGGGCCTGGCTGGCCAGCGGCGGCGTGCAACGCTGGCACCGTTGGCGCGAGCGCTGGTTCGGAAACGATGCCAGCGGCGCACTGGCCCTGCTGGCGCTGTGGCCGCTGGCGCTGCTGTTCCCGACACCGGTGCCGCTTGGACTGGGCCAGGTATTCGACGCGTTGCGCAGCCTGACGATGTCCGCGATCGACGGCGTGCCCTGGGCCGAACCGGCCTGGCAGATGCTGGCCGACAGTGCCGTCGTGGCCGATGCCGCCGGCAGCGCGTCGCCACTGGCCCAGTTGCTGGTCACCGCGCTCGGCCTGCTTGCGCCCTGCGCGCTGGCGTGCAGCGTGGTCGCCGCTCCGCTGCGTCGGGTGGTGCTGGTCCTGGGTGCGACCCTGCTGGCCTTCACCGCACTGACGCTGTCGACGCTGCTGAACTTTGGGCCCCAGCATGCGTTGGCATGGCTCACCGCACCGGCCTGGCAAGGCCTGGCGCTGGGCCTGCTGCTCTCGCTGGCCCTGGCGCCCTGGCCCCGGCGCGGGGCCGCGGCCCTGGGCCTGGTGGCTCTGGGCGGATTGGTGGCAAGCGTTGCCCAGGCGCCTGCCGATCCTTACGTCACGCAGAGCCTGCAGGCCTGGGAGCAGGGTCGGTTCGTGCGCTTTCACGGCATCACGCAGTGGTTGGGCTCGCTCTGGCCGTGGCTGGCGCTGCTGTGGCTGCTGCTGCGCGTCGCACGTGCCGAGCCACGGCTTGCCCTTGGGGCCAAAAACTAGAATCACCGCCCATGAGCTACTACGAGCATCACGTCTTCTTCTGCCTGAACCAACGCGAGAACGGCGACGCCTGCTGCGCCGACCACGACGCCAAGGCCGCCTTCGACCATTGCAAGCAGCGCGTCAAGGCCGAGGGCCTGGCCGGACCCGGAGGGGTGCGCGTGAACAAGGCCGGCTGCCTGGACCGCTGCGCTGGCGGCCCGGTCTGCGTGGTTTACCCCTCGGGCACCTGGTACAGCTTTGTCGACAAGGCCGACCTCGACGAGATCATCGACAGCCACCTGAAGAACGGCAAGCCGGTCGAGCGTCTGGTGCTGCCGGCGACGGTCGGGCGCTGAGCACCAGCGGCTCGATACCCCCGAGATGAATCCGCGCACCCAGCGCCTGGCGCTGCCCGGCCCGGCCGGCATGCTCGACGCTGCGCTTGACGCGCCGGCCGAAGGCACGGTTGCGCGCGGTCTGGCGCTGATCTGCCACCCGCATCCGCTGCACGGCGGCACGATGGACAACAAGGTCGTGATCACCTTGGCCCGCGCGGCGCAGGCCTGCGGCTGGCGAACGTTGCGCTTCAACACCCGCGGCACCGGCAGCTCGCAAGGCGCCTGGGACGGCGGTCGTGGCGAGGTCGACGATGCCCAGGCGGCACTTCTCGCCCAGCGCGCCGAAGGCGAAGCGGTGCTGCTGGCCGGCTTCTCGTTCGGCAGCTCGCTGGCCGCGCAGCTTGCACGGCGACTCGCCGCCGATGAAGTCGCAGGACAGTCCGCGGCACAGCGGCTGGTGCTGGTGGGTCCGGCGGTTCTGAACTTCGAGGTGCCGGCGGTACCGGCCGGGACCCTGGTCGTCCATGGCGAGGCCGACGACGTGGTGCCGCTGGCAGCCGTTCTGGACTGGGCGCGCCCGCAGGTCCAGCCGGTGGTCGTGGTGCCGGGTGTCGGACACTTCTTCCACGGCCAGTTGCCGCTGCTCAAGAGCCTGGTGCAACAACACCTCGACGCTTGAGCGTGGCACCGGCTTTCGATCCCCTCTTTCCTTTCATCACGGTTTCCATGAAGCGACTTTTCGCCTGCGCGCTGCTGTTCGTGCTTTCCTGGGGTGCCGCGTCGGCCCAGACCCCGCAGCCCCCCGAAGTGGCGGCCCGCCAGTACCTGCTGCTCGACCTGTCCACCGGCCAGTTGCTGGCCGAGCGGGACGCCGACTCGCAGGCCGATCCGGCGTCGCTGACCAAGCTGATGACGGCCTACCTGGTGTTCAACGCCATCCGCGACAAGAAGCTGGACGTCGAGCAGCAGGTGCCGGTGTCGCAACGGGCCTGGGCCGAGCGCAAGGGCGGTGGGTCGTTGATGTTCATCGACACGACGATGACGCCACGTGTGAGCGAACTGCTGCGCGGCATGATCGTGCAAAGCGGCAACGACGCCTCGGTCGCATTGGCCGAAGCCGTGGGTGGAACGCTGCCGAACTTCGTCGCCGCGATGAACCGCCAGGCCCAGGCCTGGGGCCTGAAGAACACCCAGTTCCGTAACGTCACCGGCCTGACCGAGGGCGGCCACTACACCAGCGCTCGAGACATCGCCTTTGTCGCCCGCCGCGTGATCGAGGACCACCCCGACTTCCTGCCGCTGTACTCGCAGCGCCAGTACACCTACAACAACATCCGGCAGGACAACCGCAACCTGCTGCTCGGCCGCGACCCCAGCGTGGACGGACTGAAGACCGGCTTCACCGAGGCCGCCGGCTGGTGCCTGGTCGCGACCGCGGTGCGCGAGTTTCCGAACGGGCCGCGCCGGTTGCTGTCGGTGGTCCTGGGCACGTCATCGGCCGAGGCCCGGGCCGGCGAAAGTCAGAAGCTGCTGAACTGGGGCTTCACGGCCTGGAACGCGCTGCGTCTGTTCGAGGCGGGCAAGCCCGTGGCCGAGGTTCCGGTCTGGAAGGGCGACAAGCCAAAGGCCGCGCTGGGCGCATCAACGGCGATCGAAAAGCGCGGCGTCTGGGTCAACGTACCCGCCGGCGACTCGGCCGAGCTGAAAGTCGCCATCGAGCGCACGGACCCCCTGGTGGCGCCGCTGGTCGCGGGCCAGCGTGTCGGCACGATCAAGGTCGTCACCCCCGGCGGCAGCACCGTGGCGACACTGCCGCTGGTGGTGATGGAGCCGGTCGCGCTGGCGGGCTTCTTCGGGCGAACCTGGGACTCGATCCGGCTCTGGATCCAGTAGTTCCAACACCCGCCGCTGATGCATGATCCGACTTCCCTCAACCCCACGCCGCCACGCGCCATGACCACCTCCGCAACGATGTGCCTGCTCAACGGCGTGCTGATGCCGGTGTCGGAAGCGAAGATCGGCGTTCTGGACCGCGGCTTCATCTTCGGCGACGGCATCTACGACGTGGCCCCGGTCTATGGCCGGCGCCTGTTCCGCTTCGACGAGCACATCGCGCGTCTGCACCGGTCGCTGACCAAGATCCGAATCCCCGACCCGCACACGCGCGATGAATGGCTGGCCCTGTGCCGCCAGCTTGTCGCCACCTGCCCGGCGGACGACCAGGTGATCTACCTGCACGTCAGCCGCGGCGTCGCGCCTCGCGACCACGTGATGCCCGAAGGGGTGACGCCAACGGTGTTTGCGATGGTCAACCCGATGAAGCCGCCGACACCCGATCAACGCCACCACGGCGTGGCCTGCGTCACCGCGCGCGACTTCCGCTGGGAGCGTGGCGACATCAAGAGCACCAGCCTGCTCGGCAACGTGCTCGCACGCCAGATCTCCGCCGATGCCGGCGCGGTCGAGACCATCATGTTCCGCGACGGCTTCCTGACCGAAGCCGCGGCCAGCAACGTCTGGATCGTCCATGAAGGCGCGCTGCTCGGCCCGCCCAAGAGCGAGCATGTGCTCGAAGGCATCCGCTACGAGTTGCTGCGCGAGTTGTGCGAGGACGCCGGCGTGGCCTACAACCTGCGTCCGATCTCCGAAGGCGAGTTCCACGCCGCCGACGAAGTGCTGCTGTCGTCGGCGACCAAGGAAGTGCTGCCGGTGACGCGCGTCGACGGCGAGCCGGTCGGCCATGGCGCACTGCGTGGCAAGCCCGGCCCGGTCTATGCCCGGTTGCACGAGGCCTACCAGCAGGCCAAGCGCACGATGTCGATCTGAGCGACCCGCGCACGCCATGGCCGCAGGTTCCGACAACCCGCCCGAGCGCTCGCTGATCGACTACCCGAGCGCCTTCCCGATCAAGGTCATGGGCCAGGCGAGCGAAGGCTTCGAGTCCGCGATCGTCGACATCGCCCGTCGCTTCGACCCGGCCTTCGACCCCGGCACCGTCGAGCGGCGCCCGAGCAAGGCCGGCAACTACCTGGGACTGACGATCACCGTCACCGCCACCAGCCGCGAGCAGCTCGACGAGCTGTACCGGACACTGTCGACACACCCGATGGTCAAGGTGGTTCTCTAGCCTCGGCCGCAAGATCTGCACCTGAAACCACGGCTGCCCTGAAGGGCAGAAAGACGAACGACGACTGGACGCCACGCATGGAGTGGGAAAAAATCCCACGGAATGCAACCGGCCCGTGATCCTTGACCACGCGGCCCCATCCTGTCGCGGAGAGTCCCTTGTCCCATCGTCCCTCAACAGCCCTGGCCGCAGCAGCCGCTGCCCTGGCCTTGTCCGCTTGCGGCGGAGGCGACGCCGCCGACGGCATCGCCTGCACCACAGAGGTCAGGCCTTCCGTGGTGCTGACCGTCGTGGACTCGAACGCTGTCGCGATCCCGAGCGTCACGGTGACCTACCGCATCGGCAGCGGCGCCTGGCAAAGCCTGGTCTGC
>Ga0209985_10001135_pt1 | contig 27121 bp, 27 predicted proteins | sample NOAtaG_FD_187305 | JGI IMG/M metagenome (GOLD analysis project Ga0209985, IMG submission 187305) | Freshwater lake microbial communities from Lake Erie, under a cyanobacterial bloom - NOAA_Erie_Diel6S_1000h metaG (SPAdes) (version 2) | ecosystem: Environmental > Aquatic > Freshwater > Lake ...
CAAGTTCTACAAATCCGAGCGACGATGGCCAGTCGGGAGTGGGAAAGCCACTGGCAAGAAACCGTTCTCTCTGCTTTAGGGGCAGTAGCATAGCTCTCCCCTCAGAAGTTTGATTTGTAACGCTTCCGTGGCTCATTTTGGGTCTGATTTGTTTTTGTTAATGATCAGACAGTACCTGATGAGCCTTTCTTTGTCAACTCTTGAGGTTGATGCGTTTCATTTTTGAATTGGCGAAATATGATTTTTTATCGAGTTTGCTTTTGTAGTTAAATTTTGTAAGCGTTGCTCGATAGTTAATTGAAAAAAACTTTTTTCAGTAAGCGCTGACTCTATATTTACAATCGTCACTGGAAGAAGTTGATTTAGTCCTCGAACTAAATGAGATAGCTCTGGAATACAATGTGGATGGGTAAGAATAATTGTAGTTTTATTTAATACAGTAGCCCAACCCAACTCTATATGCGTGCCGTCAGAACGATACAGTTTTCCCTCACCATTTTCGGGAAGTACGGCTATAAATAAATCGCACGCTTGCATCCAAGCAAAATCTCTTTTTGTTATTGTTTCTGAGGATAGAGAATGAGTCTCTTCTCCAAAATTTTCAGTGATGTGTGCTGAAAGAACTTTATATTTAAATTCTTGTAGATGGCTAATAATTAGATCGATTTGTGAGCGTAGGGAGCAGTCAAAACCTTGATCCTCTATTGCGTATTGTATCGGTCCGCCTACGAAAATTGTTGGCTCGTAATTTCTTTTTTCTTTGGGTACTATTGAATACATCGTATTTTCCTCATTTAATTTAAATTTTTACTCGAGATCCCATTTTCGTTTCCGAAGAAATTAACCGTGAGCGCTTGTCGATTTTTACTACAGTTTCTAGCTCTTTTAAAACATCTTTTCCTACCCATCGCCCCGCTGGTGAACTATCTTTACATAGTTCGGTAGCGAGTGTAATAGCTTTCTGTCGAGTCTGTAAATCCCGCTTACCCAGTTCTCGCAAAGCCCAAGAAATTGCTTTTTTTACATAATTCCTCGGATCGCCAGCGTGATTTTTTGAAAGACACAGATATAAATTTATTTGTTCTTCTGTTATTTCTCGCTGATGTACGGCTAAATTCGCTATTAGAGAAAAAGCCGCTCGTCGGAAAAACTCGCGTTCATCGGATGCCCATTGAGAAATTTTTTCTATACAAATTGGAAGATGACGAAAAAGATTATTACACAAATGATCGCAAAGATCCCAAGAAATTACTGAAGATAACCAATCTTCAATTAATTGATCGGTCATTTTTTCGGGTTGAACCACAAGTGTTGCTAATAGCTGGCCTTCATGATAACCTACGTACCACAACTTTAATGCTAATTCATGCTGACGACCTACTTGTTTTGCTAATTTGCGAATAATTGGTATTGGAACCCCTAGCGCATTTACATTTTGTATGCCCTGTTTACTTACGTTATTTTTATAACTTTTCGAGCTATATTTTTTTAAATCATCTATAATTTCTTCTACCGAAGAAAAATTGCATATTGTAGGAGTTGCTATTCTTTTCATTTTTGTCATTGCTTTTTTAATTTCTATCTTAGATCCATGAGTTCGGGAGTTTTTCCACGTTTAGTTGTCAACATAGTTCCGTTCGGAGTAAATCGAAATCGTAGTTTTCCAATGTCTTTTGCGGCGGCTAAATCGAGAGATGATGACCATAACATAGCTTCTAAACGGCTAGTTTCTGATAACGTCATGCTATCAATACTAGGAATAATAATCTCGATCTCATCAGAATTATTCTCGCTTTTTCTTACTACAGCCTGATATTGCTTGAGGTAGGGAAAAATTGTATTTAAAGCACTACGAATTTGGAAAGAGTAAAGTTTAATTCCGTCGTAAAGATAAATCGGCTGTTCACTACGCCCGATAACCTTGATTCTTGGCCAGCCGTGACCACAAGAACATTGTCCTGGAATGAGTTCGATAATATCTCCGAGACGATAGCGAATCAGCGGTGTTCCCTCACAATATAGAGAGGTGATAACCGCTTCACCCCGCCGGGTGTCCGTGGTCGGGCGGTCTGTATTCGGCTCTACTAGTTCTAAATAAAATTGGTCATTCATAAAATGCAATCCGGTATGAGCCTGACAAGCGCCTGCTAGGCCATCCGTTTCTTCACTACCGTAGAGATCGTAGGCTTGAACTTGCCAAAAAGTTTGAATTTCGAGGGATAATTCGCTCGAACACGGTTCCCCGGCCAGTAGTATTTTTGTCAGATTCCAAGGCTTTTCCCCTTGACTCGCGTAGTACCTCGTAATCTGACCCATCCGCGAAGGGGAGGTAAATATAGCGTTAGGACGAAACATCGATAACAGAGTGAGCATTCTTTCATCGGTTACCGATAGCCCCCCGGGGATGGCTAAAATACCCATCGAACGACAGGCTTCCAAACATAAGTAACCTAAATGGGCTAGATCGAACGGTTGCCCAATCCAAAGAACATCTCCCGTTTTTAATGTTGCAAGCTCAAACAAACGGCACATCACCTCTACGCTCGTGGCCGTGTCTTTAGATGTTCGGTATAATGTTTTCGGTAAGCCGACCGTTCCACTACTACTTGTCACCCGATACGGAACTACCTGTTTCGAGCGAAATTGCTGAGAGTTCGCGCATAAATCCAATGAAGTAATAATTGGTAGCTTTTCTAAATCTTCCGAACCAGAAAAAGAGTCAATATCGACTTCCAATCGGGTATATAAGCTATGGTAGTAAGGACATTCTTTATAAGCCCGATGTACGATACGCTTTATTTTTTCATCTATAGTTTCAATCATTTTTTTCTTTAATTAAAATATTAGAATTTGTATTATTTGAAATAAGCCACTCGTGAAGATGGCAAGAGATAGTTGTTTCCAATTTTTGCACGATTTCTTTAAAAAGTATTTCGCCCGCTTGAGCGGATGCTTCTAAAGTTCGATGCAAAACTCCACGGCAACTAACCTGTTTAGGGTCGCGAGGATAAAAGAAAATACCCGCTTCTGGTGGAGTCGAGTTGTTGACTCGAATCGAGTTAATCCCTACTGGTTGCAAATACAGCATGAGGGAGGTCTCGACCAAACTAGCGTGCTCGGCGTGCCAACCGACAAAGTTTTTTCCGAAAAGCTCGGCCACTAAAGATGTATTTATAACAGACCACCAACTCAGAGCGATTAAAGATATTGAATTAAGAGTATTTTTTTCTCTAAGTTGATCGATGGCTTCAAAAATAAATCCTTCATTTTCATAATGACCGTTGAGTATAATTATATAGCGGGCACCAGAGACGATATAAGCTTGGATAATGTCATGAACGTAGTCGATCAACGTACTACCACGTACGTAAATAGTACCTAGAAAATCTAGTCCACCTCCACTTTGAGGGAGCGATCGAGCACCGTAATTTATTGTTGGAGCTACCAATCCATTCAATCGTAGGGCTAACTCGTGACAGATTTTTTCGGGAATGACGCAGTCGACGGAGAGCGGTAAATGCGGGCCGTGTTGTTCGATCGCCCCGATCGGCAAAAATAAAATTTTTTCTTGAAGATAATCGTAAACCTGTTCCGTATTTATTTGCGCAAAATTATTCATCGATCTTTCTCCCATTTTCTAGCGCGCGTCCGATTTGTAGTTCAACTGTTGTCTGTTGTTGCGAGCACCAATCCGAAAGTTGGTCAACTAATTGATTTATGCGTTTGAATCCCGAATGTACGAGGGAGGTATACATTTGTACGGCCGAAGAACCAAGATAAAGATAATCGAGTACGTCCTCAAGGGTAGCGACACCGCCAATCCCTAAAATCGGACAATCGATTCCCGAGCTACGGAGATTGTATAGGGAATGAAGAACTATCGGTTTAATTCCCGAGCCGGAATAACCCGCGGCACCGCCAGTCAGAAACCTCGGAGAACCTCGCTCTAACTGAAGGGCAGGTAGCGTATCGCTCAAACTTAGCGCGTCGGCCCCCCCTTCTAAAGCGGCTTCGGCTAAGGTTCGGATTGTTTCGGTAGCACTCAGTTTGACCGAGATCGGTACGCTAACGCGTCGCCTAACAGAGCTTGTATAAGACAAAACTATATCGGGAGTCAAAATCGAATAGGTTACTTCGTTCGGGCAGGATATTCCTAACTCTAAGGGAAAGGAACAGACATCGGAGACCCGAGCGGCTAGGTCTCCAAGAAGAGCCGGGGTTTCCGCGTGAATACTGACGATAATTGGTAGATCCATCTGCTGTAAAGAGGACAGATCGGTCAACCATTGTTCTAGGGAGCGCCAAGAATAGGTTGTTGAATTGAGAGTCCCCGTAGGAATATGGCAGACTTCCTCGGTCGCGAAACCCCGTTTTCCCGAATAGATCGTCTTCGTCACGACGGCTCCCGCTCCCGCTTTCACCGCTTTAGTAATCTGCTGTAAGGAATCAGTCAGCATACCGGAAGCGACGATGATCGGATTGCGCAACTTTACCCCGAGAACGGTAGTCTGCAACGTTGGAGAAGGAGCGAGCGAAATTTGTGGGCTATATTCTGTCATCATATTTCCAAAAAATGTTCGATAAATTAAGAAGCGGGTAAAGCCCAATTAAATTGCCAACTATCAGGAATTGGAATTTTTAAATAATACATGGCGAGTGTCATTTGCCCGTGATGAAATACTTCATGAGAAATGAGATTTACCAAATGACCTTCAATTGGAAGCTCTATATCGTCCCATTTTACAAAAGCACTAACCTCGCCAGCAAAGGCTTCTTCTAATTGCAGATCGGACTGTTGTAGAATAGTCTTTAATTTTTTCTTGTCGTAAATATCGATAAACGAAAAAACATCTGGAACCGTTGAGAAATCCATAATTCCAGTTTTCATCGCTAAGATAAATGCCTGCTGGACAGCACTCATTTCTTGAAAATGCTTGGAAAAAGTATCTAGTCCGGGTCGAGGCCACGCGGCTTGCAATTGCTCCTCGGTCAATCGCTCCAACAGCTCGTAGGTAAGTTGGCGGTGTACCCGAAATCCCGGAAGATATGAAATTAGTTCTTCACCATTACGCTTCATAAGAAGGCACCTCTACTAAACGCTCGTAAGATGTTTCTCCGACAGTTACACGCTCGGTTTGAATAGCTTGTTGTTTATCGAAGGACTCTAAACATAATGTTGGCGAAATATCTGGATTAGTAACCGCGGGAGTCGGCGTATAGCCATGAACAAATAACTCCTCGATTCGATGATCGATAATTTTCGCCGTCATGTGAAGAATTCCCGCGGTGTTTGGAATATAACCCCCCTCCTGCCCGGTTTCGTAGACGAACAGGTTGACCGTGTCATACTCTCCCGAACCATCGCCGGTAATTAGTCTTAATGGTTGCAGGATACTGGTAGCGCGCGTTGCCGAATTTAAGACATCCGCCGCGATTTCCGGTGTAATAGGGGAGGCAAAAAGAGGATGCATGATCGGTGCGTTCTTAGCGAATAGTGATACGAATCGGTTCATATCGTTCGTCGTCCAAGCTTGAACGAGATGTCGCGATAGATCGAGGGTATTAAGTTGACCGAGGTCGTCCCGTTGCAGTGGTGAACGTCGTGTCGGGAAACGTTGGATCAGTTCGTAACCCCGAACACAAAGCTCGGTGAAACGATGGTCAACGAGTTTTGCCCGTACCGACATCCGCCCTATGTAAGACGGATTATAATTTGCCGCCTCGCCAGTTTCGTCGAAATACATCTCGATAATATCCTGCCGTCCGTCTCCCTCGCCCGCGAGTAGGACAAATCCTTTATATTCGGTCGTCCCACAAACCGTAGCGTTCATGACATCGGCGGCTATTGTCGGGGATATAGGCTCTTGAAAAAAAGGATGAATAATAGTTGCATCTTGAGCGAACAACGAGAGAAAGCTCGACATATCATTAGTTCCCCAACTGCGTCCGATAGTTTGAGCTAACTGTAACGCGGAAAGACGAGCTTGAACTTTTACAATAGACATAACGCTCTCCACGAAATATCTCGACATATTTTAAATTTTGGCATAAAGATCTATGGCAGAGTAATTTCGATTTTTTTGCCACGGTAGCCTCTCACGTTGAGATTGGCCCTGTTTACCCAGAACGCGATAGCTTATCTTGCTCGATTCCAGCTTCAGGAACCTGATAGCCTCGAACAAATAGGTAAACAATTTGATGATTTTCAATGGTAGCGGTTACCGACATGACTCCCGTTGGTCTCGAAAAATTTTTCTCATTTTTATTCCACTCGTAAAACTGCATTTCAACTTGATCGCTTCTTCCCGAACCATCTCCTTGAAGGAGGGAAAATGACTTCAATTCAGTGCTCACGCTAACATCCGAGTTCATGACATCGGCGATCACTTCTGGAGTGACTTCATTTTCAATTCCAGGATGTTTGATACGGGCTACTGGAGAAAAGACGGATAGGAATGCCTCCATATTATTCCTGCTCCAGCTCCTAACTAACTGTTCGGCGATTTCCCGCGCGGTTAATCTTTCCAGATTACGGCGTTCGTACGTTTTCCGTTGAAGCGGCTCTCGATTCTCGCTCACGTTAAATCCATGAATAAGCAATTCGGTAAACTTATGTTCGTGAATTTTTGCGGTAACGATAATCTCACTAAGATAGTCATATTTCGGCTCATTTCCTATTTCGTTTTCCTGACACACCAACTTGATTACATCGTTGTTTCCATCGCCGTTACCGAAAAGGATCTCGATCTCTTTTAAAACTGTAGTTGGTTTGACGGTCGCGTTAATGACTTCTAAGGCGACACTAGGAATAATCGCCTCTTGAAAATAGGGATGCACGATCTGGGCACGAGCCGCGAACAGAGATAGAAAATTCGGGACATCGTTCTGTACCCAAGCTTGAACGAGAGACCGCGCTAACTCGGACGCGTTCATTCGATGCTCTGCACTCGTCAACATAATAAAAATGGAAATTAATGAGTTTGAGGTTGGAGAATTTTTGAACTTTTCGGAGCGCTTGCCGGTCGGTAGGGCGGCTCGAAGTATTTAAACTGGTAGCCTCCCTCGCTAAGTCGCGATAAAATATCCCGGGGACGGCGATGGTCGGGAATAATAAATTGGGAAGAATATTTATCGTTCGGAGCTTCTCCCTCCCATTGATAAGGCGTTACATCGGGACTTCCCGGACTCAGGGTGCGAATTAGAGGCAAAACCTTGTCTTGGAAAGACATATCTTCTCGAGTGGTCAAGACGATGCCTGACCGGGGAGAGAAATAAGCGATCGTAGCGATGAGACGAATATATACATCATCACCGATTATTTCTTGATTGACCGCTCCTAGTGCCGGCCGTAAACGTGGCAAGGATACATAAATTTTGGCCCCTCGACTCGATAAATGTTCCACATGAGATAAAAGACTGACCAGCTCTTCTTCCGGGGTATGTAAACCGACTAAAAAACCAGGATTGACCGCTCGAAAACCAGCGTCTAACCAATTATCGAAAGAATTAATCCGTCTAAAGAAATCCGCTTTCGGTATTGTTTCAGTGTGTTTCCCCATGTAGCTTTGATAACGAGCTGGATCGTAGGTTTCTTGAAAAACGCACATTGTAATATTTTCATTACCCGACGGTAGCCATTCTCCCATAATTTCTATTTCGTCAGGAGTAAGACTACCGATATTAAAAAATATTTTTTCAAATCCTAACTCGAGAGCTTTGCTAATCGCCCAGCCAATATAAAAAGCGTTAGCGTATCGAGTAAACTTATCGTGATATTCGCCTGTAAGAAAACCTACTCCAGAAACTCCATCAACTTGGCGTAAAATAGTTAATTGTTCTTCAATTTTATTTTTGCCAGCGAATTTTCTATTTAATTGTAAATTACTTTTTCTCATGCCACACATTTTACATTCAGAGTGGCAGTGATTGGTAACGAAAATGGGAACAAAAGTTTCTTTTTCAATCGCGATCGAATTGACTCGCTCGCTCGCTCGTCGGGATAAAAGCCCTGTATCTATCGATGTCGAGCGAAATACAGCTAGTGCCTGAGCGATTTTCGTTTCACTATCGTCCGAAATGTAATTTTCATCGAGAACGATTCTGTTTAATTCCTCGATCGATAGTTCATCCACTCGAGATTTTACGGATTCAATTTCAGGTAAATTGTAAGCTTGTTTATTCATGATTTTCTCCTTACGCTTTGTAGAAAATGTTTACAATTTTTCTCGTTTTTGTTGAGAGCGCTTCTTTCTATTTATTACTCTCGACAAGAGAATACTTTTTTTCCACGGAATCGATTAGCTCTCGCTGGCTCCAAACTTTATGAGGCTTTAACTTTTCAAGCTGTACTCCCCAAAGTTGTGATTTTCCTCGATTACGCAAATTAAAAAATGTTTTGGAAATGTTATCGATGAAGAACTTACCCTGCCGCGTAATTCGCAATCTGTTTTCCTCCAGTTCGACCCATCCTTTATTTACGAGAATGGAAAGCTCTAAACGATAGAGCTCATCAAATTTCACACCGAACTTTTCCTCGAAAGGTGTTAGAGCGAACTCTAAGCACCGAACCCCTAGAGCGGGATAACGCGCTACCGCATCATCCCAAGAGTGTGTCTGGCCCATTAAAATCGGAACTTTCCCGTCATCGATCAAATTAACGTATAGTTCCGAATCGTGAACGTTGGCCCAAGTGGCCCCGTTAAAACTTTCAGAGAACGCTCCCGCTCCAAATGACAGGTTCTCCGCTTGTGGAGCCCCCCAAAGATCTCTAAGTTGTTGGTTTTCGTGCCCCGGTCGAGCGTAATCCGGTTGAGCGACGTGCACGAAACCTTCGGCGTGGAGCCGGTCATGAAGGTAGTAATACATTTCTCCCTCGGTGCTAACAGGTTTTTGTTGTTTGGCGGTCGCTCTTAATTCTCGAATTTCTGGATCTAGGGCGTAAGTGCTGATTCCTTGAACACCGATCGCTAAAGCCGTCTCGATCTCTCGCTCGAGAGCCTCTACATTCTGTCCCGCGTATCGGAACATTAAATCCATCGCTACCGTATTAAACCCAACCGATAGAGCGTCTGTCAGTATCTGTTTACTTTGCTCGACCTGCTGATGGAGTTTTAGAGAATCTATAAATTCTTGCTCGAAAGATTGAATACCGAAAGAAACTCGATTGATTCCAAGTTGACGGGCGTTAACTAAATATTTTTTATCGACCGTTCTCGGATGACATTCGAGAGTTATCTGACAGCCGGAATCGAAATTGAACCACTGTCTTAATTCTAACAATATTTTTTCAAGCTGTTGAATACTTAACGAACTAGCGGTACCACCTCCGAAATATAATGAAGAGACCGGACGAGCTTTTATGTTAAGTAAATTGCTTCCATAGAAGCGAATCTCTTTACAGAGTGCCTCTACATAAGCGTCCAAATCTTTGTGGTTGAGTGGCTCGTGAGTGAACGGGCACATCGAACAAATAAATCGGCAGAAAGGAATGTGTATGTAAAGAGTCAAATTTTCTGTTAGCTTGGGAAGAGTGACCGGTAACCATATTGCTTCAGGCGAGAACTCTCCTAGAGCTAGAGGGAAAAGCCAAGTATAACAGGGATCTCGCTCTTCAAATTGTAAAACTTCTTTATTATCCCATCTTTCCTGTACCTGTTGTATATTCTCGAACTTCATTTTCTCTCTCCTTATTTTTTAATCTTGTCCCTGTAAGCGATAACTTCATTATTTAGTTAAGTTGAAATTAATTCGTTCGGTTTTCGATCTCTCGATTAACAATGATATGTTTGCATACCGTTTTCCAATTTTTCTATCTCCAATTGGCTTACTTTTATTCCAGCGTTTTTCCAAATTATTCCGTCAAGATAAAAATGTTGCATCGCCCAAGTTAGTGGAATAACTCCATAGGTTAAACTATTTGACAGAAATACGAGCGTACTGGCAAAAATTAAAGCCAAAATCCAATAAGCTTTATTATTTACAAACGCTCGAATTAAATTTTGTATAGACAAAAGAGTTTTATGATTATAACTTTCCGCTTGCTTCATTAATTGAATTGTTCTATCACTTGCAACCAAATGGTATTGAATAGCGTGCAATAGAGTACTAAGTACAAGAAAAATTAGAAGATTGCCATTCATTAAAAAGAATCCATTATAAATTATTAGAATAAATGCAATAATACCATAAGTTATTTTTGGATAGGCTTCATTTTTTTTATACGCGTTCAGTTGGTTCAAAATAAATTGAAACAACAAAATTATGAAAATAACATACATAATCAATGGTATTTGCATAGGAATAGAGGGAGTAATTATTTTTATATTATCAATGGGTGTCTCAAAGCTAATTCCCGTGTCCGCCATACGGTAGATCATCGGCGCGAACGTTCCAAGCAAGATTAAATTTTTGATTTCGGTCGTTTTTTTTGAATAACCATTCTTTTTGGCGTAAAGAGCGGCGATTCCAGAGTGTTGAGTGATTATATGATAGATTAACCAGTATGACCATAAAGTTACGGGAATTATAATATTTCCTGTTATCGCGCAGAGAAAACAGAAAGTGCCTATAACCAGAGCTGAAATAAAATAATGATTTTTAAATCTATTAAATTCTTTTGGATTCGATAACAACAGAATATGGGTTTGAGCTTGATGAGGCAGGTCTATAATAATCGCTAAAAATAAAGAGCCGATAAGTACGGGTAACCCTATAGACATAAGGCAAATAAAAATTAACGCGATTAGCGGACTTAAGCCAAATAGTATAAACGAATCCATTCGCGGGTTAAAATACCATTTAGTCTTTTCAGTAATTAATGCTGTCATTTTTTTCTCCAATTAAATAAATAATTTCGCTCGTCCACTTAATGCACGCTAACGAAAAATTACTAATTCAATTTTTTCAGTTTTTTATAAATGAAAAAATAATTTCCTTCATTGATAGAAACTGAATAATCGAGTCAAGATTGGTCGTAAAGCTATCTCTATCAAGTTTGTATCAAAGTTTAAACTTGGTAGCGAAAAGAAACAGAAAATAGTGTATTTAACTTTTTGTATCGCTCTAACTAGTTCGTATCAAAATACCAACTATAAAGCGAGATGCAAAGCGACTGGTTAGGGATTTTCCTTTACATAGCTTGTCTTGCAATACAAACTATATAGTTAACTGAATATTCGAGAACCGTTATTCACGGCTTGAATTTGTTTCCAATATTACTGGACTTTTTTCGGACTGTCAAGCCAAATCTTAAAATTAATGGAGGAAGCGTTACAAATCAAACTTCTGAGGGGAGAGCTATGCTACTGCCCCTAAAGCAGAGAGAACGGTTTCTTGCCAGTGGCTTTCCCACTCCCGACTGGCCATCGTCGCTCGGATTTGTAGAACTTGATGCGCTCCTTCACGGCTCCACTGCATCTTGCCGCTCCTTTTATGTCTGGCGTTGATGAGCGAGTCGATATGGGATTCAGCCACTTGGCTGGTATAAATTTGATTAGTTCTCTTTCGAGATTCATAATTAACTAAATAATCACGATTCCGATGAAGATAATCATAAAGTCCTTGGAGTTGACTTTTCTTTTTTTCATCGGTTAGTGTATCTTTAAGGAGGTTGAGTTTTTCCAAAGCTTCCGCCCCATGACCATGCCAGAGTTCCCATTTAGCACTCTCCAAAAATTTTTCTAAACTTTCTCCTAACCCCCTTCTAATATTCTCGAATTTTTTGCCGATATGAAACCAATCTAAGATGCTTTCTAAACTCTGGCAATGTCCCTCAATATTAGCTAAAATTGACCAGCAATTCTTCGCACCATCGGCTAACCCAATGACCAGAGTATTTTCACTTAATCCTTGCTTCTTTGCCCCATTTATCACATAAGCTTTAATGCTTTTTAATTCATCACTTATGGCTGAGGCGACGCAAACTTTATCTGTAATTTGACGATGGTTTTTATCAATATTTCTGATATTTTGCGGTTGATAGATAATCGCTGATAGAGCTTCAAAGCTTCGTTTATCTTTATCTTGTATCGGGATATGCCCCCCATCTACCTGCACGATTAATTCTTGGGCTGGTGGCTTACACTCCTTTATCTCCGGCTCTCTCATGTTTTTCTCAGATAAGATATCTCCTACCTTGGCTGTCATTCTTTTAATTTGAGTTGCGTTATTAGTTGAACGGGTTTGACAGTTGATTTTTTCTAGATTGCTCTGAGCTTCTCTGAAGCTATATAAAGCTCCTTGTTCACACTGTAGCTTCGCTAAATCTGGATGAATATCTGTGCCGAATTTTGAGGTCACTGTTGGCGAACTACTCCAATTACATTCCTGACTCTTACAGGTATGTTTCTGTATTCTAAGTTGGTGGTCACTGAAGACGGCATGAAAGTTTGAGTTCCTATATCCATTCTTTTTCAGCTTTTCTCCACAGACAGGACAGACTTTTTTATCCTCTTCAATTAAAACAGCTTGTTCCGCTAGTAAGGCATTTTGTATTTTTTCTAAGAGAGAGATTTGTTCAGCATGGCGCAACCCTAAATCTAGAATATTTTCAGGATTTATAATATCATAAATTTTCAGCGTGTCTCGCTTCACTACCTCTTGACTTGACACTGACACCTTCTCTACAATTATCCGTAGTTCGTGAGCTACCATCTCTCTTCTCCTCGCTTAAGCAACTTTCGATCTATTCTACCATAACTCCTCTCTCTCAGAAGTTCGATTTGTAACGCTTCCTAGGTAGGTAAAAAAACAACCCGGGAGCGCTCGCAACGCAGACCGGGAAACTTGCAATTAATCTAATGTACGTTTTGGTGTCCGCCAAAACTTTAAGAAAATGAATATATATAACTTACCATATCTATCCCAAGACTCACCAAAGAAGTGGGAAAATTTATCACATAACAACTGTTATGTAATAACATACCATAATTCAGAATCATCGGCAAAATGTCCTAGATGCCAAAATCGAGGGGAATTGATAGAGTCTGGCCTGGTCCGCGCCCTCTATCGCTGTGAGAAGTGCGGAATCTTCTCTAAGCTCACTCCAAAAAGGCAATCCCCGGACGGGAAACCGATCGAGTGCCGGCTTAAAAATCCTTGTCAGGGCTGTGACGGGAATCAAGGAATTATCACAGCCGTTGACAAAACAACGGGAAACCCTCACCATTACAGGCTATCGTGTGGAGACTGTGGACGCTTCATCCGGTGGATCGGGGAAAAAGAATTTACTCGCAAAATAGGAAAGCAGGGAGGCCACGGCAATGCTTAGAGCCTCTCACCGTAACGAATGGCGATCGAGCGCGGTCGATGATGCGATTATCAATTTAAATGTAGAGTCATTGTCAGGGGATGCGGCCTATGAGTCGCTTCTCTATGGACTACCCGATAGCGAGAGATTGAACACCGGGCGGCTGTCTAGTGGATGGTTAAGAAAATATAGTCACTTAGAAGATGGGGGATGGTTTTGCTCCGGGGTTGATGTACTTACGGGGCAGCCATCTCGGTGGGGATGCTTTAAACCTGAAACCCCGCGAATTGACTTAGACGGGATGACCTTAAAGCAATTAAGCGAATTATGCCTAAAACAGGGTATAAACCCCTATGGATGGGATAAAAGCCAATTAATCAGGCAGTTAAAGGCCAAGGGGCAAAAATCGAAGCCGATCAAGTATGAGCATCCCCCCAAGGTGGCGACTGAGATAATCGCACTTCGGATAAGCTACAAAATTGGGCTTAAAATAGCGGAAAAGCATGGATTAAAAGATGATTACTTAGCAAGGCTAGGGGTTAATACCCTAGACAGCGAGGATCGAGATTTTTGGCAATGGGTGAGGGAAAATCCCTCGATCGCACTGCTAATCACAGAAGGGGCGAAAAAAGCGGGGGCCTTGCTGACTGCCGGCTATTTAGCGATAGCCTTGCCGGGCATTTATTCAGGGTATCGACAAGAAACAGATTCATGGGGGAATGTGATAGGGCTGCCCTATTTAATCCCTCAACTAGAAGCATTCTGTCAGTCGGGCCGGGAGGTCGTCTTTTTCTTTGATCAGGATAGCAAGCCTAAGACGGTTAAAAATGTCCGGAGGGCGATCGAAAAAACAGGGAAACTCCTAGAAGATCAAGGCTGTAAGGCATCCGTGGCCCGATGGGATAATTCCCATAAGGGTGTTGATGATTTTATTGCCGTTAAGGGAGAGGATGAACTCGATCGAGTATTTTCCGAGAGAATCTCGCTTGATAAATTTAAGCGAGAAATTTTTGAGGCTAGAGATTGGGAAAAATGGCTAAAATTCCACACTTTCACCGCTAAGGAAAAAGTAAATCAGCAATACCTTGACATTGATCCTCATAAAAAAGGTGAGATTTTAATCATATCAAGCCCAACTAATACGGGAAAATCTACCCTGCTTAAAAAGTGGAGTAAAAATGATTTTGCTGAATTACCAATTATCAGAATAGGTAACAGAAATTCCCTAGAATTACAATTCTGTAATGAGTCGGAATTTTATCATCTACAATCTGAAAAAGACTTATCAGATACTTTACTGAGTGACCCTAAAAAACGGGTTAGCTTCTGTTTTCCTAGCATGATTCACACTAACTCAGAACATTGGGAAGATACTATTATTTATGGCGATGAAGTCGATGGCACGATACAGCAAGCTTTATTTTTAAATCGTGACCCCGATAACCTTGATAGGTTTAAAGAAGCATTGGAATTACATGACCGTGGGGTGATTTTATCAGGGACACTTTACGACCATCATATTGATTATATAAAGGCTTTATGCCCTAATAAAACCTTTAGAATTGTCCAGAATACTTATCAACCCCAACGGCCAAAGGTTAAGCTTTTAGCCGGTACTTTTAGAGAGGAAAACCCTGATAAAATCAATAGTCGCGATAAGTCGCCATTACTCGATCGCATTCTGTCCGACTGTGAACCGGCAATGATTCAATCTGATTCTAAACACTTTCTTAACAGTTTAGAAAGATTGGTAAAAAATACTCCTGATACCGACACTTTATTAATTACTGCTGATACTTTAATCACCGATAAAAAGGTTAGGGCTTTTATCGAAAATCCCAATCAATACATAAAGGAATATTCTGATAAGAATCCTACTCGTCGGTTAGTGGTTTTGGCAAGTCCTACTATGACCTCCGGAAATGATATAACGATCAAATACTTTAAGCGTGATTACCATTATTACTGTGGACAATTATCATCGGTTCTAATTAGCCAAAAAATAATCAGGATCAGAGATACTGAGTGCGAGAGAATCATCTCACTCCCTGAGTATATAACGTCCGATGATACAGAAAAGTGTGAGTACCTTGATCAGTGGCAAAATAGCCTAATAATGGCCGAAATTAACTCATTAGATGAACCTGAAAACAAGGCCGAATTAATCAAAAAACTAACTGATAGCCTTGAATCCCCACACTATAAAGAAGCTTGTATTAGCAAGTGGATCAGGGAATTTGAGCGAAAAAATTACCGGGAGTGTGTAATCAAGCTACTTACTCAGCAAGGGTATGAGATTGAGTTAATTACTGACAAAAAATCAGAGTCAGAAAATACCAAAAAACTCAAGGAAACCAGCAACGAGATTAAAGACGAAACCAGCGAGGCAATTTACAACGCTAGTGACAAATATATTGGCAAGGATGAACGCTCGATCGAGCCTGAAACCAAAGATGATTTAATGGCAGTCGAAAAAGCTAAAATCATCGGGCAACTGCCAAGCATTCACTACTCAGAGTCATGGTCCCCTGAGTTAGTCAGATTGGTTAAGTATGATAAACCCCGGTTAATTCAGCAGCTGAACCGACGCTACCTACTCCACAACCCTGAAACCTTAAAGACAATTACGGCTAAACAATACCACCGGCACGGCCAGCGAGTCAGTGAGGGGAAAACCACAAGCCTATGGCGCGATAAAAATGATCTGGTATTTTTGACGGCCATAGAGAAGATAGGCTTAAAAAATTGGGTACTGGAAGCGATCGCAAATAATACCCAATTCAGTAACTCAGACCCGGCAGTAAGTGAGATTATCTCTAAGCGCCATAGCAAGGCCATCTCTCAGGCATTAGGAAGGAAACCGGGGAAAGACCCGATTAAATTCCTATCGTGGCTATTGGGTACGTTGGGCTATGAACTGACAGGGAAAAGGGTACGGATAGGGGATGCCCGGGAACATCGGTACATGATCCGAGAAGCTTGTCAGAATCCCCAATTTTTATCAGAGATTGGGGACGCGATCGCACGTCGGTATGAGAAAAATCTGAATAACTGTACTACCCTAGAATGGGGATTTTTAGAGGAAAACGAAACACCCAAAAATCAGGCACTCGAAATTGACTATAACTCAGATATATCAATAGTTCCGGCTGTCCCAGATCATCCTGATTCACTTATAGAGGTGATAGAAACATCTGGGACAAAAGTGTACTATGACTATCAAAAATATTTAGCAACTAAGTTGCTACCGGAAACCGATAGGAAAGACTCACTCCTAAGCGACTTTAGGGTATCTCTAGAGTCTATTGTCAACCGTACCGATTGGGCTAAATTCTGGGAAGCTATACCTACTCGGATCAGAGATACGCTTCTAGGCTTAATGGCATCATCCCGGCAAGATTCACTCCTAAATGAGTTCCAGACTGCGATCGGGGAATGCTTTTAAGCTAAACCCTAACCCCTATAAAAATGCCTATTTTCCCCTGATTAGGGCAAAAATGCCCTGAGAAGTGTTTTAAGGCTGCAAGTGAACAATCAAATCGCCTAAAGCCCAATCCCAAAACCGCAATTTTTGCGAATTTACCCCAAAAATACCGTGACAAGGGATTTTAAGGACTAACTCAACAACAATGATAAAAAAATTTCTGTCCCTAGCGACATAGCGCACCATTGGTAGGTGCGATCGAAAAGGGCCAGAAAGTACCTACTCGTTTCCCTAAACCTAATCAGGGTAAGGCTTTTGGCTACTGGCAGCCAGTGAAGCTGTGTCTTGTTAATCGGGGGGCAGCCCTGCCTTATACTCGGCTGCCCCACCCTTTGAAGGCCGTCGACGACTTCTAGGCCATCCCTCCCTTAAAGCCTTTTTTCTCAATCCGCCGATCGATTGGGGCCAGCCCGGTATCTCCATAGCGAGAATTTCTTTCAGGGTGAAAAAGCCGGGTTTGGGCGATCGCCTGACATAGTAAGGCTTATAATCGTTCATATATCCAAAGAATCTTAGTTTTATCGTGATTAAATCGGCATTTATCGCTGTATTCCGATGGGATAGCCTTGTTTTGCTTCCAACGGGTTACAGTGCTACTATGTACGCCTAACAGCCGCGCTATCTCAGATTGAGTCTTTTCGATCGCACTCGCTACCGTCTCAATAGTTGAGATTGGTTCCACAGTCTCAACCGTTCCATCGATGGAAGCGATCGCGTCCGTTCCCGGTGGTGAGGGGGGAAGGGGAAAAGGGGAAGGTTCCCCGGTGGGGGGAATTGGGGAAGCGATCGAAGCCTCTCGCTGTAGCCTTAGCAATTGTTCCATAGTTTCTAGCCTTGATTGAATACCTTTAATTATTTCCGAGTTAGCGATCGCATACTCAATCTGATCACTGCTTACCATATTCTCGGAATGGCTGTCACGGTCTGTGTTTACAGTGTCAGACACACTGTTATACTTTTTTACCAGATTGGGATCGATAACGGGTAAATCGCTGTTATACCACGTTATACGGCTGTTAACATCGGACTCAAGGAATTGACCATATAAAGGGTGACTCTCCCAGTCTTGTTTGAGATTGTCGGTTATGCCAATGTATAACAGATTGTTATCCGATGTAAACACTTGATAGATAGCGGCTATAGCCGGGAGTTTATGCCGATCGGTCACTGCAAGGGAAGGGATAGAGTTTCTCAATCGGTCAATCACTACATCGGTCTTAGATCGTCCCGTTAAGTTTTTTTCCGACTCAATCTGATTGAGTACATCTATAGGACAACGGACGGCAAGTAAGGGAGTTTCAGGCATAGCTGTTATACGGTGTTAACGCTTCTATATCAATTAATATAACACACTGTATAACACTGTCAACAGAAAAAGGTAATAGATAATATAACAATATGTATAACAGTGTAAACAGTAAGATTGTCTAATGGTATAACATTATGTATAACACTGTTTACACAATGGCGAAAGGGGTTTTTAGGAGACTGCTAAACCAGACTATCTAAAATATCTGTCACCTCTCCCTGATGGTTTCGCCGGTTGTCATCGTAGATCAGCAAAGTGTTAAGGCTAGAGTGTCTGGATAGCTTCTGTACCCGTCTCACATCCCCATTGGTAGCATCAAGCGCGGCTGTGATCGCGCTATGTCTGATCCGGTGAGGTGACATTATTTTAGTTATGCCGGCATCCTGACAGCGAGTCTTAACGATGGTATAAATTCCTTGAGTGCATAGGCGGCCGTCACTGTATCCGGGATTAACCGACACAAATAAAGCCTTATCGGGTTGATGTTCCCCCCTTGCCTCTAGCCATGCCTCGATCGCCCTTACCGTAGCAATTCCAAGAGAGACAATCTCTGAGTTATTCCCCCTTCCCTTCCCAAAAATTCTTAGGGTTTTGGTCACGGGGTCAAAGTCACCAATATTAGCCTTAGACACTTCAGACCGTCTTAAAGCATTACTCCACAAAAGGATTAGCAGGGCATAATCCCTGATTCCTTTTAAGGAAGTGCGATCGATTCCCCCCAAAACCCGCTTAAACGTCTCCGGGTCAATGCCAGTGGTATCTCGATAAGCACACAGCTTCTCTCCCTTAACAGACTCAAGCATAAACTCACAGTGACCGCAATTGTAAGCGAATGAGACTAAACTCTTGATAGCGGCTAAACGTCGGTTAATTGTAGCTGATTTAAGATTATTTTTGATTAATTCCCCTTTATACCTTGAAACTATGGCATACGCACCATGGCGATCGAGCGATAAAAACTTCCCCAATTCCGTCCCAATATCTGAGAGAAAATTCTCAATATCCTTTTGGTACACACGCCGGGTATGAGTCGATCGCTTAGTAGCTAACCAATCAGTTAGAACCCTATCCCAATCGGTAACAGTGGGAACCGGGGTTAAGTGAGAAAGTCGAGAGTTAAGTAGTACAAGCTTGTCTGACATCTTGCGAAAACCCTTATTATCAAAACATTAAGAAATAATTAAAACCCGTAAGGGTACGGGTAGGGAGTAGGCTATTTGACCAATTCGACAATCTCACCGGGCTGCACCCCGTACCTATCACAGATCATCTCTAATACAGTGATAGAGGGTAAATGAGTCGGATCATTCGATAACCTGTACCCCGTATTAAAGGATATGCCCACATCTTTAGCAAACTTGTAAATCGTAATACCTTTGTTCTCCGTAAATTCCTTGACTCTGTTTTTTAGTACCATTGTATTAGTTTTTACACTTGATATATTTATTATAACTTTTTTTGGAATACCCCTTGACAATATTACAAGTATGATTGTAATATACAGATATAGAGAAAGACGACCACTCCCAACTTCCAATTAGTGTGATCGCCTTTCCGTCAACCCTTATCAGGTCTAAAACAATGGTACAACTTATCGAAGCTATAGCGCAATCTCCGGCCCGGCGCGTTACCACAAAATACGGTGAGAGAACCGTTATCGACGCGGTTCGGCGTGATAATGGCGAAAAAGTGACCGTGTGGCGCGGTGGGGATGACGATTACTCCCAAAAGCACGTCATTAAGAACGCACGGCTAACCTTAACTCTAGATAACAAGGGTAAATATAGTCTCGTTGAGGATACTAATCTGGTCAATCTGGAAAACCCCCTACCTGAAACCGTGCCGGTGAAACCATTACACTCCTATAACCATAAGATTGAACAATCTAGCGAGAGTGAGCAATCTTTCCTAAACCCCTCTCAGAAGCGAGAAATAGCCAGCTATGTAAGTGAAATGGCTAAATTATACGGGTTTTGTCTTACTCAATCCGAAAGCTTAGGTTTACAGGGTGAGGATCGCCGAACGGTCGCCACTACCCTCTATCTAAGCGCCCAGAAAAAATTCGCACTGTAAGTAATTAGTAATCGGGGGGAATATTCCCCCCAATAGGAGAGGAAAACATGGAATTTACAGGATTACTCAATCTCAAAATCGAAGCGACAATCAAAGCAGAAAATAAGGGTGAGGCTTTATCTTTTTTCAGTGATTTAATTGCTAATATTAGCATCGACAATTACGGAAAAAGGGACATAGAAATCGTTGACGACAATCTTGATCTAATCGAGAGCGATTGGGAATTAACAGAAGATTAGTAACCAGTTATCAGTTATCAGTTATTAGTGATTAATCAAATTTAGGAGTATCAACAGGATTTTATCTTAATTATTTCTTGCATTAAAGCCTATCCTAGATTCTCCCAATAAATCAAAATTAATGGGATTTACCGCTATCAACCCGATTAAGAAAATAGGATTATGGGTTAAACCCTTTGCTGTGATTGGGTTTAAGTGTTGTATAAGTAAACCTTATCTAATAATTAGGAAAGTCTTATAGATTAGTAGTATAAATTGGGTACATTCTAGCTTTTCTGTGCTACATTGATGACAACAGAAATTAGGAGACGATATAAATGCCGCGAAGAGTAGATGATGTAATGAAATCTTTAAATATACGATTCCCTTCAGCCATGAGAAATCAAATTCGGGAACGGGCTATGAACCGCGGCGAGAGCGAGGCCGTGGTCATCCGTGAGTTACTCACAAAATCCCTAGAAACAGCCTAAAAAGAAGTAACCGCCCCTAATCGCCAAACTAGGAAGCGGTTCAAACCAATATTTTATTAATGCCATGAAGTATAACATTTACGTTAGTTTGCTGTCAAGAGTTTCCCCCAAAAATCCCTATAGTGCCACGGGATTCAGCGATAGAAAGATTACCAGCCCAATAGAAGTCGCAATAAGCAGAATATCCAGGGATTTTGGCAAAATAAGCCAAAATAGCCTTAATTTTGTGGCACGGGTACTAAAAAGCACGGCACAAAAATCTAACACTCACCAAAAAACCACAGCGATTAAGGCCCGCCGTGGTTTTGTACTTTGTAATTAAAAGGAATGTTTCTATGTATCTTGATTCTAACAAAACCAACGGAAAAAGTCTAGTCCCTGCTACGAAAAATAATCCCTGCCCTCACTGTGGGAAACCCGATTGGTGCTACTCGATAGGCGATGTGACAGTATGCAAGCGCGATTATGAACCCGCACCGGGTTGGTATAAAACCAATGGGGCCGATAGCGAAGGCCATCCCTACTACGCGCCCATAAAGGAAAAATGGGAGAAACCCCCACGCCCGGCTAAAACTACCCATTATTACTATCCTGATCGCGATGGTAATCCCTTAATCAGAGTAGTAAGGAAAGATGACGGTAACGGCAAAAAAAGCATCTATCAACAGCATTGGCACGGTAAGCAGTGGGTTAGCACCCTAGACAATGTTAAACGCGAGAATATCCCTATCTATCGCTATCAAGAGATTAAGCAAGCGATCACCAATGGGGAAAATATTTTTATCTGTGAGGGGGAAGGTAAAGCTGATCTTCTATGGTCATTAGGACTGCCGGCAACCTGTAATATAGGCGGATCTAAGAAGTGGAGTCCGTCCGATAGTAAAGACTTAGAAGGGTCCAGCGTGATTTTATGTCCGGATCGGGATGTTCCCGGCGTGAAGCATTGCGAAGCTATAGCGAGAGACTTCCCCAATGCCCAATGGCTTTACTGTTTTCCTGATTCCCCCTTATGGAATCACTTACCAGAATCAAGGGGGGCCGATCTTTCAGATTGGATAGATGAGACAAAAGCCACTAAGGATGACATTATCAAGGGAATCGGTGAGAAAAAGCCTCTTAACCCGCACAAAACAGAAAAATCAAATGTAGTCAGTCATCCTAAATTTTCCCTTAAACCCCTAGAAACCGACAAATTAGAGGAAACAATCGATAATCTGATCATCGAAGGTTTATCGGGTTCCAAGTTAAAAACAAAACTACTCAAAATAGCCGATGATTTTCGGCAACCGTACCGGCAAATAGATGAAATCTATAAAGAGAGGGTACAGGAAAATGACCAAAACCTTGACCGCGAAGACATTTTCAATGACCTTGAGAGCATACTAAAAGCCGATAGCTATCGGCTTGACCTTGCTAAGGTACTCCCGGAAAAATTAGCTAACGCGATTAATCACCATGCCCGATTGACGGGATTGAGACCAGAGTCCTATTTAACCGCGCTTCTTAGTGGACTATCATCAACGCTACACCCTGACACGGCTTTAATGCTTTACCCACAGACTAACTGGCAGGTTCCCCCCAACTTGTACGCGGCCATAGTTGCGTTAAGCGGTGAGGGTAAGTCAATCATCGGGCGTGCCATGATTTCTGATCCCTTAAAAGCATTAATCGAAGGGGATGACATTGATTATGAGTCAAAACTCAGTCAGTATAAAGCCGCGCTTGCTGACTATGAAATAGCCAAAAAATCAAAAAATACCGACTCATACCCAGATGGACCACCGACAAAACCTACCCGGCGGATCAGGTATTTTAGCGGGGGAACCGGTGAGGGGATAGCGAGATATTTTGCGGGTTCTCAGGATAGGGGGGCGTTACTTTTTCGAGATGAACTCGCGGGCTTATTCAAGAGTGCTAACCAGTACCGGGGAGGCCGTGGGTCTGACAGCGAGGACATTCTGGAATATTTTGATGGAACCCCACCGATTACCCTTCGAGCGGATCCCGAAAAAACGGTAGTTTGCCGAAAAATCTTGCTAAGTATTTATGGCACGGTACAGCCGGGAGTATTAGAGAAGTTGTTAGGCGATAAAGAGGACTCTAGCGGTCAATGGGCGCGGTTCTTATTTTGCTTACTTCCCCCTTCTAACCTCGATCTCGATATAGATGCAGCCTATCCTGACTTAACACCGATGCTGACAGATTTATACCGGCAGTTTGATCGCTTGCCAGTGCAAACTTACGACCTATCACGCCCGGCACGGGTAAGATTCCTAAAAGCCGCTAACAGGCTTAAATCATTAGCCGATAGTGAGCAGCGACCGGCAATGCGTAACGTGCTAATTAAAGCGAGGGGCTTAATCGGACGCTTGTCCCTTAATCTTCATCTCATCGACTCCCTATTTAACGGTATTACACCGTCCCTAGAGATTGGGAAAGAAACCATTAACGCAGCTATTGAGTTAGTGAGCTTTTTTATTAATCAGGTAAGGGGAATGTATGGGAAGTTATCGGATGATTTACCTAGCGCGTATGCAAGGCTGTTATCGGTAGCGACCGATTGGATAACACCCAATAACGCACGGAAAAAGGCTTTTTCAGGAAAAGCTAAGACGGAATACCCATCGGCACGGATAGCTGAGATATTCAAGGAATTAAGCGACAAGGGATATGGGGAAGTCAGAGCCACTACCCGTGGCTCGATTGAATTCCGAGTATCAAAGGGGGATAACCTTATCCCCCCAGCGAAACCCTTACCAGATAAGGATTCTGAGATTAAAGGGGATAAAGGGGGGATAAAGGGGGATAACCTTATCCCCCCAGTGGAACCTATACCAGATAAGGATTACAGCCTAAAGGGGGATAAAGGGGATAAAAAAAATCATTTTGATTCTCAAAACTTAAACCCTCTCAATGATCAGGATGCTGATTACCTATCCCCCCTCACTAAAAAATCAAAAGGGGGATAATACCTTATCCCCCCTATCCCCTTTATCCCCCCAAGATACTGAAACTCAATCACAGCAAGACTTTACAAGGGGGGATAAATTAAAATCCCCTCTATCCCCCCTATCCCCTTTATCCCCCCAAGATGGTGAAACCGACTCGGATCACCCGGACACTGACAGCCTTAAGCCGGGAGGTGAGTGTTTTTACAGAAAAGGTGGGCAGCCACATAATGTAATCAGTATCAAGGGTGATCAGGTAACTATCCAAGATTGGTATAAGGAAAATCCCCCCTTTACGGTTTCCTTAGATGAAGTCACCCTAGACACTCCCGGCCCCAACCGAAAGAAAAAGAAAAAAGCCTAATAGTTATAGGGATTACTTTTTAGGTAATCCCCAAAACCCCAAAAAACCCCAATAACCCAATTAAAAATTATGGACTATCAGCAATTAGAAAAAGAATTCGATTTAATCCTTGAAAAGCCTCTATGGATGAGGCCTATCGCCCTAAGCGAATTATCGAAAAAGAATAAAATACCTATCACTATTATCAGAGCATCTTTCAATGATTTCTGGAGCCAAAGATTGAGGGAAAATCAGCAAAATAAGAGATAATCCCCTTTTTATCGGTAATCCCCCAGAATTACCCTGATAGCCCAAAAATAAACCCATAGAGGCACGCCCCGGCACTTTAACGCCTAATAGCCCAAAAAATCGGGATAATCCCCTTTATAGGTCATTTTTGGGTTTTAAAAGCCGGTACAAAAATCAAGATTTTAATCGTTCATTTTTGGGCATTTTAGGTGATAATCCTCAAAAAATAGCCAATATATCACGATTAGAGGGTGTGACTGTCATTCCCATCGATTTAAACCAATTCTGTCCCTTTTTGGTTAAAATCACCATAATTAAGAGGTTCCCCTATCAAAGAACCGATTTAATAATAGTCAACACCCAATAAAACCAAGCAATAACTAATAGGAATAGGTCGAAAAAAAACAGATAAATCTTAAATTGATATAGTGAAACTCTGACAGCGTAAGGGTTTTGAGGGTTTTAAGGGTTTAAACATTTTAAATGTTTGACATTAAAAGCTAAACCCTACCCATTGGAAAAATGCCCAAAATGGGGGAATATCGGGCATTCTCCTGATTAAGGCTAATTGATAGGATAATAAAGCTTACCTCTCAGTATTAAGTGCTTTCTCGCGCCTCTCCCTTGAGGGGAAGTATCTGGGATTTTTTCTTGCCCGATCCATCGATGGAGAGAATCGTAGGATACCGTTACCCTTTTAGTCTCTAAGTATTTAGCCGCGTCCTTAGCAGTCATCCCCTCCCCCTTTACTGATTCAATTGGGTCACTGTCATCCGGAACGGGACCGATCGCGCCCTTGTCCGGTTCATCTATAGCCTCAACGGTTTCTATAGCAGTCTCTACATTTTCCTGATTGGGAAGGGGGGAAGTGCCTGATTCATCCACAGACTCAACCGTATCTATGGCAGTCTCTACAGTTGCCACGGGTTCTATATCGGGGTTTTCCCCTTGTCTATCCTGTTGGCTATCTGTGTCTATTCTGTCTATCTCGCTGTCTATTTTTTGGCTATCCAATTGCATAGATAGGGTACTTAGTCGATGTTCTAAGCTAATCATTTTGTCAGATAACTCCCGTCCACAGTCATTTAACCGACTATCAAAAGCGATCACCCAATCATTAAGCTTTTTGCTTATTTGGCCTACTCGTTCATCTATTTTTTGAGTAGTTCCCTCTAATTTGTCTATCCGGTCAGTGTCTAGCTGATTGTCTATCTTGTCTAGTCGGTTCCCCTTACCAGTGACTAGCGATATGTCTATCCTACCGTCTAGGCAACCTGAGATGAAATCATATAAAAGTGAGGCTGTGTCTGTGTTTTGGCTTTTTGCCAAGTCCCCAAAAGCTTGTCTCTTGTCCCCTTCGATCCTGATTGTGATTAATTTGTCCCTTGCCATAGTTGTCTATTTGTTGTCTATCCGTATATTCATAGAATAGCCAATTGTCTAGTCACTGTCTAGCCATTGTGGACAGTTTAGGAATTGGCACTTAATCTAAAAAATTGGCACTTAATTAAATCCCAATACTCAGGATGAATCACCCCTGAAACTTTTTTCCGTGGGTTTTAGGGGTGATTTTGAGGGGGTGTTTTTTGGGGTGACTTGATAAAACTGAGATTTTATCAAGTCACTGGTTAGGTATCAAGGAAGTCGCTACATGATTAGTACAAGGTTACTGTTCATCTTGCGAAAATGGTTATTATCAACAGATAGCTAGGGATTCCCAGAAAAGAAAACGCGCCACGATGCTGTGGCTATTGCCGTTCCTAAAATAGCGATTAATGTCCAGACCTGATTTTTCTGGGTTCCCTCAACCTTTTCTACCCTTTAGTCTTTCCTGAATTTTCTTTGCTCTTCCAGCAACCGATTTTCGATGATCATTGCTTAGTCTTTCTAAATGTGGAAATAACCATTGTTTTAATATTACATCGGTTTTCGACCAGTGAGCTAACGTTTCCATTGAATTGTTTAATACGATCCAATCGGTATAAGTTACTAAATTTCTTTTCAGAATAATTTTTGCCTTATCTTTTTGAACTTCTGACATAAACGACTCAAGTGTTTTAAATAAGTCCGCTAGTGTCCACTGAGTAGAGGCTTGATCAATAAGAGAAATTTCAGAAATAAATTTATCAATATATGAAACAAGCCATTCAGGCTTTTCACGAGAAATTCTCTTTATTGCATTTGATGTACGAAGCCGAACAACTTCATCGTTACTAAAATAGCAAGAATATAAATCACTAAGCTTCGTAGGATTTGACAAAACGAGATTAACAACTTGAACAGTATTTCCAAGTGAGTTGGGATGACCGCCTGTAAGCATCGCTTCAAAAGAAATGTCCTGCATAACTATTCCAAAAAATCAAAAGTAAATTGAGAAAATTTTCCGAACAAACGAAAAAGAAGAAAGTATTAATCAAAAAACTTAGATTTCGAGAAAGCAAACTTTACCCCGAAAATAGCACAAAGAACAAAATAAACGTACAGAGAAGAGGCTTCAGGAGTTGTTGGAACGGATACAGTAGTTCTAGTAGCAATAAAATGAAGATCGGAAAAAAAGCTTTCACCAAACACGATAAGAGAATACGTACCATCGTCAAATAAATTAAACAACAACAAATCTAAAGATTGATTCCCAGAAAGAATTTGAAAGCCAAGCCCATTAATATTGAGTTGTGGCGTTAATTCATACAATAAATTATCATTACCGGCAAAAGAGTTAGTAGGTAAAAGGGAAAAAATAGGACGATTTTCTGCTGTTCC
>Ga0209985_10001136_pt1 | contig 27107 bp, 34 predicted proteins | sample NOAtaG_FD_187305 | JGI IMG/M metagenome (GOLD analysis project Ga0209985, IMG submission 187305) | Freshwater lake microbial communities from Lake Erie, under a cyanobacterial bloom - NOAA_Erie_Diel6S_1000h metaG (SPAdes) (version 2) | ecosystem: Environmental > Aquatic > Freshwater > Lake ...
ACGCCTCGCTGCATGTGGTTGATCCGGCACAGCACGGACCACAGGGCCACAAGGCCCAGGACCACCGCCAGCGCATCGACGACCGCGGTCATTGCTCACCTCCGCCGAATCGGCGCCGCACGATGGCTTGGATGGCGGTGCGCCCCCATTCCGGCCAGTCGTGCCAGAACATCGGGATGGCCACCGCAATGGGAAAGAACAGGTGCTTCGCCCCGCCAGCGGGGACCCAGGAGGGCACCACGCCGGCGACGATGCTCGCCAGCGTCACCGTCAGGCCCATGGTGACCACCAGGCTGCTGGCCAGGAACAGCAGCACCCGCAGCCGCGACTCCGGCGGGCGGCGATAGCGGCCGATCATGGCACCGCCAATCCAGGCCACCAGTATGGCGGCGTAGGTGCCGACCGCCTCTGCGAGCTGCGGACCGATGACCACCGCCGCCACGGCAACTGCCAGGGCGACGAAATCGTGCGCTGGGACCGTCATGATGCCCTCCCCGCCGCGACGGCGACGCACACCGTCAGCAGCCACAGCCCCACCAGGCCCAGCGGCACACCCAGCAGCGCGCTGCACTGCGGCTGCCCGGGCTGGACCTCCCAGGGATGCACCAGCCAGGCCAGCGAGCAGCCGGCCTCACTGAGCGCCAGGCACACCGCCAGCAGGCAGGCCAGCCTGACCATCCGGCCACCCAGGTACGTGCCCACAGCGGCCAGCGTCGCCATGGTCGCCAGGGTGACGTTGGCGCCGACGTTCCACACGTCAGCCTCGGCGGTCAGCGGCGCCAGCCACCACCCGAAATGCCCGAGCCCGACCACGGCCAGCAAGCCGCACGCCAGCCGGGCGTCCTGGATCCGAGTCATCGCGGCACGCGCGGCCGTGGACCGGCCAGGAATGGGACGACCTCGCGCACCGTCTGCACCATCGTGCGGTCGCCGCGCAGGCGGTAGCAGGTGAAAGCCACGCCACCGGCAGCGCCGGCCAGGGTGAGCAGGACTTCGAACATCGCAGGGCTCCTTTCAGCGTTTGATCGCAGTGATGCGCAGATATGACCGGAACATTGCGATGGCGGGATTGCCTCCAGCACGTTCGGACACGAGCTGAAACGACAACTCCACCCCAGCCGAGGCTGCGAAGCTGTAGCTCACTGGCAGCAGTTGAGCGGCTGTCGTGGACAGCGGCGCGTTGGACAGCTCTGTGCGGCTGCCGCCCGAGGGGGTCACACCCCAGCCCAGCCGGTTGCCCGAATCGCCGATCACATTGGTGGCGGTGAGGTGTCCGGTGACCTCAATCGTGCACGCTGCGGGCGGCGTGTAGAGAACGGTGCGTTGAGTAATCGTCCCCGTGCCGACGGTCGCGCCTGCAAAGTCGTGGTCGTCGAAGACGATCTCTGTCGCTGCGCCGGGCGCGATCCCACCGGTCCCCGGCCGGGTGTCCTGCCACACGCCACTGACCCGCAGGTATCTCCGCTCCCCATCGTCGCTGTCGATCCACTCGTCGCCGTCCAGCACATCCGCATCGGCCGGCGCGCCGGACTGGCGGAACGTCTTCGGCGCGCGCCGCATTGCGACAACATGCAGTGCCGTCGCTGACCACCGACCGCGCACGTAAGGACTGCCCTGTACGAAGCGCGCGCGGAACAGATAGGCGCGGCCACCTCGCAGCCCCGGGATCAGGGCGCGGCTGCTGCCGCCCTGCTCCTCCCAGATCAGCCAGTCGCCAGCCGGCAGCGCTTCGTCGAGCGGCCAGTACTGGACTTCGACGCGGCCGCTGGCTCGGATGCTGGCGTCGGCGACCGCCGTCCAGGTCACCAGCACGCGCGACAGGATGCTGTTGTCCAGCAGCGTCGCGCCGCCGCTGGTGACCGCCAGGCCCGCCAGCGTCGGCACCGCCGAGGGGTCGCGGATCGCGCCGTTCGGCGCCGGGTCGCGCCCGGTCAGCTCGGACAGCGGACTCCAGAGCAAGGCGCTGACCTCAGCGGTGGTCAGCTGCACGCCGCCGGAAGGGCTCCACTGCCAGGACGTCACCTCGTGCGTGACGCCGGTCATCAGGCGCGGGATGTCGATGGCCATCACGTCCCACAGCTCGAGTCGGTACGCGTGCAGGTTGCACAGCCACTGCGCGGTGAGGCTCGCCTGGGCCTGCCGGATCTCGATGCTGGCCAGGTGCTGCGCGTGCGCGATGTGCGACACGGCCGGGTACTCGACCTGGCGCAGGTACTCGCCCTGCGCAGCAATGAGCACCGAGTCTCCAACGGCCGGGAACGGCAGCATCTGGTAGCGCTGGCCCGCGTCAATGCATTTGCCGACGACGCGGTTGCACGCCACTTCAGGCGGCTGGCCGACCTCGATGCGCACCGGCGGCTCCGTGCCCGGGCGGCCGGACTCGTCCAGCGGCTGGGCGATCCAGTCTGCCGTCATCGTGGCGGCCGTGCTGGCCAGCGCGCCGGCACGAACTCGCCACACTCCGCCGGCCCAGCCCTGCCGGCCGGCCATGGCCTCCATCAGGTCGTCCAGCACCATCGCAGGCTCCGCGTCGCTGCTGATGACGTGGTGGCAGCGGTACCGCGGCAGCGTCACCGTGCTGAGGCCACCGTCGGGCATGCGCAGCGCGAAGTCCGTGCTGATGTCGCTGGTGTTGCCAGCGGCCACCCAGTCGCTCAGGCGGATGTCGGCCGCGGTGAGTGCCATGCCGTTGGCCCAAAGCGCATACCTCAGGGTGCACGATGCCGCGTTGTCCGTCCACGCCCAGGTCGCAGCGTTGTCGATGCGGTGCGAGCCGCTGCCGCCGGGGACGGTGCTGTCCAGCCGCGCGTCGTAGCACTTGGCGCCGCGCATCAATGCGGTGACGTTCGGGCGGCCTTGCGGGAAGACGTCGGGGTCGTACAGCACATCGACCACGGCCAGCGCAATGCCCGCGAACCGGTCCGTGCTGGTGATCTCGCCGGGGTACTCGGCAGCCAGGTCCGCGCCGACGTTCTGCGCGGCCGTGCCCAGGTAAGGCCTGATCCGCACCAGCGCTGCGCTGGTGTCCGTGTCGTAGGTCACCCGATACGGAAGATCCGGGTTGCCCCCGCTGACGCTGACGGTCAACGCGGCGACGCTTGCGGTCACCGGCACCGCCATTTCGCCATCCGTGCCCGCACCGACGATCTGCACCGCTTTGGCCGTGCCCGCCAGGTAGTTCGAAGGCAGGGACACGGTCGCCGTGCCAGCGCCCGACAAAGTGCCCAGCACCGTGGCGGCCTCGCTGTTGGCCTTGCGCCAGCGCGGGGTGGTGACCCAGCCGGAGCCGTCCAGCGTGACAGGCTGGTCGTCCAGGTACCAGCCCTCGATCGCGTCGATTTCGTGTCCGGCCAGAGACACGATCATCGTGAGCCGCTCGCTGTTTGTGCCGCTCACCCACCGCCGCCTGACGCCCTCGACCGCCCGGACGCGGCCCAGCACCAGAGTGCGCGGCGCATCCGGCAGCAGGTCGACCATCTCGAGCCGGTCGACCTGCGACTCGTTGAACTTCCGGATCTGTTCGCGACGCAGCCGGCGCTGTTGACGCTTCTGGTCGTTTGCGTTGAGCCCGATGCCAATGGCGATCAGGTACGGGTTGCCGAGAAACGTCCCGGCCAGTTGGAACAGCGAACCGATGAAGCTCATGGCGTCATTCCGGCTGCCTGAAGTAGGCCGCGGCCGGCCACACCAGCGGTGGCGCGTCGGTCATCGGGTCGACGTCGAGAGAGGTGTCTCCCGGATACAGCCGCTGCTGCTCCTCGTTGGTGTAGCGCGTCGGCTTTCGGCGCAGCGCTCGCACGCCGCGGTGCTCGCAGCGCAGCGTCACGGTCGCACTGGGGCCGTCGACGATCTCACGGGTTGCCACGTTGCCGCGCCAGAGCTCCAGCGCGTCAGGCATATCACCGTTCTCGGGGTCAACCAACCCTTCTAGCACGCGCACGGCCGCGCCTTCGATGGCGTCGTCCAGCCCCAGCGCGATCTGCGCCTCCGTGGCGCCCGGTAGCACGGTCTCCAGGCTCGGCAGCCCGGTGCCGTCGTGCGCGATGGCTGATGCGCCCACGATGTCGGGCTGCCACGTGTGGCCGCCGAAGACAATGGGCACGCCCGCAGCCGTGAGCCGCTGCGGCGCCGGGGTGTAGAGGATCTCGACCAACTGCGCCATGGGGATCTGCTCACCGGCAAGCGCGCGGTCGAGCAGCGCCTGACCGCCTGCGTTCAGCGTGCGCACGTCAGAACGCCTCGACGAAGGTCAGCTCGAGCGGCTGCTGCACCAGGCCGGGCGTGTACGCCGCCGCCAGCTCGGCCGCCGCGAGCTCGAAGGTTGACGTCGGCGAGTTCCAGGCCAGGGCCGTGCCGGAGGTGACCGCGCGCCGCAGCGGCAGCACCAGCGGCACCGTGGCGGCGCCTGCGTCGGTGAACGCCACGGCCGACGCAGCTTGCAGCAACTGGCCACCCACCACGCCCAGGAAGTCACCCGCAGCCAGCGACGCGGAGCCGGCGAACGCGCTCGCCGCCGCGCTTTGCTCAAACTGCCAGTCGTCGAGGTTGATCTGGGCGATGCCAGGCGCCGGGTTGGCCTGGGCCCAGACATAGGCGCGCACGCTGGCGGCGTTGGCGGGCGCCGTTGAGGTGTGCGTCAGCCGCGCGGCGCTGAGCGGCGCGGTGACCGTTGTCTGGGCATTGCTGAGCACTGTGGCGCCATCAGCGGCCATCCAGTCCCAGTACAGGCGCAGGCCGCAGGCCGTGGCCGACAACACCGACACGGCCATGGTGTAAGACCGCCCAGGAATGATGCCGGTGGTGTCCTGCCGGACTCCAATCGCGTCCCCGGATGAAGTGCCCAGCGCGGCCGCAGTGATGCGCTGCGACCGCAGGCCAGTCGCGCCTGGCAGAGGCGGCCCGGCCTCGAACGTGACCGCGCCGGTCGACCCGGTGATGTACGACTGCATGTGGTCTGAGCGACCGTTGGCATCGGTGTCAACCTCGAAGCTGCCGCCCAGCAGCATGTTCGGCGCGGGCGCTGCACCGATGACGGACACCGAGGACGCGCCGGCCGCGGCGCTGGCGCCGAGCGTCATGCTGCCCCGGGCGTTGCCCAGCGGCACGCTGCGGTGCCAGGGTCTCAGGCGCACAAGGTCGCCGCTGGCCACCAGCGACTGCAACCAAGCCTCGCGCGCGGCAGCCTGGGTGGCGTCGCGCCAGGCGGGCAGGGTCACCGTGACGACCTGGCGGTGGCCGAGATGCGCCACCCGCTGGCGTTGGCCGCTGTAGAAGCCCGCCCAGCCGCTGGTGGGCACGCGCGCCCCCCAGGTCAATGTCTGAGGCTCCCACTGCGGGCCGGCGGGCCAGTCTCGTGTCGCCATGCTCAGCCTCCGAGGCCCAGGGCCAGGTTGCGCTGGCGTCCGCGCTCGAATTCGCGCAGCGCCCGCTCAACGTCACCGTCCGCGCCGCGGCCGACGTTGCCATTGAAGTTCAGGATGTACGTGGCGCCGCCACCCGCGCCGGATCCGGCGCTCTGCATTGGCTCGACGCGCCCGCTGGCGCGGCTGAGCAGGTAGTCCTTGCCGCCAGAGCGGAACATCTCGCCAGGGCCGCCGCCGTACTCGTTGACGCTGTAGACGCGCCCTGGCGCGGTGCCGCCACCCATGGCACGCGCGCCGCCAAACAGGCCGGCCAGGAAACCCGTCAAGGCGCCAGCGTTGTTGCTCTTGCCGCCACCGAAGAGGTACTCGTTCAGCTGGGCGGCAGCGGCCTGCGCAATCATGCGCTGCAGGGTCTGGCGCCAGAGCTCGCCGATGCTCGCGAAGTTGCCCGCAAGCAGGCGCTCCAGCGTGCTCCCCAGAGAGTCCTGGATGCTGGCCTGCGCCTGCTTGGCGAACTCGCTGAGCTGCTGGATCGGCTCCACGGCGTCCTCGCCCAGCCGCTTGACAACCACGCGCACGCCTTCGGCCCACTGCTCGGCGCCGATACGGCCATCGCTGAAGGCCCGGTTCAGCAGCTCGACCTCAGCGGTGACCTCCTGCAGCTGCCCGGTGGGCGTCTGCGCCAGGATGGCGTCCAGCCGGGCCTTGTCAGCAGAGGCCTGCTTGGCGGCCGGAGAGAGCGCCTGCAGCGCCTCTTCGATGTCGAGGATTGCTTCGTCGATCGATCCGCCGCCGCCCGCCTGCCGAAGCTCGATCAGCGCCTGCAGCTCGAGCCGCAGCTCGGCGATCTTCTGGGCGTCGGTCTCTGTCAGCCGCTTGAGCGCCCTCTCGGTCACGTCGTCGATCTTGGCAAACGCGGGTGGCTGATCCCGGCCGCCTGTGCCGGCTCCGGCGCCCGCACGCTGGCGCCCGGCCAGACCCGGCACCGTCGACACGCTGGGCCGCTGCAGGCCGGCACGGCCCTCATTGCTGTAGTCGGCCTCGGGAATGACGCGGCCGACCTGCATCACGCGCTGGGCCAGCTCGTCGTTCTCTTTGCGGGCCTGCTTGGCGTCCGCCACCATCAGGCGCCGGATCTCCGCGGCCTGCGCGAAATTGCCGGTGACAATGGCAGATGCTTGGGCGGCGATGCCTCCCAGTTCGCGGCCGATGCCCTTAAACACGAACGCCACGTCGGCACCGAGCACCGTCAGCGCCTGCAGCGGCACGGTGATCACGTTCGACAGCTGCTGTGCCCCGCCGACAACGTCGCCACGCAGCGCAGCGCCCAGCTGGTTGAGTGCCGGGATGACCGCCGAGACAAATGTCCGCCCCAGGTCCAGCGCGTTCTTTTGCAGCTGGGCCAGCTCCTTGTTGAACTTCTCGGCCTCGGCCGCCTGCGCGGCAGTGACGGTGGCCAAGCCCGCGCCGTTTTCTGCCAGGTCCTTCAGCAGCGGCGCGACCTCTCGCACGCTTTTGCCGAAAAGTTCCTGCACCAGCCGGGCCTTGTTGGCGTCGTCGGCGTACCCGCTCAGCGCCTTGGCCACCGCCTGCAGGGCCTGCGTCGGGTCTTGCTGCCGCAGTTCCGCGGCCGAGAGGCCGATGCCCTTGAGCGACTGATCCAGCGGCGAGCCGGGCTGCGCTTCCTGCAGCACCTTGTTCAGCTTCACCAGCGCGGCGCCGGCGACGTCGATGCTGGTGCCCGTGCGGGCCGCCACGTCCTCCAGCGCCGACAAGCTCTCGACGGTTGAGCCGGTGGCATCCGCCAAATCGTTCAGCGAATCCAACCCGTCGACCGTCGCCCTGAAGAATGTCGATAGCCCGGCCACCGACAGTGCGCCGGCCAGCGCAGACCCGACGCTGGTCGCCAGGCCAGACAGACGCTGGTACCGCGACTCGATGTCGGCCGCCGTCTTCTGGGCGATTCGGCCAGCACGATCCATGCCCTGCTGCAACTGCGCCAGCTGGGCGACCAGATCGATCGAGAGGGTTGCGAGTGCCACGGGTTGAAGTCCTTGGTGTCAGGCCATGCCGTTGTTTTGCGGTGGGCGGTGGTTCCGGATCACGCCGAGGCGGCGCACCAGCCCATCGACATCGCACACGCCGAGCAGCGCCACGACGACATCGAGCCCGGCCCACTCGATGCCGCCCTGGCCGTTGGCCAGCAGCCTCCAGGCCGCGAATGCAATGAACTCATCTTGGTTGGCTTGCGCGGTTTCGCCCCTGATCTGGACACCGGGCGCGGCGGCATCCAGCAGGGCCGTCAGTTTTTTGCGGCTTCCTCGGTGCGCTTGAGGTGCGCTGAGATTTGCTCGGCGATGGCTTCTGCGATCTTGCGGACCATCGCCACGTGATCGCGCACCCACGCGGCCCAGAGTTCGGGGTCGAACGGCACCGAGTCACTCGCGCCAATGGCCGGGCCGAGAAGATCGGCCTCGGTGAAGCCGCGCCAGTCCTCCACGTACTCGCACACGTGGTCGACGGTGACGCCGGCCGTGAAGCGGTGCAGCTCCGCCTCCAGGGGCCGACGAAAGCACACCTCTTGCGCCGGCTTTTCGCCGACGGCCGGCCGCAGCTCCACCCAGTGGCGGCGCTGCTCGCGGAGCTGCTTGAGCACCAGACTGGTCACGCCGCACCTTCGATGATGAAGCCCTTGACCGTGACGCTGATGCTGCCGGTGCCGGCCTGGCCCTGCTGCACGTCGCGGCCGGGCTTGCTGGGCTCGCCGCGGAAGATGGCCACGTCGCCGTTGGACCAGGTGACGCGGAACACCAGCAGCGTGCTGTTTCGCGCCGCGCGCCGCACCAGCTGCAGCGCTTGGCTGGCCAGACTCTCGGCAAGCAGGTTGATCGTCACCGTCTCGGCTGCCAGCAGGCCATTGCGCTCCTGCCGGATGTTGTCGATCAGCCGCGTGACGTTGAGCTTTTCGCCCTCGCCGCCGCCCTCGGCGATGCTGGTGGCCGATGCCAGGGTGGCCCACGCCGTGATGGGGATGTAGCTGCCGCCGGTGTAGGCCGGGAACAGCGTGGTGTCGATGTCCTCGAGCGAGAAGGTGTTGGTTGCGGGTGAGAGCACGCGCACGGCTTGGCCGTCCAGGTTGACCATGCCGGTCACCTGGTTCATGTAGCCCACCGACTTGGCCGTCAGGCCGTGCGCCGTGGCTGTGGCAACGCCCGGATTGGCCTGGGTGATGCCCGAAACCGTGATCGCCGTGCCTTCGGTGAGACCGACCTCGACGCGAACGCCGCGGCCAATGATGAGATCGCCTGCTGCCATTTCTGGCTCCTTTCAGTGCTGAGATGACCGGCCGCGGGGCCGGCAGTTGCCGGAAACAACAAGGCCCGCACGCGGCGGGCCTTGGACGTGACGGGTGGCTTGGGGACTCAGGCCCACCACTCCACCGTGAGCTGCTCGCCGTCGAGCCCAACCTCGGAATCAAACGCCGTGGTGCGGTCGGTGACCGCCACCCCGCGAGCGACAGGCGCCGTCGCCAGCGCCGCGGCCACCTGATCCGCCACCTGAGTGGCTTGCGTTGCGGTGCGCGCCCAGCACTGAACCGACAGCGTCGCCGCATCGGCGATCACCTGGCCCAGCAGGTTGAGCGTGTAGTCGTGCCGCGCCGATAACACGACGAACGGCGGCTCGTCGTCGGCCAGCGTTGCGTTCTGCGCGATGCGGTCGGCCACCAGCGCAGCCAGGCCAGCGTGCGCCCGCAGCAGGGCGATGCAGTCCGACTCGGCGCTCATGGCGTGATGTCCGGCGCCGGAGCGCGCGGCCGGTTAAGCTTGGCGATCGCCGGGCCGATCTTGGCCTTGAAGATCTCCAGCGCTTGAGCCAGGCGCTGTGCGGCGGGCTGCAGGAACGGGCGCGGAGCGGCGGTGGACGTGCCGAACTCGACGAAGCGCCAGTAAAAGGGATCTCTCGGCGACCGAGCACCGCGCGCGGCCTTTGGGGCCGGGCGGACGTTCACGAACACGCCCACATCGCCCTTGCGCCGCGCGATCTTGCTGGTGCGCACGGAGATTGCGCTGCGCAGCGTACCCGGCGCCCGCACGCCGCGCCGCACTGCGGAGTCGGTGGCAGAGATCACTGGCGCCAACCGCCGGGCGTCGTTGCGCACCACGCGAGCGCCGGCGGCGAGCGCGTTGCGCAGGGCCTTCTTGCGCAACTTGGCCGGGATCTCCGACAGCGCCTGCTTGAGGTCGGGCAAGCCGCGGATGGTCGCGCTGATCATCGTGCGTCTCCGGTGCCGCTTGAACACATCAGCTCCAGCACCTCTCGCTGGCCGCGCACATCGATCGGCGGGCCCTGCACCTCGTAGGCCTCGCCGCGCCACAGCACTCGCCACGAGGCCTGCACGTCGGTGCGGAAGCGGATGGTGAACTTGGCCACCAGCGATGCCTGCATCTGCCCGGCCGCGAAGTAGTCACGACCGCGCAGAGGCTCTGCTGCGGCCCAGACCGTTTCGACATCCAGCCAGGTCTCCAGCGCCTGGCCGCGGTCGTCGCGGCCGACGGTTCGACGCTGCAGGGTGATCTGCTCGCGAAGGCGTGAGGTCATCAGCACCAGAGTCGCTCCCCGTCCAGCAGCCGCTCGTGGAGCGGGTTGGCCTGCAGGCGACCGTCAAGCAGCGCGCCGGGCTCGTCGATCCAGGCCGCCACGCACGCCAGAACGAAGGTGCGCACGCTGGTCGGCATCGGGCTGGCGGCCAGCACGCTGACGTCGATGCGCACGCGCGGCCCCCACTCTTCGCCCGCAAGCTCCGGCCAGTTCTGGCCGGGCACGAGCTGGATGCGGGTCAGCCGGTCCAAAGGGGCGGCCTTGTAGGCGGACGCGCTGAGCGTCGTCCAGTCCGCTGGCGCGGCGGCTGACCGGTAGCTGATCACCACCGTTTCGGGCTGCCAGCACGGCAGCTCGATGACCGATGTTTCCGGCCACTCGGTGAACTCCGCGCGCCGCGTCTGAACCCGGTACCACCGGCCGGTGATCTGTTCCGCCTGCTCCCGCGCAGCCGAAATGGCGATGTCGATCTCTCCGTCCAGAGCGGTGTCGACAATGCGGCAGCGCAGTCGTGCTTCGACCGCGGTGACCGGCTCCGGGCTGGTGGTCGGGTAGGACAGAAGGCGCATCGGGTAGGACCTGGTGTTCTGGCTACATCAGCAGCACGATGGCGTTGTCCATCAGCGGCGGCAGCGTGATCTCGACCCACCCCGGCTCACGGTCCATGCGCACGGGCCGCCCACCGACTTGGCCAGGCTCGAACCACTGCGCCGAACTGACGTTGCCCAGCACATCCATGCGCACGCGCAGGCGCAGCGCTGACTGCCGCGCGTTGACCTGGGCGCCGGTGTACGAGGGCGCGGTGCCATAGGTGCAGTTGTTGGTGTTGACCAGGTGCACGGCGACGCGTCCATCCGGGTGCGCGCGAAGGGTGGCGAGCGTGGGCCGGGTCGCGTCGGTCGCGCCGTTGACGATGACGGTGCGCAGAGGATCCAGGTTCGTGCCCGTGAGCCAGGCACGGGCCTGCACGTTGGATCCGGTCGGGATTGCCGCGCCGCTGTCGGTGAAGGTGGCGTCGGGCTCGGTCTTGACGACCAGATCCATGTCGGCCAGCGGGTACTGGCTCACCGTTCGAGTCGCGTCCAGCCCCTCGCCCACCAGCGCCATCATCCACGGCAGATGCCGAGTCATCAATGGCGTGATGATGTCGCGGCTGTAGCGCTTGAGCCGGTTGATGTCCCAGCCGGGCCCCACGTCGACCTCGTACGAACCCGCCCAGCAGTTGGTGGCGCTGCTGGCGCTGTTGCTCACCGAGTTCGAATACCGCTCGTCGAGGTCCGGCACCGCCAGCGCAACCTGAGGCGGCACGTCGAAGCCGTCGAGCAGCTGGCTGCGGTGGATGCCGATCCAATCGAACAGCGGCGCAAAGTCCGCAGGGTCTGCGGTCCACTGCCAGCGGTTGCCTCCCTGCCAGCCGGTCAGGAAGTTGGTGATGTAGTCGAAAACCTGCACGGGCACCGTGGGCATGCACCCGTTGGCCAGGGCCCAGGCGCAGGTGGCCCGGTAGTTGGCCGCGACGGTGACCGGCTCGGTGTAGGTGCTTGCGGTCGGCGGGAAGTCGTCGAACGTCGGCGGCACCACGGCAAAGGTGCTGAACCGGTCGCCCTGGGTGTTGGGCGGGACGGCGCGGATGTAGGGATAAGGCGCCAACGTGGCACGCGCTCCGAACGCCCTGACACTGGCGCAGGCCAGCTGCACGCGCGCGAACCATGTCAACAGCCGCGTGGCGTCCGCCAGGTCGTGCCCCGACTGGTAGCCGGCCACCGGCTCGGTGTCGGCAGGGTTGAGCTCCACGATCAGGTTGTCGAAACCCGCCGCGCCCACTGCCATGTTGCACAGCGCGGCCCACGAGCTGGGGATGGCGGCGAAGCCGTTGTAGCTGCTCTCGATTCCGGCGGCGCGGTGCATCGGCCGCACTCGCTCGAGCGCATGCGTCATGCAGTACCGCAGCATGTGCCGGCGCCAGGCCTGGTCATGGACCGGGTGGTTGGCGCGGGTCTGCGAAACACTGGCGGCGATGTACGCGGCGTCATTGGCGTAAGCGGCGCGCAGAAGCGCACCATAGCTCGGCACCTGGAACGAGCGTTCCACGTCGCTGCCGAACCCGCCGCCGTAGAACCAGAGCGTCGCGCAGGTGGTGAAGTCGTCATAGTGGACGCTGTTGCCCTGCGTCAGCCAGTAGGCGGTGCCGCGCTGGCTCTCGGTCAGGGCCGGGTCCACTGAGTTCAGCTGCCGATTTCGGTCGTCGTCCGAGCCGTAGTCGGCATACCCGAACACGTCCAGAGCCGGGATGCAGTTGGCCCCGTACAGGGTCTTGACCCCGAACGCCGGGTTGAGCGCCAGCGTCGCCGGCGACACCAGCCCGCCGACAACGCCACCGACCACGCGAAGGTTCCGCAGCGTCGTGCGCTGCTCTGCCATGTGGGCGGTGTCGAACTGCCACTGGCTGCGCGTCATGAACGGGTACCGCCGCGGAATGTCCCAGTCACCGGTGTAGGTGGCCGCCAGGCGCGGGCCGCCCTTGTAGACCCAGGAGCTGTAACCCGCCTCGGTGACACGGGCGAACGGCTGGTAGATCTGCTGGTCGTGCAGCAGCCCGCCGCAAGCAGGCGGGACCATCAACCGAATGGCTTGGCGGGCGATCATGCGCGCGGGCTCTCCGTGCTCCAGGCGACGCCGGTGCCGACCGACAGGTTGGCGGAGATCGCGCCCTCGCTTGGCGCCAGGGTCGTGCCGAAGCCGTTGCGGAATCTCCAGCGGACGTCGGCCACGGGGCTGGCCCCGCGAAAGTCGGCCGCCCAGTCGTCTCGCGTGAACGGCCGGCGCCACATCGCGACGTCAGCCACGCGGCCGAACCACTGACTGTTGGCTCCGTTGCCGGCACCCGCGCCGATGCGGAAGTCGGCCACCGTGCTGCCGGCGTACCAGTTGGCTGCGACGTGGGCCACGTTCACGTCGCGCGTCTGGATCACGCGATCGAGAGCGGTTTCGATCACGCCGTTAATCACGTCGACGGAGACGCCCAGGCGCATCCACTGGCCGACGCTTGAAACTCGCGGCCGGGCGATCTGGTTGGTCACGGCGCTGCTGACGCTGGCGCGCACGTTGGACCATTGGAAGTTGCCAACGCCGGCCGCGTCGGCGATCGCGCGCAGCAAGGTTGTGCCGTTCGAAAGCGCCACCGGGTAGCGGCTCCCATCGTTGCCGGGGTGGGGCTTGATCCACATCGCCAGCGTGATGCCGGGGCCGCCGTAGATGCCAGCGAGCGCCGTCAGGCCGCCCGCGTTGGGCGTCAGCGTGCCATTGGTGGTGCCATCCAGCACCATGCTGCCACTGTCGATCGCGGCCAGCGCAGGCATCTTCGGCACGTCCGGGGTCCAGCTGGTGCTGGCGCCCATGGTGTGGCCAGTGCCTGCCAGGCTGCCGCCGTTGGCCAGTGCCGTGCCCAGGCCTTCGAGCATGCGCAGGTTGACGTCTGCCGCCGGCTGGACGTTGTCGTAGTGGAACCGGCGCACCTGGTCCTGGGTGAAGCACACGCCCGCCGTGGCGATGAACTGCGACAGCGCGCCACCGCTCGCCATGGTCGTGGTGGCGTTGCCTCCGGTAAAGGCCACGCCCGGGCTGCTGGTGACGCCGACGATCTCGCCGTCCTGGTACAGCGTGGTGACGGTGCCGTCGAAGGTCAGCGCCGCAGTCCACCAGTCGCCAAGCGGCAGCGGAACGGCAGAGTTCAGGAGGCCCGTCACCGACAGCAGGTTGCCCGACGTGATGCCGAAGCTGCCGCCGGCGCTGTAGATCGTGCTCGAGACGCCTGGAGGCGAGAAGCCCCACACCATCAAGCTGTACGGCGCCGAGGTCGGCAGCGCAGGCATCCCCGTGTGCGACACGCTGCCGCCACCGAAGCGGACGCTGCTGTAGAGGTCGGCCGCCAGGTGGCGGAAGCTCCCGTAGCCGCGAAGCACGTCAGACCCCCGTCGCCGAGATTTCGGCGCCCGACGGGAAGGCAGCGGCGCCGCGGACGCGCACGCCGGTGAAGTGCTGCCGGTCGACGACGTGCGTGATGCAGCTGTTCGCGGGGACGTTGAACCGCGGCGCACTGCCGTCGGACACGGTGCCCGTGCCGGTCGTGGCGTCGGCCAGGAACACCTCGAAAGCCGTGGCCGTGGGGTTGCTCATGGTCAGCGAGTGCACGAAGCACGCGCGGGCCAGCAGCGTGGTGTCCACAGCATTGACTCGACCCAGGTAGAAGAAGGTCTCGCGTACCTGCCGCACGCCGTTGACCGAGTCGTCTCCAGGCCGGATGGTCTGGTCGCGTGTTGGAAGTCCGCTCATTCAGAGCACCTCGATGGTCAGGGTGGAGGGAAAGTTGAACCGGACTTGGCGCGCGCTGTCCCCGGGATAAGGCCAGATGACCGCGTCCGTTTGCGTGGCGTAGGCATCCTGGAAGACCGCTGCGGTGACGGTGCCGGCCGAGTCGCGGGCGTCCATCGTCAGGCTGCCAGTGCCCAGCACGCGCACCCGGAACGGCACCGCCGGCCGCATCCAGGCACCACTTGCGGCCATGCCGTTGACATCGGGCGCAGGCCCGTCGCCTTCTCTGAGCAGCTCCCAGCCGAGCCGGGCCGCCAGCAGGGCGCGGGCGCGCGTGCCGTCTTCGACCTGGCGCGACTCGCCCGGCATCCACACGAGCCCGGTGCCGGTGAGCGGCGTTTCAGGTCGGGGCTGAAGCCCTGTGTAGCGGATGGTTGGCATGGCGAATGCTTCCTTGGTGCTGACGGACTGAGACGAAAAAGCCGCCCGGGTGGGGCGGCCCTTGATGTCTCAGCCCAGGGCTCAGGCCGGCGGGTTGGCCGTCGGCGCAATCTGCGGGTTGCCGAGCACGCAGACCGCAGAGACCAGCGCGGCCGAGGCGTTGTTGGCCGGCGTGATCGTCAGCCGCAGGTAACGCTTGACGCCGATGTAGCCCAGCTTGCGGCACTCGTTGTCGTCGTCGAACTGGAACCCGGCCAGGGCCTCGGTGCCGAGCAGATCGGCGTCGCCGACGGCCGTGTAGCCGGAGCCCGACGCGTCGGACTCTTCCAGCAGCACGGCGAAGGTGGCGTCCACGTCGGCGATGGAGCCGGTGGCGATCAGGAAAGTGACCGAGCCGAAGCCCTGCCGGTCGACGACGGTGCCGACCTGCGCGGTGTTGTCCGCCACGCTGACGGGGCTGATGACGCGCTTGACGTCGATGTTGTTCATCAGATCGTTGTTCACGGTTGTGACCTTTCAGTGTTGGGTGGGTGTGCCAGCCAGCAGGCGCGCTAGGGCGCCTGCCTTCACGTTCACGCCGCGAAGCGCAGGAACTTGACCGCTTCGAAGTTCATCGCGCCGCCGCCCGTGCGCTTGGTCGTGTAGAACACGACATAGGGCTTGGCGGTGAACGGATCGCGCAGGGTGCGCACGCCGATGCGGTCGACGATGGTGTAGGCCTGGCGGAAGTCGCCGAAGGCGAGCGACAGCGAGTTGGTGGCCAGCGCCGGCATGTACTGATCGGTGCGCACCGGGTAGCCTTGCAGCCGCTCGGGAGCGCCCACCTGCATGCCCGGCTCCCAGAGGTACCGGTTCGTGGTGGACTCCTTGAGCTTGCGCGCCGCGGTGCGAACCTCACGGCGCATCAGCCACTGCGCGTTCGGCAGGAAGTGATCCTTCATGGCGCCCTGCAGGTCCTGGAGGGGATCGAACTGCGTGGTGTGGAACGCACCGTTGGCGCCGGTGTTGATGTGCTCGAAGGTGCCCCAGGCGCGGCTGCCATCTGCAGTCGCAGCGGTGGGGTAGGCCGTCAGGCCGCGCGGCTGGCCGACGCCGGTGCCGGTCCAGAACGCGGCGCCCTCGACGCGCGCGAACTTGTCGGCCACCTTGCCCGCCAGCCAGGCCTCGACGTCCACCGCGGCGTCGTCGATGAGCTTCTGCGTGACCTTGGGCATCGCGTACATCTCGTGAGCGGCGATCTCCCACTTGCGGACGTTCGGCGTGGGGGTGTCGTTGCGCGAGCCCATCTCCGAGACCCAGCCGGCGTCAGCGTCGCCGTCGTCGACGACGCCCTCGACCTTTTCGGTGCTGATGGTCTGCACGTCCGCGAGCTGGCGCATCACCGACTGCTCGAACAGCCGGGTGACCATGCGGCCGGCGGTCGAATTCGGCAGCAGGTAGCCGCCATCCGGGTCGCTGCCGGCGCTGAGCGCCTTGCGCTCGTCGGAACTCAGCGAATCCATGGTGACACCCACCGCCAGCTTGAAGAAGCCGCTCTTGTAGTGGTCGTAAGCGTCCTGCTGCATCTCGCCCGGGAAGGCCTTGCCTTTGGCCTGGTACTCGGCACGCAGCGTGGCGTTGAAGCCCTTGAGCTCGGCGGCCTTGGCCTCGGCGCCCTTGACGTCGCCGCCCAGGCCGCCAGGACGGGCCGCCTTCAGCAGGATGTCGTCGATCGCCTTCTTCTGGTCGGCCAGTTCGTCCAGGGCGGTGTTGATCTTGGTGAGCTTGGCCTCGATGTCGGCCACTGCCTTGCCTTCGGCCTTGGCCTTCAGCAGCTCGTCGTTGGTCTTCTTGAACAGTTCGAAAGCCTCGCCCTGCTGGTCGATGACCTTTTTGATTTCGATGAGGTCCATGGGATTTCCTTTGCGTGGTGTGGAAGTGGATTCAGTGCTGCTACAGCAGGGCGCGGCCCCGCTTGGCCAGCGATTCGCGGAGTTCCTGCTCCAGGTCGGGATCGCCCCGGCCTGATGCCGCCTTCACCCGCGCGATGAAGGCCACCGCCTGGCTCTTGCTCAGCCCTCCGACCTCACGAAGGAAGGCTTCCGCATCGGCCAGCGATGCAATCTCGTCCAACGACTTGACCGCGGAGATGCGGGCCTTGCCGTTGGCCGGAAACGTGACGAGGCTGACCTCGAGCAGGTCGACCTTCTTGAGGGTGCGGCGCGGCTCTTCGGGCTTGCTGCGCTGCTGCCATTCCTTGGCGATGTAGCCGATCGACAGGCCGCTGATCGCCGGCCGCGGCTCCATCTTCAGCAGCGCGTAAGCCTCGCGGCCGCGCGCGGTGTCGGCCAGCTTGCCGGTCACTTTCAGGCCGACGCCGTCCTCGGCCAGGGAGGTCCAAATGCCGATCGGCGTCATGTCTTCGGCGCCGAAGCCGTAGCCGCCGTGCTGCAACAGCATCGCGGGCCAGACTTGAGACTGCGCGGATGCGGCCAGAGACTCGGCAAACGCGCCAGGCTGAATCACGTCGCCGTAGCTGTCGACGTTGCCAAAGACGGCGCCGTATCCCTCGAAAGTCATCTCTTTGGACTCGGAGGGGGCGAGCTTGAGCTCGCGCAGGCTGAAACTTGCGCGTTCGATGGCCATGCTTTCCTTTCAGGCCGGCGGCGCCAAGGCCGGCCGCAGGTTGGTTGCGACGGGCAGCTGCTGTGCAGCACCGCCCATCGGATTCAGTTCTTCCAGAGCCCGGACCTCGTCCTGCGTCATCCAGGCCGGCGCGCCGCCGGATCCCAACGCCTTTGCAAAGTAATCGGAGCGGTCCTTCATGGAGCCGCGCATCAGGCCGTTGCCCATGAACTTGGCGTAGATGCCATCGATCTCGTCCTGCTCGCTGAGCAGGTTGCAGTCGATGCTCTGCTCGAGCCGCTCCCACCAGGCCGCCAGCGTGTGCACCACGTGGGCTTGAAACATCGCCTCCGCACTGGCGTAGGTGGCCGCCTTGTCGCTGCTGAAGACCATGATCGGCATAACGCCCATCGCCCGGCAGACCTCCTCGACCTGGAAGCGGCGCGTCTCCAGATGCTGGGCGTCGACGCCGGACAGTGCCAGCGGCAGCCACTTGGCGGCGCGGTCGACGATCATCGGCAGGCCGTCGTTTTCGCCCGCGTGGTTGTCCGCCAGAAACTTGCGCAGGTCCTTGTACTGCTGCGGGTTGAGCGAGCCCTCGACCGAGTAGACGCCCGGGACCCGCATGCCGTTCCTGTGCATGGCGCCCTGGCTGCTCTCCGCAGCAATCGACAGCCCGACGGCCTCGCGCGCCAGTTCCAGCGCATCCAGAGACTCCCAGCCCACCCAGCTCGGGCCCTTGACATGCCAGATCAGACTGGCGTCGAAGCGCCGCAGCTCACCGTTCCTGCCGGTCACCTCGTAGATGACCGTCATGTCGTCTTCGGCAAGCGTGGTGCGCACCCGGCCGGGCTCGAACGGGATCAGCTCCCTGATCTTGCCGCCGACGATGACCTTGTAGCAGTAGGCCCGGCCAGCCAGTGTCAGGTGCAAGCCCAGCGTCTCGCGGAACTCGAACGAGGTCTGCCACGGGTTCGGACGACGATGCAACACCCGGTAAAGAGGATGGGTCCGCGCCGGCGTGCGCTGGCCGCCCTCGGTCTCGGCGAACAACTTCAGCGGCACCTGCGCGACGCCGTTCGCGATCACTCGCGCGCAAGCGAAGGCGGTGGCGCAGCGAATCGCCTCCTTCAATCCAACGGTCTGGCCGCTTTTGCTCGTCTTGGAGCCGAAAATCTCGCGGAACAGATCCAGCGTCGTGCTGGACTTGCGACCGAACGGCCAGAGACCTCGCCAGTTCAAGCGGCGGCCTCCCAGAACGAGCGCTCTTGCTCGGCTGCGCCGATCATTGCGCGGCTCATCCCCACGATGGCAGCCACGGCAGCGTCGATCTTGCGCTCCGCAGATGCCTTGCGCGGGAAGATGTTTTCGTTCCGGTCCTCCTGGACCTCGACGTTGGAGAACATCCACAGCGTGGCAGGGTTGCCGTCGTGATGGAATCGGCCGGCGTCGATCAGCGCGGCGATCAGCTTCATCGGCTCGCTGAGGTGTCGCGTCTGCATGGGCACGTCCACCACCGTGAACCCACCCTCCTGAAGGTTGGGCTGGATCTCGCGGCTGCCCCAGGCGTCCATTGCGATCTCGTCGACGATGTGCAGCTCGGACTCGGCCTCCACGTCCTCCTGGATGCCGCGCAGGTTGATCATGTTGCCCGGCGTCTGCACCAGGTGGCCGCTGGCGACCCAGGCACGGTAGTGCTCGTTCTCCGGGCGCGCGATGGCGGCCTGGGGCAGCCAGTGACGGGTGAACAGGTAGTAGTGCCAGTCGTTGTCGACCAACCGACGGAACAGCTTGGCCCGACTGGCGATGTCGGTCTTGCTCGCAAGGTCCAGGCCGAGCCAGCAGTGCTCGCCGCGGAAGTCTTCGGCGCGCAGCGTCGGGTCGCCGGCACGCTGCAGGCTCTCAAGGTTCACCCACGGGCTGGCGGCGTTGACCCACAGGTTCAGGTGCTTGGTCTTGAAGACCGCCTGCTTGCGCGGATCGCGGATGGCTTCAGCCTGGTCGCCGACCAGCTTCTCGGGGTCGATGGACACGCCCAGGTTGGGGTTGGCCTTCCACAGGACAGCCGGGTCCGTCCAGTCGTCGTCGGCGTCGACCGTGTAGATGATCCCCCAGCGCCGCTCGTCGCCGATGACCTGCTCGAGCAGCTTTTGCAGCTCGCCCTGATGCGCAAAGCATGGGCCGCCCACGTTGTCGCCCGCGGTGGTGATCACGACCAGCAGGGGCTGACTGCGCGCGCCCATGCCGGTCCACATCGTGTCGTAGAGCTCGGCGGTCGCATGCTCGTGGTACTCGTCCACCAGCGCCAGGCTGGGGCTGGCGCCGTCGCCGGGCTTGCCGATGACGGGCTCGAACTTGCTGTTGGTGTCCACCACCGCCAGGTTGCTGACGTTCGGGATCACGCCGTACTCGCGACGGAAGGCTTCGTTCGCCAGAGACATCAGGCGCGCCGGGCGGAAGATCTCATGCGCCTGGTCGCGACTGGTGGCGCCGCTGTAGACCTCGGCGCCAAACTCCCGGTCCAGCGTCAAGCCGTACAGCCCGATGACGCTGGCCAGGGTGCTCTTGGCGTTCTTGCGCGGGATGAACAGGTCCGCCTTCCTGAAGCGGCGCTTGCCGGTCTCGCGGTGCACCCAGCCGTAGATGCTGGCCAGGGCGAAGACCTGCCAGCCGGCCAGGCGGATGGTCTCACCGCGCGCAGCCCAGTCGCCCTTGACGTGCGGCATCAGCTCTGCGAAGCCGCAGACGCGGTTCACGGGCCGGTAGCTCCGGCCCGTGACGGCGTCCATCAGCTCAGGGTTGAAGACGAACGGGAACGCTGCGTCAGCCGCCGCCGCGCGGGCCAGGTCGCGCTGATGGCGCTCGCAGGCCAGCCGCACCCATTTGCACGACGGAATGCGGCCGCTCAGCACGTCGTCGACGTACTGCTCAGCGATGTCGGCGTAGTCCTTCATGCTCCGATCACAGTGCCCCGAATCCCCGGGGCGCGTCGTCTTCGCCCATGCCGGGCAGGCTGCGCTGCAGGTGGTTGCTGGGACTGACCCGCCCGCGGGAGCTTGGCGAGAGTCCGAAGTCCGCGAGGTACTTGTTCACCTGCTCCATCGCCTTGTTCGCAATGACCCAGTGCGGGCTGTAGCTCATGTGGCCGCTGGGAGTCGGCACGGTGTAGCCGTCGCCTCCGTCGTACACCTCGCCAAGCGCCTCGGCCGCTTCGCGCTTGGCCTCGGCCAGCTTCACCGCGCGCTGCAGTTGCTGCTCGGCCCATACCCAGCGCGCCCAGGCCTGGCAGTAGAGCGCCAGCGCGCCGCGGTCGAGCTTGCTGACCAGGCCGTAGCGCTCCAGCTCCGGCGTGATCCGGCGCCACTCCTTGCGAGCCTCCGGCATCAGATGCGCCGGGCACCCGGGAACCTCGATCTCCGGCTGGAGCGAGTCGAGCAACTGCGAGAGCGGCAGCTTGCTCGGGTTGCCCCGCAGCATGTGCACGTTCGCCGGCATCGGCTTCGGTCCACGGGAACCAGTCATTGGACTACCCCCCCCTCCGAAACCCCCGCACGAGAAAATCCGGCTTTGAGATCGGTCCCTTGCCGGTACCCCGCAAAGATTCGACCCCCCCCACCATCGGTCGCGGTGGCCGGCAGCCCGACGCCTCGGGCCGCGGCTGCCTCGCGCGCGGTCTTGGCTCGGTGGCAGGCGCGCGAGATCGCCTGCAGGTTGGCCGGGTCGTCAGTGCCACCCAGATGCTTCGGCACTCGGTGGTCCACCTCGTCAGCGCGGACCACTGCTCCGGTCTGCTGGCACTGGGCACACCGGCAGATCCCGCCGTCGCGCCGCATCACCATCGCCCGAAGCTTGCCCCACTGTGCGCCGTAGCCGCGCTCGTGCCGAGTTCCCCTACTCCGGTCTGCGAAGGCCCCGGCTTTGACCTTGTGCTCATCGCAGCGAGACGTGCCATCAACGACAAGCCGGCGGCACACGCTGCAGGGCTTGGGTGCGATGGATGGCATGGGCAGGCGCAAAGCAAAGCGCCCCGACAGCGTTAGCCGTCGAGGCGCTTGGCAAGAGGGAATCCGGTGGTCAGTGGCAATGCTGGCGCAGAGTGCCTGAAATGTGCCACTTGAAGCTAATGTGTAAAACCCCCCGCCTTCGAAAGATCGGTCAGCGCGCTGTCCAGATGGTTCTTGTAAGTGCTCAGCGCCACGCCCATGCACTCGGCTGCTTCGGCGTTCCCGAGCGGTCTGCGCCGTCTTGATGGCACGCGCGGGTCGCCGATCCAGTGGCAGTACACCGCGATGTACCACTCTGACCGCCTCAGCCGCAGCGACTCGACCCGGTCATGCGTGCGCCTGGCGTTCACGTCGTCGACAGGAATGTGCGCGTGATCGGTGCAACTGGCCCCACGCGACAACCGGGTGAAGGGCGCCGCCCTCGGGAAGCCCAGCCCGACGTGCGCACCCTCCACCAGCCACCTGGCCCAGTTGTCCAGTTCGTTCCGCACCGCTTCATGCTTGCGCATTCGAGACCTTACGAAGGTTCAACATCGCCGGCTGACGCCAGCGCTGGAATTGCCGTTTCATCCGTGCCGGTACCAGCAACGCACGAGATCGAGCCCGCCGTCGCTCGTGTCTTTGGCCACTGCGGAAACACCCTTGGATCGAGCCAGTAGCAGCATGGGTCGACAGACACCTGGCGAACGGGTCTCGCCGACAACCACCAGCTCTCCAGAGCGCAGCAGGTTCCGCGACGTAGTTCGCGCCGCACCCAAGCCGACCTGCGCTGCAGCTGCCAAGCACTTCCAAGTTGCCCCGCCGTCGCCATGCATCGGTGCCTTGCTCAGGAGCGCCTGTGTGATCTGGCCCTTTGGCCTCATCGCGCACCCCCGACGTGCACTGCAATCCGTGCAATGCCGCATGTCGCCCTACTCAGTGAGCCAGGGACCTGAGCAGAAGCCAGCAAACCAGAGGCCTGAATCTGAATGCTGAGCTGCATGGTCAATACTCCTGCGCCGCATCTGCGAAGCGCTGCGTCCGTCCGTCGAAGAACAGCCGCACGGTCCTGGTCGCCCCGTTCTTGTTCTTGACCAGCTCCAGTTGGGCCGCGTGCAGGTTGTCCGGCCGCGGGTTGCGCCGCGCCTCGCGCCACAGCAGGCCGATCACATCGGCGGCCTGTTCGATGGCGCCGGACTCGGCCAGGTGGTCCAGTCGGGGCGGGGTGTTCGTCTCGTCGGCCTTGCGGTTGAGCTGGCTGAGCAGCAGCACGACGCAGTCCAGACGCTTGGCCATGGCCTTGAGCCCGCGGGCGATGTTCGCCAGCTCATAGGCCCGGGTCTCGCCCTCGTCGTTCATCAGCTGCAGGTAGTCGATGACGACCAGCCCCAGCTTCTGAGGCTTGGCACTGCGCTGCACCGCGCGCGCGGCCTGCACCACGTCAGCCAGGCTGAGCCCGCCGCGGTCGTCCAGCCACACGGGCAGCCGCACCAGTCGCTGGCAGGCCTCCAGCACTGTGCACAGCAGCCCCTCGCCGCCTTGGTGCGGCAGGCGGATGTGCTCGAAGGGGGTGCGGCTCACGCTGGCCACATGGCGTGAGATCAGCATGCTCGCGCTGTCCTCCATCGTGCAGGCCAGCACTGCATGCCCGGCCTCAGCCACGGCGCGCACGATGCCGAGCGTAAGCGCGCTCTTGCCCATGCTCGGCCTGGCGCCGATGACCATGACCTCGCCACGCCGGGCACCGCCGCACAACGCGTCATCCACGTCGCGCAGACCCAGCTGGATCGCGTCCACTGCCCCGCCTGACTCCACCTGCTGCGCAAAGGCATCGATCCACGGCGACACCAGCGCCGCCAGCGGCCGCGGTCCGTTGTCTACCCGCCCGATCAGGACGTCCTGCATCGCCGCCACTGCACGCTCGATGACACCCGGCAGCGCCTCCTCGGTTGACCCGCCGACCGTCGACGCAGCGACAACCTCTTGCGCGACCGCGATCAGCCGCCTGCGCATCGCCATCCGCTGCACCGTCGTCGCGTAGGCCTTGGCGTTGCGGGCAGACGGCACTGCCAGGGCCAGCGCGTTGAGGTAGCCCAGATCGAGCGTGTCGGTCAGCTCGCCACGCGAAGCCAGCTCGTCGTTCACCGTGACCACGTCAGCCGGCATGCACCGGTCCACCAGGGCCACGATGGCGCTGTAGATCCGGCCATGCTCGGTGGCGTAGAACGAGCCCGCCTCGACCAGCCCGGCAACGTGTTCGAGCGCCGTGCAGTCCTGCAGCAGGCAACCGAGCAGGCTCTGCTCTGCCTCCATCGAGTTCGGAGGCACGGCCAGCACAGTGGGCTTTTCGACCGTCAAGACAGCTGCCCCATCCGCGCCCGGCGCGCCAGATCCCGCAGCCGCGAGAGGTCAGCAGCCTGGGCCGCCGCGTCCTGAGGCTCGGCCGGCTCCGATTGCGCCTCGCTGGCGTCGGGGGCCTGCAATCGCAAGCGCAGGGCTTCGCCTTCAGCGATGGCGTCCTCGGTGTTCTTTGCGGTCTTCAGGAACCACGACACCTCGCGCATGGCCTTGGCGATCGGCAGGTCCTTCGCGCGCAGGTCGCGGGCGGCCTGGCCCTCGATGGCCAGCATCACCAGCGGCAGACCGTAGTCGTCGACCGCCTTGGTGATCACCGCGCGGCGCTCGCTGTCGAGCTTGGTGTAGACCGGCTTTTCGAACATGAAGCACCAGTGTTCGAAGGCCTGCCGCACCGGGTCACGGGTCGTGCCGTGGCGCGGCGCCTTGTCGTCGACCAGCCGGAGTTGTCGGGCTGCTGTCATAAATCTCGTTCGCTCCTCGCGTGTCTGCCACCAAAAACCAGGGTTCACCACCCAGGGCCCCCCTTACCCCCCGTCAGCTTTTTTGACGTTGAGCAGGAAGACGATCACCACCCCCTTTCGGGCGCCCACCAGTGCCACCCTGTTCAGGTGCCACCCCTCGGCTGTGGGCTCGAGGCCGCCGGCGGATTGACTACCGCTGGTGCTTGTTGACGGGGAGGCACGTACCCCCGGTGTTTCTTGCCCTGACGGCCCATGCAGGCCCATACGTGTTGCGCGGGGCGGACGCTCCCGGCCTCAAGGTCCGTGTGGGCGCCTCATTCCCGGCCTTTCCCAGCGATTCCCGGAGATTCCCGGCGATTCCCGGCGATTCCCACACGCGCCGCAGCGGCAGTGATGACACTGGCGGCATGCACTCTTTTCTTCAGCTCCACCAAGATCAGCTGCTCGATCCACTCGCCGTCGCTGACGCCGTCCGCGTCCGCCACGGCGCGCATCAGGTCGTGCCAGGCCGGGTCCAGCCGTCCGCGGAAGTCTTTGCGCTCCAGACTCATGCGATGCCCTGCGCGTCAGCCGCGCAGGCCGCTGTGGTTGGAAAGAACCCCGCCCAGGCAACCCAGGGCGCACGCAGCGCCGGCCGGGAGGAGGCAGCCCATCGAGGCCGCCCGGGCACCGCGTCGCCGCGGCCGGAGGGGGAAACTGGCGGTGGCCCTGCCCCAGGCTGCTACCGTGCGAATTCCCCAACCCGCACGCCCGAGGAGGGCCACCATGAAACTGCTCGACCCCAAGATCACCATCCAGAACGTCGAAGGCGGGCTACTCACGGTGCGCATAGAGCACACCGTCAACGAGCTCTGACACATCGACATCCAGATGCTGGTGGGCAAGGACGACCTCTCGCTCATTGCGCTGCAACGGGCGGCGCTGACCAAAGCCATCGACGTGATTCAGCAGGACCTTTTGCCCGGGCAGAGGCCCGGCAGTGCAGACAACGCACCCTGATCCTGTTGTCCACCAGCCGCGTGACGTTCGCAATGTCGTCGTCGCCACAGAAATCGCAGCGAGAGGGCAGAGACGGCGCCACCTTCGAAGCCCCATGCACACCGGTTTCAGGCTGCACCGCTGATCTCCAAGATGGGCGGGCGCCCTGCCCGGGTTACTCTGGCGGTCCCCACGACCACCAGCCCCAGGAGGGCACCCATGAACACACAACGCGACGTTCGAGACTCGACTTGGCTGGCACGCGATGCAGCCGGCGTGACGCACACGCTGCAGGTGCGCACGCCCGTCTTCCGCCACCAGCTTGCCAGCGGCGAATGGACAGCGTGGCTCGAGGAGCCGGCGAAGATCACGCTCGGGGGAACGCACGTCAACCCGCTGGACGACGGAACGCTGGAAGTGCAGAGCACCCCGCCGCTGCGTTTGACTCGCATCTGATTCACGCTTCGAAGTCGCGATTGATCGGCTCTGCCGTGACGAGCAACCGCTCGCCCCGCAGAAGCTCCAGCAGGGCCTGCTGGCCGGCATTGCGCACCAGCACCTGCTTCACCGTCAGGTACGCCACCTCTTGGCCGACGACGCGCAGCTCAAAGCCCATCACCGATTCGATGCCACTGCATTTCAGGCTGCGAAGGATCCGGAAGGCAAACGTCTCCGGGCCCGCGTCGCCGGTGATCGAGAAGCTTTCGGTCTGCAGCTGCTCGACGCAGCCCAACGGATCAGGCCGCCCCACGATTCGCTTGACGACCAGGTGCACGCGGTTCGGCGCATCGACCTTCAGCGTGAACTCCGCCACCTGCCTGGCGTCCGCAACGCCCAGCAGGCCGAGCAGCGCGCCAGCAAACGTCTCGTCGAAGGGCCTGGGGTCGAGCGGCACGCCGCCGTGGCTGGCACCAGTTTCAGGCTGCATTGCTGATCTCCTTGATGCTCAATCGCTCGACGGTCACGCCGCCTGCTGCTCTTGGGTTGCGGGCTCGGCGGAGCCGATTCGGAAGTGGTCCAGCAGAGGCTGGATGGTCTGCACTCTTGGGTTCTCGCGGTCGCCGTAAGCGATCTTCCGCATCAGGTGCACTGACACTTGATCCGTGTCCGGCCTTCCCGCATTGATGGCTTGCGCAATGGACGGCCACTCGCCCGGGCCGGCAGAGCGCAGCGCAGCTTTGAGGCGGTCGATGATTGATTCCATGCGGCCATGCTATCCCGATTTTGGGATGGCTGCAAGCCCATGTATGGGACGCGATTGCGGGCACGATTTGTTCGTGCCGAAGACCATCATCGCCAACAACTTACGCCGCCTTATGGAGGCTAACCCCAAGCTGGGCACGATCAAGAAGATCGTCGAGGCGGGAGGCGGGACCAATGGCACCGTTGGCCGAATGGTCAAGGGCTCCACCTCGTGTGGCGTAGATGCCCTCGCACAGGTGTCAGCGGTCTTCGGCATGGAGGCGTGGCAACTGCTTGTGCCAGACCTTGACCCAGAGCATCCGCCGATGCTGGAGATGGACTCGCGCAGGGTGGACTTGTTGGCCGCGGAACTCGACAACATCGCCGAGCGAGTCAAGAACAGACGCCGCTGAAGTCATCCCAAAAAGGGGATTGACACGTCCCACGTTTGGGACGAAACTGCATCCCATGCCCTGACGCACCCGCCATCCCGGCGGCCGGACGGGGCGGGGGACTGCGGTGGCACAAGGACACGAAGGGCTCAGGCGCCGAAGCTCTGCAATGAGCCCGGTCTGGCGCCACCTTGCCATGGCCGTGGCCATGACTGCGGCATGCGCGGTGATCGTGCTGCTGGGCGGCTGCGGCGGTGGCGACTGCCCCGAGACGGAGCCCGGCTGCACCCAGGAGCCGCAGCGCGACTCGGCCAAGCCGCAGCCGCCGTGCACCGACCCGCGGAGGTGCATCTGATGATGAGCACCACCGACCGCGCCAAGGCCATCCGCATGGCGCAGGCGACTGAGGCCGACCCGCGCCGCGAGCGCCGCGTG
>Ga0209985_10001137_pt1 | contig 27102 bp, 34 predicted proteins | sample NOAtaG_FD_187305 | JGI IMG/M metagenome (GOLD analysis project Ga0209985, IMG submission 187305) | Freshwater lake microbial communities from Lake Erie, under a cyanobacterial bloom - NOAA_Erie_Diel6S_1000h metaG (SPAdes) (version 2) | ecosystem: Environmental > Aquatic > Freshwater > Lake ...
AACCAGTTTAGCGGAGTACAGCGCTTTAAAAAGGCGGCAAGCGAGGCGCTTGGGGAGATAGTAATCACGAAAGCGGCATAATATCAGGAGTTGCGGACTTCAGGGTGAAATCGGTGCAATCGCTGAGCAGTTATAGTCCCGCATAGAGCAGGGATGCAAAGTATCGATCGAGTTAGCTCCGCTTTAGAAATCCTGGCTACCATGTCTTTGTAGACACCGAATAACCTTTCAATGATATCACTTGTGACCAAAAGTCCACTCTGTCCTATGGAAAGCCTCTTTTGTATCGCTAGCATACAAGGCAAATTCCTGCCTATCTCAACCATCACACGAAACAGCTAAATTGTCTGGGCCTACATGTAATCCTCCCTGAAGTTAAACACCTTTCAGGTCGAAATTAGCAAGCCCATGCTCTGAATTAAACCCGCCTCATTTTGTTGCGCTTACAGCAGAATGGGAGATTGATATGACTGACATCCATGGTCAGTGCGTGTTCACCATGTTTTTACAAATGAGGTCCAAGATTCATAAATCTTTGAGACTGCTAAACTCCCAGGCGTCGTGCTTGATCGCTTTTTACTCGAGGAAGCGATACTTAGCCCGCGCTTTATCTCCAGAACGAGTCAATTCTTTAAGCTCTACCCCCTCATTGAGATCTCGAGAAGCCGTCGCGCTCGATATACTTTTTAAGACGGTCATATACTCCTTGCGCGAAAACCACTTTCCTTGAAGTGACTGTCGGGCAGTTTTTCGCCGATGAAGTGAGGAGGTGGGGCCAGGTTGAAAGGTGTTCCAAACTTCTGTCAATGACTCCAGAAGTGCCGACAGTGAGAATTCAATAAACTTCGTACTCTCTCCAGCCTGATCAGATGCACTGAGTGCACTGTAATACTCTTTTTGGCGTTTTCTAATCACGGACTCGAAGGGTACAAGTGCAAATAGAGGATGCTCTTTGATAAGAATCAGATGTTGCCAAAATCTACCCATTCGACCGTTTCCGTCTGCAAAAGGATGAATAAACTCAATTTCGTAGTGAGCGATGCTTGCTACTATCGTTCGTGGGATCGATTTTGTGTCTTTTATGTAACGAAAAAGGTTTTGCATCAGCTTTGGGACGAGGTTTGCTTTAGGAGCAACATGGGCAACTTTATCTCCTTTGATGATGCCGACATTGCCTTTCCTAAACTTTCCTGCGTTATCTAGGAGCTTGTCCATCAGAACTTTGTGTGCTCGCAGAAAGTCCCGTTCTGAAGAAGGGGAAAGCTTGCTGGCCATTTCATAAAGCCTATTGGCATTTTGAATCTCCAATACATCCTTCAGCGGTGCAATAACAGCTTCGCCAGCGATGACTGTCTTAACCTGTTCCAGGCTAAGCGAGTTCCCCTCAATACCACAACTCGCATGGAGTGTGAGTATTCGATGACCCCGACGAAGCTCCGGTAGAATAGGACGACTTTCCAACCCTTCAAGGCGACCGAGCAAACGCTGAATCTCACCGGCTATGGAGAGTATCTGAGGAGTAATTTGAAAGGGAGGGTCTGATGACATGCAGTTTTGCCCCTGAAGTGATAGTATCATATGATACTATCACTGGTTTGGAGTATCGCACAATAATCGAAGTTGGACTTGCAGGGGCGATCAGGCGGTAACGCTGTATGTCGAATTAAAAACCTTCCCGACCCCACGTAAATTAGCTCAAAATGAAATACGCTCAAGAAATATTTAATTCCGATATCTGAGCAGATTCGGAAGTTCAACCTCCAAGTCTTAACACGTTTATCCAAGGCAGTGTTCAAACCCCAGGCCCAGGCGGAGCCTTGACTCAAAGGCCCAAGCTCATGTATCTACTTGCCACGGCCCAGTTCTCCGCCCTTTCACGGCGGCGACGGGGGGTCGAATCCCCCTGGAGACGCCATCTCTTCTCTTTGTAAAGTCCGAAAATCTCTAGCGTTTCTCGCCTGAGCTTGAAGCACAAGAGCCAGCATCGTCCGTTGTTCTGGGCCTTGACCGAGCCATCTTCTGGGCCATACTTCTCACATAGCCCAAATCCCCGAGACTTTTTCCAAGTCCCGCGACGCATTCCCATTACCAGCGCCCTTTGGCGGTCTGAAATGGACGAGGGCCACCTTGCGTCTAAATTCTGGGCTTCATCTACCCCTTTGTGATCATCCTTTTTATCGCGGATCAGGCGATTTGAATTATAACCTTCGGTGCAGATGTGGGCCGCAAGGCTAGCATCTTTGACAAGAGGTTGCCGTAATGTCCGTAGTGGGTGCGATAGATATAGATGGTGGAGCGCGGGTCATCCTCTACAGTGCATCCATGGACGTGACTGACGAAGATTCCGTCCTTTGGCTTCTTCGGATCATTCTTGTATGGAAAGCTGCGGCCGAGCTTTTCCGCGTCACGCTTGACGAGGGGATCCAGCTTATCATCTTTATCTTGCAGGCCTCGTGCTGCATTGAGTTCCATTTCAACGCAGCGTGTATAGGAGTCGTCACCCGCGAGGACAATGGCTTTCGAAGCCAGCTCGGTCACCAGCCAAAGATAGACGTGCACGAGTTTTTGTGCGGCAGTCTTGAAGTGGCGGCAGATCGAGCCAGTGCTGAAGATGCCGAAGGCTGAATACATGGCCATTTGCAGGCGCGTGAAGGGTATAACCGCTTCAATCACAAGGCAGATCAGAAGCGCAAGTGATGACCAGGTGATCTTACTTCTTTCCGGTCCAAGGTCGGAAAGATCCGCCCGAACCGACTTTCCTGAGTGAAGATCCGTGAGGGTCTCGACACGGATCTTCCGCTCTTTCACGATAATTTCTGTTTCAAAACGGGTGATGAGATCATAGCTCGAATGCAGGCTCGCGCCTGGCCCAAAGCTGCTACGGTCAGCCCGTATAATTTTCTCGGAAACAATGCGAGTTGCAAGGGAGCTTGCCGTCAAATCTTCGCAGGCTTTATTCTTATTGTGAGGTTTACCATCCTTCGACTCGACTGCAATTAAGGCAGTGGGTGGCGCTGGCTCAGTAGATTCCGATTCAGATTTTTTTGTCGAGACAAGGCGTTCCTTAATGATAGCCTCAATGTCGGCGAGATTGTCAGAGCCTGGACCGAGAGCCTTTAGCTCTTTCAGAAGACTCTGGTAGCGTCGCAGCTTCTTAGATGCAGCTTCCTCTGAATTTCGAGGGGAATCAGGGCTGGCGGAGGATGGCCCTTGGGACGGATTCCCCTGATTGTTTTGCGAGTGAATTGCTCCCACGCTCAGATTTGGGAATAATTCCCGTTTGCTGTCGCAGATACTTGAGAAGATTTTTTTGTGACAGCTCCTGGGTCATCAAGTCGCGAAGTCTTGTCGCTGCTCTAACAGCAACATCAAATTGAGGCGAGGAATCAGCGTTGGCTTTAGCCCACTGCTCAAGACCATAAAGTTCTTCAATCGTAACTGAAATACTCATGTTCAGACCCTCTTCCCTGATGATCTGCCATGAGGTTACTGATCCCGCTCCAAAGGTCAATCAGGATTCCTGACAAAAGGTTTAACACGTTTGTGTACAGTGAACGCAGAGCCCTCAATGAGCATACCCAGCTTTGCGCTTGTTATCGAAGTGCTGCAGGGTTCAGAGGTGAAATCAATCAGGGTCTTCATCGCAGATTTGTGGAAAATTTTGTAGGAAACCCATAGCCCAGTGGGGTCAGAATGAATGATTTTTACTTTGCGCTTGTCACCACCGATAAAAAAAAGGGCCTCACCCTCAAGTGGTTCAAGGCCAAGGCTGTAAGCCTCGGCCAGAAGACTCCAGTGCCCCTTACGAAAATCTACCCGGCAACGCGCAAGCCATATGCTACGGATACTGGCCAGGGACATCATAATGCGGCCCTGACTTTTTGCGGGATTCCGGCACTGATTGAGGCTTCATCTAGCTCCAACCATGCTCTTTCGTCTATATAGAGCCTGAACTTATTGCCATTCAAAGGTGTTGTATCATCGACAGATATCTTTTGAAATTTCTTTGACACCGACTGATCTTTCCAGGAGTCAAGAGTCATTACGGACATTCCCGTGGCGCGACTAAGTGAGCTGATGCTGACACCACTCTGAATCATCATCGAAAGGCGGCTCTTCACAGGTTCTGGGAAACGACGCCCACGACCACCGTAGTCTTGGAACAGCCTTTCAAGTTCAGTGACCAATTCGTTCGTCATAAAAATAGCTCCATTCTGTTGATGATGACAGAATAGAGGTTAGGCAGGTTCTTTGCCCGCAGCCCGAGATAGAACGCTTACAAAGTAGCATTGGTTTGCTCGGAGAAGTCTGGAAAGACAGAAAAACGATTTTATGCTTGCTGTCGACAGGAATTGATGCGGGTGTTTTGAATCGTGCGTATTCCAAACGTTGGCAGGTGGAGCTTTTTCATCGCGCAACGAAAAATCAGTTCGGCCTTCGTGATGCAGGTGTCGAAGACTTTGATGCTTTGACGGCACATATCCACTGGGTATACTGTGCTTATCTCTTGCTTCACGAACTCGAGGTTCCTGATGCGGAAAGCCTGACGGAAAAGCAAAGAAGGCTCACACACCTTGTTAACAAAGGACCTTGGGAGGATCGCTTGTCTAAAATCATAGCCGCCAAGACTCAGTGCGGAGGACGCAAAAGACAGGAAATCCTGCTGAGGATGGCTCTACAGCATGCGGTTGCTTTGTAGGCATTGGGGATCAAGAGATTTCTGGGTAGGCGAGATTTTTGCGCATCATGCGAGTAATGACCTATGTCCGTTATCTTGAGGAGCTTCCTGCTGCAGATACCAGACGTCAAAGAGATGTTCATGTACCCAAAGCCCGTCGCTATGAACTGGGGCGAAAAAAAATTGCTGCAAGTATGCCGGGGAGGAAATGGGCCTCGACCCGGTCGACGGATTGGTCTTTCTGTTTTTCAACAGAAAGCAGGACCGGCTTAAAATATTCTTCCTCGACGAAAACGGCAGTTAGCAGTTCACAAAACTTCTGCCAGACAGCAGGTTTCTGTTGCCGGTTGCGCAGGAATGAGAAAAAATTGTTCGCACGGATCGAAAAAAGATCGACAGTCTGTTCCGATAACTCTTCAAAAGCATGCAAAGTGATTACCTATGGCTACTCAAACAAGACATTCCTGGATGTTCAAACGACATCTCAAGCCAAACACTTTCAGTTGGAAATCGTCTGCTCTTGCTTCAAAACGTATGAAGGAAGCGCTTTCGGAACTTAAAGCTGTGGCCAAGGACGACTCTGGGCTCGCAGCTCGGGGCGTTGTGGAACTGGCGGAACGGATCTGGCCGGTACTTCAGCCCATCGATTCTTCCTCCGGAATGCTTGGCACAGCGGTCCGCAACGTACTAACTGCCTGCATTCCGATCTTTGCCAATGCCAGGCTGTCGGTCGAGGATCGGCAGGCCCTGCTTCAAAGGCTATTTGAGGCGATCCAAGAAGATGGAGTTTCCTATCTTGCGCCTCTGGCAGATGCCTGGGGGGAACTCTGCGCCACAAAACAGATTGCTTCACAGTGGGCTGACCAGCTGATTTCTACCGTCAGACGTACGTGGGATGGTGGAAGATATCAGGGCTACTTTTCTGGAACAACACCCTGCCTTTCGGCCCTTCTCAAGGCTGACCGCCATACGGAACTTTGGGAGCTATTGCAGTTGTGTCCTGTAAAAATGTGGGATTATGCAAAGTACGGCTTCGATTCGCTTCTGGCCCAGGGTAAAAAAGCGGACGCCATTCAATATGCCGAGCAAATGGCCACTGGCATCAACCAACCGATTGGTATGATCAACGAGGCTTGTGAGAGCGTTTTGCTGTCATCGGGTCTTTATGAGGAAGCCTACCGAAAATATGGACTGGAATGGACCCGGAGAAATTCCAACCTGGCGACCTTCAAGGCTCTTGCCAAAAAGTACCCCTCGTTTGATCGACGCCGAATACTCGAGGATCTTATCGCGCAGAGTCCGGGACATGAGGGAAGCTGGTTTGCCACTGCCAAGGATATTGGCGAGTTTGATCTTGCTCTTGAGCTGGCAGAAAAAAGCCCATGTGACCCGAAAACTCTGAATCGCGCGGCCATGAAATATTTGGAATCCAATCCGGAGTTTGCGACGAGAGTCGCGCAGATATCGCTCCGTTGGCTCTGTGAAGGATATGGTTATGAAATCACAAGTCTCGATGTGCTGGATGCATTTCGAACGTGCTTGCTTGCTGGGGAAAAACTTGGTCGGAGAGAAGCTACCCTCAGCAGCATGCGGGACATTATCAATGGGCATAGTCTTGATGGCGGCTTTGTCAAAAGTGTATTGAAGCGAGAAGTGTAGAATCCGAGGCCCCGGCATTCGACAAAAGTTCGACTTTCATTGGAGTCCGTAACGATTTCATCGGGCAGGTATCGACACCCTAACTCGAATCCTTCACTTGTTTTGACCTAGCACCGTTCAGGCTAAAGTTGAACATGCTGGGTCATGCTATCTAGGTTAGAGACCGATGCCCAAACTCGCCCCGAAAAGTTGCGGTCGACTGCTCCATCTCGTGATCATGTCTGAAAGTAAAGATTCTTACCCTGAAATCTCGTGCAGAGCGACTCGCTGTGCACGAGAGAAGTCCCAGCTAAATATTTGCAAAATATTCTTCCAATTGTTTATTTTTCTAATTATATCCCAATATATTATAGTATTTAACGTATGTTTTAATTTGCAAAATAAAAAGTCCGATAACGTATTTATTGGGGGCATGTCGGAGATTAAGGCTCGCATAGTTCCATATCCGCGAGAGCAGGGAGATCAAGTAATGAAGAATTGTCGGAATCTTTTGAAGCTAGGCCTGGGAACGTTTCTACTTCTCGCGTGTGGTCGATGGCACGACTCGCCCCAGACCGCAGGCAACTCAAAGAAGCTTTCCCATGAAAGTCCTTCTGGTGAGACATCCTTTATAACTGAGGGGTCAGGATCTGAACTGCAGCTGACAGCCGAAAGCGGGAAAATCGTAGTGACTCAGTTGATGGATGAAGATAATGGGACCGCTGACGGGAGCGTTTCCCTCCGTGAAGCTGTTGCAATTGCAAATGCTAGTGCACAGATCGGACTCATTGAGTTCCACCCTCGCTTGGCACAAAGAACTATGAAACTGACTCGTGGGCAAATTGTCATCAGCTCAACCTTAAGTATAATCGGCCCCCAAGGAGGCATCACTCTTGATGCGGGGCGCACTTCGCGTATCTTTCGAATCGCAAATCCTGACCTGAACGTTGCAGTCTCACTCGAACGCCTAAACTTTATGAACGGAGAAGCGCCGGACGAGGGGCCAAGTCTTGGGGGTAGTGGTTACCAATACCCAAACATCCGAGGCGGGGCCATCTACAATACCGAGAACTTGGTCATCAAGGACAGTCTCTTTACAAATAATCGAGCACTGAGGGGAGGAGCACTGGTTAGCGACGGAGGATCCCTCTCTATCTCGGGCTCGAAGTTTGTGGGAAATCTCGTTGGAGAATTTGGTGGTGCTGTTCTCTTCGATACAGGCTCATCCCTTTCAATCGAGAACTGTGAGTTCATCGGTAATGAGGCTGGTACGATTACAGTGGTCAGTTCTTCCATGCCTCAGTACGTGGTTCCCGAAGATCGATTTCTTGGTGCAGCGATTACGATTGATCCGGAAAACTATGTCCTTCGAAACATTACGTTCGCTTCGAACAAAGCAGCCAGGGGCGGAGCGATCTATCTATTTCAATCAAAAGGCATCTGTGACAATTGTTCTTTTGCTTCATCGAATACCGCCAGCATAGAAGGATCTGCAATTTGGACGGCTTCTGGAACACTGCAGCTGAATGCAACGAGGTTCGAGAGCGGAATAAAAAACGCTCTCTACAATTGGAACAACACGACAACCATCACTGTTAAATGAAGGGATCAAGAGCGCGACCCTGAATAGAAGGCCCCGTAAAGTCGACGGACATCGACTGTATGCTGACTACAAGGTCTACGTAATGATACGGGACAAGGAGATGTCGCTGCCACCGTTGGACTCGTAGGGGTGATCATCCGGTAACGCTGTATGTCGAGTTAAAAACCTTCCCAACCCCAAGTAAATTGGGGCAAAATGAAATACACCCCAGAAATATTGAATTCCTATATCTGAGCAGATTCGGATGCTCAGCCTCCAAATCTTAACACGTTTATCCAAGGCAGGGTTCAGCCCCCCCCCAGGCGGAGCCTTGACTCCAAGGCCCAAGCTTATGTCTTTACACACTATGGCCGAGTTCTCCGCCCTTTCACGGCGGCGACGGGGGTTCGAATCCCCCTGGGGACGCCATCTCTTCTCTTTGTCACCCAAATTCCCGAGACTTTCTCCAAGTCCTGCAACGCATTCCCGTTACTAGCACCCTTTAGCGGTCTGAAACGGAAGAGGGCCACCTTGCGTCTAAATTCGGGGCTTCACATACGAGGTGGTTTTTCTTTGTGGGACCTTTACCCATAACCCCGTCTGAGTTTTATTCCGATATGTGAGTCCCCTATATGCCAGCAAGTTTTGCCAAGGAGATGAAACTAGCAGAGCGTATCGATAAGCTCCTTGGAGTCTATCCTGATGAGAAAGTTACAGTAGGTGAGTCGGTATCAGCAATCATTTTGAATGGTCTCGGATTTACAGACAGACCTCTATCCCTAGTATCTCAGTTTTTTTGAGAACCTGCCCAGCCTACGATTGTCATCTGCCTCGATCTGAATTACTGTAGAGGATCAGGAGATTGACATCCAAATCACGAGAAACCTATGCAGATCATCTGTCGACTTGCGTTGTTTGGGGCTTCGTACCTGTTCATCCTCCTCCTGCCAGGTGGCATCGACTCACTCCAGGCCGGACAGCGGACTATCACGGTCGCCACCAACGAATATCCCCCCTACCACGTTCCAGCCATAAGGATCACGGTCTGTCCTATGTGATAATCCGCAGTGTGTTTGCTCAGGCAGGTATCACGGTCAAAGAAAAGTTTCTGCCCAACGCTCGCCTAGTTAGTGAAATGCGTGCGGGCAAGCTCCTGGCAATTCTGGGCAACAAGAATTACTTTACGCCTCAGGATCTAGAATCCATGGAGGTGGTACCCTACCAAACTCTGCGTTTCGTAATATATTACCCCAAAGGCCACGAAGCCGCGTTTGTCGACAAACCACTGACAAGCCTCGCCGGTAAACGAGCCATCGTCATTCGTGCATCAGTGACCAAAAAGATATTTGAGGAGGCCGGGATCAAGGTGATCGAGGTGGAGTCCATTGAGCAGCAGTTTCGGATGATGGCTGCGGACCGTGCCGACATGATGGGAATTCTAGATCTTGCAGCCCTCGACTTTCTACATTCCGAAAAGGGTAAGGAATTTGCAAATAAAGTTGCCTTTACCCAAAAAGCGTTGAAGACCGTCAGTGGCTCGATCATTTTCAACCGGAAGAACCAGGAATCGCTGGAGCTAGCGAATATTTTTCGGCGGGAGTTAGCCGTCTATCGCACCAAAGACACGTTTCAAAAGGATCTTAAAAAATACTATGGTGCAGGCGAACTGCCTGTGGAGCTCCTTGACTATGTGACGCTTGATCAGTGAGCTGTGATAACCTATTCGGCTGGACGTCAGGCGTAGGAATTCCAAATAACATAAATGATTTCGGTTCTTGGCAGGGACTTCCAGCAAAAATTACTGCAGACGTCGCAATCTTTTCGACGTCGAACATTCTTCCTGCGAACTCAGCACCTTGTGGTCGTCGTCTCAGACCCGCAAGATTTCTTTTTATTGATGCTTTGGGACGACTGGACAAAGCTACTCTATCCAATCAGGGAAGCCCCCTTGGATCACAAATTATTCCCCAGCCTATCATGGCAGCATGTGATGGTAGTGCTTTGGAATCGGGACAGGCTTGTTCTGAGAAAGAGCGTGTACGAGTCTTGCAGGAGGCCGATATTGTGATCGCTACAGATCCGCTGCAGCTTCGTGAAACTCTTCGAAAGATTAATTGGCAGGGTGACTTTCAGCAAGTTGTATGGAGTATCACCTGAAGAACAAGCTAAAGTCTTTTGGAAGCAGGTGAGTGCAGGTTTGCTGATGATTTTGTGAGTCGAATAGGCCGATCTTCAAGAATTGCAATGACAATAGTCATGTCTCTGTTCTTCGGGTTATCTTGATGTTCGTTTCGAAAGGTCATCAGAATCGTTTGGTCGCGAGCTATACCAATGGCGGAACAGGGAGACACTCTCTCATGTTTTCAGTTAGCCCCCCTCGAGGCGGCGATGTTTCAGTATTTGGACGAGAATCCAACCGACGACGACCATTATTGTGATGATGGTGGGAACTGTAGGTAAGCGGCTCAAACCAAGGGACAAAATGAATCCTAAGAGTGTCGCTAAAGGCGCTAGAATAACACAGAAAATGGTGTGAAGCTTCATTCCGCCTTTGAGATGACGGGCACTTAAGGTCGTCGGAATGAAGAGGCAAGCGAGAGTAAATAGATAGCCAACAGTTTGAACACTCAGACTGAGGCAGAGCAAAACTGTCAACTCAAATAGCCGAAGTAATGAGCGATCAGGAAGACTCAGCCCGCCGTAGAGTGCTTGATCGAAAGACTGCTCAGCGAAACGCTTGTAAAAGAAACTCATACAGACAATGCTACCCAATCCAAGAACACCTATCATCATTGACTCAGCGTCACTGATCGTCGCCACATCACCAAAGTACCTCTGAGCCATGTGGCTCTCCAGGGCTGGAAACAGGGTGCTGCACAGGTAAGCGAGTGCAAGGAGAATCGCAAAGAGACTTCCAAAGTGACTATTTGCTGATGCAAGGCCACGATTAAGGTAGGACTGACTAAGTGCAAATGTTGCGATGGATGTGAGGAGTGCTGTAGTGAGCGGGAGAATCTGTTCTAATATTCCATGCAGTTCCAGATACTGTAGCACTCCTATTCCCAAAAGCACTCCAAGCATGGCACCCTGTCCCACACAGATCGTTTGCATAGCCCGATCTCGAGACGCAAGGTGGATTCCCAATAGTGCCAGACCCATACTGAGCAGGGTGCTTGCCAATATACTCCACTTATAGAGCTGAATGAGTTCGATCATTTCGACGCCCATTGCTCTAGGTCGATGGATTCGATCTTGTGGTTCGCGAGTAGATTCGCATGTTGTTCGTGAGTGACCATGAGGACCGCGCACCGCTCCTGGGCGGCAAATCTGTGGAGTGCTTCGATCACTTTTTTTTGACTCGACTTGTCGAGATGATTCATCGGTTCATCAAGAATCAACACCTTAGATCGCTTGAGAAGCAGTCTTGTAATCAGTGTCTTTTGCCTCTCGCCACCACTAGCCGTATTCCAAGCGCGTTCCAGCATCGTTCGACTGATCAATCCAAAACTCTCCTCTTCAATTCTTTGGAAATTGAAGGAGTCAGCAAAAGACAGAACGTCTTTGAGCGTGAGGTTGATGTGAAAATACTGATTATGTAACTGGGGCAGATACGCTCTTTCATGAGGAGGCGTATTCCAAATCATATGTGATGAATGCGTGTCAAGGAGAAGGGCCTGGAGTAAAGTCGTCTTGCCAATTCCATTAGGGCCTGTGATGGCAAGTATCTGCCCTGAGCGCAAAGAAAAGCTGAGATGACTCAGGAGGGGACTCCCTCCAGGCGTATTGATTGTGAGATCTGCGACTTCAAGCACAACCGACATATACGAATTCTACCGAGGTTATGGTGACGTGTTTATCGCTTTCAACATACTGTCCGCAATACGATTTTGGTGTTCTTCGTAGCTCTGAGCTCCACCTCCTGCTTGTATCATAGTCGGTACAATCGCAAGGGGTAACCCTGATAAATCAGCAAATCTCTTAAGAGTCCTCTGTGGATTATACTCCGCTGCCAAAATGAGCTTAACACCTGCCGGCTTTGCTTGCTTGGAAAGTTCGGCCAGTCGACCGGCAGACGGCGGCACTCCAGGCTTTTCTTCGATACTTCCATAACTTTTGAGGTCGTATGCTTCGAGAAAGTAAACGAACTCCCTGTGGTATTCGATGAGTATGCCTGACTCACCCTGCGCCTTTCTCAAGGGGGCAAGTTTATCGTAGACGGACTTATGGAGCTTCTGCATTTTATCAGCAAACGATCGATAGCGCTGGTTATAAAGAGCCTGATGCTCAGGAAAGTTTCGGGTCAAAACGCGAACAACTTCTCGCCCTCCTTCCACGAGTTTGAGCGGGCTCAAAAAGTAGTGGGGATTCCCGGCAGCGTGCACGTCGCCCATGGATCGGTCAATGGGTCCAGTTGGCTTCTCCAGCACAGTGATAGCTTTGCTGATATCACACACACCTGGGCCTGAGCCTTGTACAGATGCATTTCCAGAGCGGCTGAGTACCGATGGCATGTACCCGATTTCCAGATCAAGCCCCACGATGCAAACAATCTTGGCATCAGCGACTCGGCGAATAAAATCAGGGAGAGCGTCGACAAAGTGAGGATCTTCTTGACCCTTGAGAAGGGATTGGCTGTCGACGGTATCACCTGTGATTTCCTGTATCATCCATGCAAAGTCAGGGATTGTACTGAGCACAAGCGGTTTACTTTGGGCTTGTAGAAGGGGGCTTGCCCCCAGATTTAAGATAAGAAGTAGGAAGCTGAAATAGACGTCCATTTTAGAAATCATGAGCGGGATGTGCTCCTATCATATAGGTGGCCTGTAGTAACCACTGACTTGTCAAGCGTTTCTCTCGGCCCTCTTGAGTATCGTTATAAGTTTGATGAGCTAATCGAAGCGTCGAAAACTCACTTACTTTTAAAGTATAAGTTGGTGTCAAACCGACTATGGAGTTTTGAGTCGATTGCCCCCCTGCATCCTTAAGATCCAAGTTGGTGTAGAAATCAAAAAGGAGTCCTACATAGTGAACTTCGCCAAGTGAGAACTGTGGAATAAGGTACCCGCCCAGATTTCTCTCTGACCCTCCACCCGAGAACTGAAGAGACCTCTGGTAGACTTCTCCCTGAAGCAGGAAATCCAGCGTTCTTCCAGTTCGCCATTTGGCAGTAAAATCAGAGCCAAAAATCACGGCCTTCAAGCCAGCAGAATCGGTTCTTGTGAGGTAATTGATTCCTATCTGTGAATACCCTTGAAGGGGCAACGGGATAGAACTTGCAACCCTGGCATATTGAGTTGGACTTTTGGGCTTTTCTCCCTCAGAGTGTGAATGGCCATAGACAAAACCATTCGTCACACCGGCTGTCACTTCTAAGTAGAGGTCGACGGGTACAAGATAACTATACTCGATTCCTGTATCAAGGACTCCTTCTTCATCGAAAAAACGCTTATGCACAAGTGGAGTTTCAATCATCGGCCACTCGTGTCGATGAAAACGATTCAATCGACCGATGCCGAGAAAATACTGACCAAAACGAAGGTTTGATCGAGGAATAAGCACAGAGCTTGCCATGTAGGCCTCGTGAATCTCAAGAACGGCCTCTCCACCCTCCTGGTGAGCGGCAAATGCTAGCTGTCCCTTGAACACATGATCAATAGGAGATACGAGCAAAAATTCAGCTTCACGAACCTCGGCCTTATCTTTTGCCGAGCTTTCGCCTTTATCCTTAAATTGGGCCACCATGTCGACCGCGGCAGAGATCTTCAGTCCTGAAGGATCTTGTTGCGACCATGCACTTGCTGCTTGTCCGAGCAGGATCAACGCCATTAAGATCCTAAGCATAAGGGACCACCATCCATCTAGTTGGCGAGAGAACGTTGCTTTGCCGGATTGGCTTTTCCTTTCCGGCCCCTCAACTGAGGAGCCAGACGGGCGCAGCGTCATCACGAAAGTTAGTCTTCAAACTTGGCCTCAGAGAGAACGGCACCTTTAAGTTCCGCCTTGACCAACTTAAGCCCCCAAAGGTTGCCTTTGCCATTCCCGGGTGTCTCGAGTCCATCCTCTGAGTTCACCAGCGCGGACTCCTCTGAAAAAGACTCTTCCGCATCACGCCAAATGAGAATGTGCGCGGGTGTTTCATTGTTATGGATATCAATCTTGTAGGAGATCACTTCGGTAGGATCGATATCCTTGAGATCGACATTCGCAGACGATTTTCCATTTGCATTGAGCTTCAGGGTGACATTTTGGTTGTCGCGGGACCAGCTTATCGAGGCGCCATTACTCAGATTGTTGTCTGCGTGAGTTATCAGCTCTATGGAACTTCCTGATTCTAGCTTGAAACTCAGATCGTAGTGGTGCTCTGAGAGGATATCACCTAGCGATTCCTTGAAGATGATCGAACCTGAACCCTTAAGGACCGATGTGCTCCTCTCTAAATCACCAGCGTCAACGACGAAGTAGTCAATACTATTGAACGAACCCGCGGTGCGAGCCGGAGTATCATCGTCGTCGTCGTTACTGCACGCAAAGAGGAATGTGCTCGCAATGAGAATGCAAATCTTACCTTTCATCTCGGTTCTCCCTGAAATGATGGAGTGCATAAAGCTTGCCCTCCATTGTTAGAAATACTCACCAAACATGATCTTTTCAAAGATCAAGGATGAAGGTGGCGCTGACATCGAATGGATGAAGACTCTCCATATGTACAACTCGAGCCCTTACTCTTCTGCATTCTTTCCAGTTTTTTGCCTTTTTACCGATTCGCCTAGCAGCGTCCTCGACAAACATCAGATTCCGAGCGTTGAGGCGAGCAAACTCTTGCTCATCTTTTCGCTTCACGAGTGTTTGGGTGGGTGTTCCGAGTGCATCTTCAATTTCATTTATGATGTAAAGGAGTCCAGAGAAAGTTAGGTTAGACCAGTCGTGGAGAGACACTATGGCTAGACTTTTCTGGGCATGGGGTACTCCTCCTGTCTTGGTTTCGTTCCGGAGCCAATCGAGGACATCGACACTTCGAACTGACTCCGAGGGAAAGTCGCGGGCAAAAGCAGCAGCATTTAGCTCTCTTGCCAAGGAGGCAGAACAAGGGCACGTGCTGGAATAAGTCACATGAAACGTCGTGTGGATCGATGAGGTTCTTTCTGCCGACAGTGATGCATCGACCTCGACTCTATAGAACTTGGTCGAGGTGAGTCCACTGACAAGCGAGGGAGCTTCAACAGGTAATTCAAAGCTCAGCTTGAGGTCCACCTGATGGGATAGACCCTTATGACTTTCAAGAATAAGTTGGCACGTGTTCAAGATAAGCTCGCGACTCAAGGGCTGTTGCGCGAAGGCCTGAGACGTGAGAGCAAAAAGGCGTGACATGTGAATGCCGCGGGCTTTTGGGTTGGAGAGATCGACGTACACTGAAGCTCGAGCTATGAGATGATTCCAAGCGTTCAGTTGATCGATCTTGATAGCAAGGAGAACCTCATCCAGTCCGACTCGATCGAGCTTGAGTTCGTGGTCATGAATATGAGAGGCTGCGATATCGGGTAGTGATGGATTGTCTTTCATAGAGACCTTGTGTGTTTCAAGTTATGGATCATACCCACCTTCATAGGGAATACTTCCTTGGGCATGCATGGCATACCCAACGCGTCCCCAGTTGGTTGTGTTGCTTACAAACTCGACTAAGCCATAGACCCAGACAGGACCCTCTTCGCGCCGCGGAAGGTCTCCGTTTCTCATCGTGACGAGGATCATATTCTCAGGAGGCGGCGGCGGCACGTGGTAACATGCACCCGCAGTTGGAACGAGCAAAAACTCGGTTGTTCGTCGATCCTCGAGCTCGAGAGGAACAACAAATCCAGGTATCCGCACGGGCTGCCGAAGTTTAGTCTCTAACGCCGCTTTAGGGCGCAGTGTTTGAGGATCGATTCGACTCATTTGATCCCAACGGAGGATAGGGAGACCTAAGAACTTATCACTCGGAGGAGGATATTGCTTTCGCCGTGGGACGAATTGCTGATCAGGATCTTGGCTCGGACCTGTCGGGACACCCAAGACAAGATTAGATGCGGACAGAAGGTCTTTCTCATCCTTTTGTGCTTGCCATCTTGCAAGTGCAAGCCCCAATGAGGTTCCTATCGTTCCTAGCATGAGGATTTTCATCAAACTATTCACAATGTCACGACCCTTTAGAGTTGAGGTGTCAAACCATCATGTAGAGTTACCCGATAAGCCTGGACAGCGGGAAGCAAGGCCAGTAAGCCTCCCGTGACAATGGCTCCCAGCAGGATAGAGGCATCGCTCATAGAAGGTAGAATCGGAATATCTTGAAGGTATACGTTATGCGTCAGCCAGGTTTGGCTTAACCCAATCAATAGGGTCGATAGTGACAGTCCAAGAAGGGTTCCGAAACAACTCAACAGCATGGCTTCTGAGAATAGAATGAGAGAGATGAACAAAGGGGTGGCCCCTATCGATCTGTAAATCGCGATCTCCCGACGTCTATCCTGAAGCGATGTCAAGACCGAAACCAGAAGTACCAAGAAGGCGATGCCAATCGAAAAGGCGCTCATCGCCTTAAGTCCTTTTTCAATGAATCCGAGTCTGCTCCAGAGATCCGTGAGTGTGAGTGCTGGTAGGATGGCTGTAAGTGGCGAATCAGCATAATTTCTGACCCAATCCTGCATCTGAAAGACAGCGAATCGTGATTTCATCTTAACTATGATCGAACTAATGGCAACATCAGGGTTCAGCTGAGATTCGTTATCTGGTTTTGGTTCGGTCTTCGCATGATGGTTGTGATCATGTTTGTCATTGTGATGCTTGTGAATATGCTGATCGCGAGACATCGACTCTTGCGATTCTGCGCCATGAGTCTCAGTATGCTCCCCATGAAGATCATGGATGGCATCGAGACTGACGAAGAGGACTTTATCGAAAGGAGTGCCGCTCGGCTCTAAGATACCCGCGACCTGAAAGGGGTGATCACGGTGGTGATGGAGCGAAATTCCACCCTCTCCCTCATGACTCAGAATCAGGCTATCACCTAGTGAATAGCCCAATTGGGATGCGACGGTCGCACCTAAAACGACCTGATTGCGCTCCTTGAACCAATGTCCTCTCAGCAGCTCAATCGCATGATTACGGCCATACCGGTAGTGGACGAGGAAATCAGCGGTGGTACCGAGTACCCGAAAACTTCTGTGGCTATCGCCCAATGCAAGCGGAATCGTCCAAGCGACCTCGGGATGTTCGCTTACATCGCGATAGGTCGGGTAGGGGAGCGGCTCGGAAGGGAAGCCCATCTGAAAAAGTGAATAGAGCAAAATTTCCATGGGGCTTCCTTTAGTCGCAACAATCAGATCGGCGCCCGATAGAACAGAGGAAAAACTCTGTTCTAGCCCTTGTCTCAACCGCGTCATGCCTAACAAGAGGCTGCTACTAAGGGCCAGTGCTAGGAGGGTGAGGCAAACCGATGCTCGACGGTGGACTAAGGACATCCATGCAAGTTTGATGATGATCACGGTACAGAACCCTATTAAAGATCGTGAGATCGAGGTCATGGTTAAACATGGTCTTCAGAGTGAGGTCATGGCTTACCATGATGATCGTACAGCCATAAGAGAGAGCCATTTGAAACAGGAGATTGAGAAACCGGTTTTTTTGTTTCTGATCCAAGGCGGACGTTGGTTCATCTGCTATGATCAGGGGTGGTGCATGGATAAAGCATCGAGCGGCAGCCACTCTTTGTTGCTGACCGACGCTAAGAAACATGGCTGGCTTATGCAACAAAGCTTGTAAGTCCAAGGTTTCGACCAGTTCTGCTAGAGTCGGTGCAGGTCTTTCCACGTTTTTTCGACTGATCATGAGAGGGAGTAGGATATTGTCACGGACGCTGAGATGAGGGATAAGATTAAACTGCTGGAATATATAGCCCTCGTATTCAGCTCGGAAAGCGTCTCTTTGCCTTGGGCTGAGCTTCGTGATGTCGTGCCCAAGCACTCGGATGATTCCCTTTTGAGGTGAGGTGATACCAGCAATCAGTGAGAGTAGGGTTGTTTTACCTGAACCGCTGGGGCCATGGACAAAAAGATGTGAGCCCGATTCGAGCTTCAACTCTGAGCACGATAGGGCTAGCATACGATTGGGATAGCTATACTCCACATCCTGCAAGAAAAGAATGGGCTCCATGGTTCGACCCTTCTGGCTCAAGGAGCCAACAAACTCACTTTGGCATCATTTTTCGCAAGCCAGTCTGGGAATAAGAAAGAGGCTTGTCGATTCTTCTTCATTTCAAGAATCTCGTCATTGGTCACATAGCAAGCTTCGATAGCAGTTCGAATCTGCTCCTACAGCATTTTTTTACCAATCAATACAGGTTCGTTACGCCGGTTACCGTAAGGCTCTCGCCATACATGCTCGAGCCATTCTTTGAACGTCTCATCCTCGGGTCTTTGCTCCTCCGGAACAGCTGCCCACCACCAACTGATCCGATTGACCGCAAGCGCGCGTCCTGCACGAGACCAGATGAGCATGGGTGCTAGCTGATCAGCTAGCCAAAAAACGCCTTTAGAGCGGATGATTCCTTGCCAGATATTCGGATCATAGAGGAAGTTCCATAAGTGCTGAGGATGGAAGAGATCGCGCGAACGGATCGCAAAACTCCCGATTCCGAACATCTCACTTTCGGAAATCTCTTCCCCTCGCATCGTTTTAAGCCAACCAGGTGCAGAGCGGGCTTTTTCAAAATCGAAAGCATCAGTAAAGAGAACATCGTGTAAGTCGACTTGTCCACGCTTGCACTTCGCGATCCTTGTTTCGGGATTCAGGTCGCGGAGAATTGCATAGAGCCTTGTGAGATCCTGTGGACTAATCAGATCAACCTTGTTGAGGACTAGGCCGTTCGCAAACTCTATTTGCTCAGCAAGGAGACGGCTCAAGTTCCTCCCGTCATCTTCACCCAGAGCTAGCCCCCTTGCTTGGAGGCCTTCACTCTGATTCCAGTCCTTCAGGAAATTGTAGGAGTCGACGACTGTAACCAGGCGGTCGAGATGAGCAAGGTTGCTGAGAGAGCTCTGGTTCTCGTCGCGAAAGGTGAACGTTTCGGCGATGGGGAGAGGCTCCGAGATCCTAGTCGATTCGATCAGAAGATAATCATAGCGACCTTCTTTAGCGAGACGTCCAACCTCGAGTAAGAGGTCTTCTCGGAGAGTGCAGCACATGCAACCATTTCTCATTTCCACGAGCTTTTCTTCTGTGCGACTCAGAAGGCTGCCTTGCTGGACGAGTTGGCCATCAATATTGACCTCACTCGTGTTGTTGACGATCGCCGCCACCCGAATCCCCTATCGATTGTTGAGAATATGATTCAGTACGGTCGTTTTGCCTGCGCCGAGAAATCCGGAGAGAGCCGCAAAGGGAAGCTTTCGACCGGGCTCGTAGCGCTCAGGACGATCAGAAGGAATCATGCCGACTACTAACGCAAAAAATTGCAATAAGGAATGTATAGCGATTGGTTCTTGCAAGCAACTGTTTATTTTTTTCGCTCGGCGTAGTTGTTAAATGCAAAAAAAATGCAATATACAGGAAAGTGAATTATGGAGTTTCAGTTTATGTACTATTCAAATCGAGCGATCGCGAGTCTTATCAAAAGGGGACACATTTGGATCGGCTGGAACAGTCGGGATGCTGTCAGCGAAGCAGATCTCGATTGGGAGGTTTGTGGGCTCGATCTGCATCTCGACAGACTCTTTCATGTTTGGGATGGGCGAGAGACATTGGAGGTCGATCCCAGCGATTCCTGTTTCGAACTCAGCGCGCTTCCGTCTTACTCCGTTCAGAGTGATGAGGGGTTGGTCTTATTGCCTGGACAATTTGTATTGTGCCAAACACGAGAGTACCTCCGACTCGCCTCTCTCGTTCAGGGGCAAATACAGGGAAGAAGTCTGCTTGGGCGCCTCGGACTTGGCGTTCATGTGACGGCACCTCTCATACAGGCTGGATTTGAGGGGCACTTGGCTCTTGAACTCTACAATCATGGTCCTTTTCCGATCAGACTGAGACCTTACGAGAATTCAGAGCGTCAGGGCTTAGCAATCGCTCAAGTCTGTTTTCACCCCGTCATCGGTATGAGTCGGGCATCCTCCAAACGCAAAAGGTTTCATCGTCAGACCTCGCCTACAGGTGAGATTAAGGCCGAATTAACCCCCCACTATGAGTGGAGAAGCTAATCATCATGCGTTTCTCCTTTCTTAAGAACTACGAAGAGTGGCGACAGTGCATTGAAGTTGATTGTCGCATTCCTTTGACCCGTGCCTTTGTAGAACAAAGGCTTCAGATTTATCTGGACCAGTCTCTTGACGAGACTAAGCGTTTCCTGAGTCTCTACGGAGCGGAACATCTGGCCTTCATCATCCAGTGCCTCGAGCGAGCAAGGAAGGAGGCCACCGCGTGACCGTGGATGTCCTTTATGTTTGCGACCGTTGTCGAGTCAGTCGGAAGGTGAAAGAGATCGATGGAGAGCGAGGAGGGGCGCTGCTTTTTCATGCACTGGAAGACCGCTGGGCCTCAATGAGACATAGTATGAAGCTTGTTTCGGTTAGTTGCCTGAGCGCCTGTGATCGGCACTGTGCAGTGGCTTTTCAGGGAAGAAACAAGGTCACCTGGATTTTTGGTGACTTACCGGTTGAGCCTGAGGATGTCGGACAAAGTGTCGACGATCTTTTGCGTTTTTCAACAGACTATGCGAAGTCGTCAGATGGATTTTTTGAGCGACAGGATCGTCCTTATCTTTTGCAGAGTGGTATTCTCGCAAGAATTCCCCCGCTTTCCCTTCTCCAGAATAAATCAGGGAAGATTTCGTATTGATCAGCGATGACTCGATGTGATGACAGGGAACAAACACATCTTGGTTTGCGCAACTGAATCGGAGTTCACGTGAAACAGACGCTCTCTCGTTCTTTTTCGTTGATGGCCGTTTTTAGTTTAACCATGGTTCATGGCGGCTGCCAGAAGTCAAATCCTTCTCGAGAGAGTGAGGGATCTGATCAAATCAGTCTCGATTTAGATGACGTGCTAGCCCATCAGGGACGGGAACGGATTTTCTATACCGACTCTTCTAGCAACCTTTCTTTTGTTTACGATCTCCAGGAAAGAAAAGTGGTCTTGACCGTGCCCTTTGAAGGGTTAGCGAGGGTGTATACGGGCGCTCTCGGTCAGTACGGATATCTTGTAGAGGCTGAATACGATCGGATCACGATAGTCGACAGTGGTTTGCGCTTTGTGCAAGAATCCGGGACGTGGGTGGAACAGAATATCAAACCTTTCGTTTCTGAAGCAAAAATTAGCGGGCTAGCTCCGACACACTTTGTAGCACATGATAGTCGAGTCGCAATCTTTTTTGACAATGAGGGTAAAGCGCGGATTTTGGATGAGCAGTCGCTGGTCTCTCCCAGCATTCTGTTTAATGAAATCCAGACGACAACCCCTCATCATGGAGTCGCTGTTCCCTTTGGGTCTTATGTGCTAGCCACTTGGGCACAAACACCTCCGACTGGGGGGCGACCGATTGCTAGCGGAGTCTCAGTTTTTACAGACAGAGGCATAGATACGGGCCTAAGGTTCGAAGGTTGTCCAAGTCTTCACGGCGAAGTCCAGGTCAACACTTCGATCCTATTCGGCTGCCGCGACGGCCTGCTTATCATCACGCTTGATGATTCTGGTTGGGGGGTAAGAAAGGTATCCAATCCGAGTGGATCGCCTGAAGGTTCACGTGTCGGCACTTTGACTGCTGGAAGGACTCCGACTGAAGTGATAGGTAACTTCGGTCGCCAGCAACTCGTGCTATTTGACATCAAAGAGGAAAGCTGGAAGACGATTGGCTTGCCAGCAGCCTATGCTCAATTTCAGTACGACGAGGCATCGAAGTTGATCTTAGTTCTTGGGCGTGACGGGTTTTTCTACGGTATCGATCCTTTGACGTCTTCAGTACAGGTCAAGTTCGATCTAGGCTTTGCAGCGGATGGGGCTAATCATGGAGCTGGTGATCCTCAAATGGTGATTGGCCAGCAAGCGATTTACCTGACACTGCCTCATCGGGGGGAAATTGCTATGCTGGAACGCAGTACTCTTACTGAACGCGAGCGGATTCAGGTTGGAGGCGAACCTACCAAAATCGCTTTACTCACATCGCATCGTTCTCGACTCGGGGCCAAGGTTTGGACACAGTGACCTGAGATAGATTTATAGGGCAGTTCGTAGCGCGAGTGAGTCACAATGCGAGCTGCCCGTTCTCCCGAATGCGCTAGTTGCTCTTCGAACATCGGAGTAAGAGGATTCCGGATGAACCACCAGAACCAAACACTCACGTTCTATCTCGGACAAGGTACAGATAGTCAGGCTCGGATCATTTCTCGTCAAATACACAAAAGTCCTAGGACTTGGATTGCCTCAATTCGATCATCGGTTGATCCTTGGCGATATCTCACTATTGAAGGCTGGGAAGGGCAGCCCTCTTCAGTTATGGTTAAGAAGTTTTCTCCACGCCTTATTTATCCTGAAGGTTTTGGACATCCTTGGCTTGATTCATGGGCTTGTGACCACTTGCTCATTGATGAGCTAGAGGTTCGGGATGTTATGGATCAAGGTATACTGGAAGCCTTTGCTTCGCTCGCAATGAAGCGATGTATGAATATTCATGTAGCCTTGATGATAGAGGACGAAAAGGAGCAAGAAGCTTTCGAGGACTTCGTTGGTCAATTTGTGAGACGTAGTGATGTGATTCGCTTCTGGATTCCAAATCAGGACCTCGATTTGCGATATCTCCGGCTGCCTGTGAAAAGTTGGATTGATCTTCCGCGAACCGACTCAGCTGAGATGGCTCTGTCGAGCCTTCTTTGTCTTCTTCACCAACGGCCTCGAAGCCTTGGGCAGAAATCTTGAATTCTCGCGGAGTCAGATCGCAGTCATTTCTGTAATATTATGAATTCGCTTCTTAAAATTTCTTTTCTCACGCTATCTTCGTTCCGTTGAAGATTCTTGTTCAGTTCGTTGAAGATGGCGCAGGTCACCTCAATGGCGAGAGTCTCATTAGGTCATAGCATATTGATGTGATATAGGTGACGGAACAGCCGAAAGACTCAATCACCAGCACCCATTTTTATCAGAATCAAATGGGTGCGGCTCTTTTTTGACAACAGGATAAATTCCAAATTTCGATGGGTTGTATAAGTTTGAGCTTGAGGAGCAGCCCCCAGGCGCATAGAAAATCAGTGTCAACTGAATCAACCCGCGCTGATTGGAGGAGATTCACTATGTGAGGCCGGAAAGCTTGAGCAAGGAAAGCTGCAGATCATCAAGTGATGTCGTCAAAAAAAGCCGCACCCAATTCTTTTGAAGAGCCAAAGAACTTTAGAAGCGTGGACACCGATTAAGCCGCTATGCTGATGATGCTAGCGTTTACGTTAAATCAAAGCGCGCGGGAGAACAGGTGCTGTCTTCCCTGCAGAAGTTCTTACAGAAAAGACTTCGTCTTCCCATCAACAAGGACAAGAGCTCAGTGATCAGATCAGGCTAGCACAGCTTTCTTGGGTATTCCTTTTACGTGTAAAAGTCTGTCGATTGCGAATAGCACCCAAATCATATGATCGTCTCCGCTCAAAGATTCGCACGAACCTACGCCGGTGGTGAGGCATGAAAATCGAAGGCACCGTCTTTGAATTCAACAACATGATACGGGGATATATCGTATGTTTTCGCATGGCAGACGGACGAGAACGTCTCAGATATCTGGATGCATGGATATACCACCATCTTCGCTGCATCATCTGGCGGCAATGGGAGACAGGCAGCACTCGGTTCGAAAAGCTCATCTCCATTGACGTAAACCGCAACACGGTAGCCAAGGCTGCCTGGGGTCGCTGAGGTCCCTGGCATAGCTCTACGACAAGCGCCATGAATTTTACCTTGAGCCCAGCTTACTTCGAAAAGCTGGGATGGAATGGCATCATAAGCCTCTACGACAAATACAAAATCATTGTACAGTTGGTGGGAACCGCCGCTTACGGAACCGTACGAGCGGTGGTGTGGGAGCTGGGATACGGAGACTGATCCTTGCTACCCGATGCTCCCTGGAGGGAACGTGGGGGTCTAGTCACCGGACCTTGTTCAGGCTCTGATTACGTCAAGGTCCGTGCCGACTTCAGCTGCAAGGTGATTCATGCCCTGCTGCAGCAGGCTCAGGATCCAAACAACCGCCTTGAGGTCGCACCGGGACCGCGCGGCGGGTTGCGTTTGGGTGTCAATGGCAAGTTCGATCCTAAGCTCAATATCATGGTTAAACGGTGATCGAAGCGAGCGGTAAGCCACCTGCTAGGTTGCCTATGCAGCCTAGCAGGAGCGGACGAACCAGCCCTCTCAGTATCCGGGAGGAAGAATAAAGCTTTGGATGAAGGGACTGAAGACAATGCGTTTTTTATCTTCAGAGGAAGTGCTTTCATTGTGATAGTAGCTCGTCAGGTGATCCCAGGAAAAGCGACTGAAACCGTCGCGTATCCAGGGTCGGTCCCAACGATTGGAGCCCCAAGAGTTCTTGGCAACCAGCATCTCGGGCTTACCTTGAAGCGCGAGCGCCTTCTCTTCAGGACTCAGATTCCCCTCCGGTAAGCGTCCATCCGCGACTCCTGGCACATCTGTGACCGTATAGTCATGCAGAACGACCATGTGCCCCCCCTGATTGCCCATGCTGCCGGCTTTAGCGAGGCTGTAGTTGTTGAAGACACCCTGAGAGTTCGGAGCATTGAAACTCACATGAAATGACATGACCACCGGTTGTCCATCGTTCAGAGCTTGCATAACACGCTGAACCGCAGAGTTCGCCGCCTGCAGGGCATCTTCCGAAGGTAAGGACTTGCCCGAGGCACCGATCGGCAGCGGAGAGATCGATCTCCAGCCCAGGATCCATTCGCTGAGCGGGAGACTCTGGTTCGGATCCTTGATGCTGACCAGCTCAGTATCGCTTGCATTTTGTACAGGGAGGGTCTCGGGCTTACTACCATCCGGATTCAGATTCACAAGATAACGACCATTGCAGCTAAAGCCCTTTTGTAAGCCTTCGTGGATGAGGGCGGCGTCATCGACTTGGTGCAGCGATCCCCCTTCTTTAAGGGCGGTTACTAGATAATCTTCCGCACACTTTTGTGCTGCGCTCATCTGGCTGGTATCAGCTGCTCGGCCATCTGTGGTTTTGAGGAAGGTCCCCTCTTCAACCCAGCCATGCTCTTGGATGATCTTGGAGGACATCCACCAGTTGCCACCTGTGCTTACTTTGCCATCCTTATCGAGGGCCGTTCCCGAGATGATCTTATTGAAGAGATCCCAGTAGGTCCAGTAGGCCTCGGAGACATCGATCGCCTCCTTCCGCGTGTTGAGCAGCATCGATTCGAGCCAGGTAGCGTGGGCGTATATCCAGCAGTTGCCGATCGACTGTTGTTTCACCGCGGTATGGCGCACAGAGGTGACATCGACGCTGCTATCTTCGACTGAGGGCTGCCCGCAGCTGATCTGGAGGGCGAGGAGAGAGCTCAGAGCCCAGCCGCCCATTCTGCTATGTGTTTGCTTCAGTTTCATAAAAAATCTTTCCTTCAGCGAGGTGTGGTTGCTGGTACGATGTATTGATCACGTACAGTAAGGCGCTGCTTGGCATATTCAAGGTAGCGTTTGCCTTCCGAATCACTCGGCTGTCTGCACTGCAGCCCGTCCTGGGTACTTGCGACCTCCCAGATCCATTCGCCACCTTGGAAGCGACTGAGAGCCAGGGTCGGCGTTTGACCGGGTGTTTTGTTCCAATGCCAGAAATAGGGACCTCGATCGAGATTTCTTAGTTGCCTGAGGTATCGCCCCTGCACGACATTCACTACGATACGAAATGTCGAGGCGGAACCCGTTGAGCCAAGAGTCTCCAGTTCAGCAAGCAGCTCCTTATGAGTATCGCGAAACCGCTGGAGCGATTCTTGTGCCTGCATGGCACAGGCCCGAGCCCCTTCGCTGACTTCGGCCGCATCTGTAGTAAAGATAAAACCACTCGTGTCCTCGGTATACCAAGGGAACTTGGTGCCATCAGGTTCGCCTGCGTAGACCCAGAATTCCTGCTCCACTGCGAAGGCAGGAGCTTCGATCGTAAAGCTGAGACTTGCCGTCAGCGTCCCCAGCTGCGCTTGTAGGGTGAACGACCCAGGTGCCAGGGCGCGAACCCGCCCTGCGGCAAGAAGACTAGCCCTGCCGGTGCCCTCAACGACGGACCATTGCACGTCACCGGCTGGGCTGGTAGCTGCTCCGCTCACGAGCACTGCCGTAGCGTTCAGCTCTTCATTGACCTGCAGACTTTGATCCTGCCCCGCATTCAGACGAATTTCGAGATTTTGCGGTGGCGGAGCGCTCTCCTGAATCAGCAGCCGGAGGGTGTTGGAGGATACTCCTGCAAGTTCCGCACGCACCTGGAGTTCACCCGCAACGAGCGCTTCGAGCGAGAAGGCTTCATTGGTCGCACTGATGCGAATCCGCTCGCCTGCTGGTGTGATCGTCCAGCTCAGACCTTGCGTGATAGGTCGGGAGGAACCATCGCTCCACGTGGCTTTTGCTATCAGTTTCGTCGTGTCTCCGACGCGTGGCTCCAGAGAATCAGCGGTGAGCGTTATTCCCGTTAGCGTTGGTGCGGGTGTGGGGCTTGGCTCGACAAAGGTCACCGTGAACGGCTGCGAGCTAGTCCCTAACGCACTCGCCAGAACCGAGACGCTACCAGGATTGCTTGCTCGGAGATGGCCATTGGCATCGATCGTGGCACGAGCCGTGTTAGGTTCCTTGAGTTCCCACTCGACAGAGCTGATCTCCGTCTGAGTGCCATCCGAGTATGTTGCTTGAACGGTTAAGAGGAAGGGCGTACCGAGAATTCCCTCCGAGCTGCCTGTTGTGCTCTGGATCACAAGGGTTGGGAGAGCCGGTGCTGGAGCAGGTTCTGGTACCGGCGTTGGTGCCGGAACGGGCTCAGGTGCCGGTGTTGGTGCCGGAACGGGCTCAGGTGCTGGTGTTGGTGCCGGAACGGGCTCAGGTGCCGGTGTTGGTGCCGGAACGGGCTCAGGTGCTGGTGTTGGTGCCGGAACGGGCTCAGGTGCCGGTATTGGTGCCGGAACGGGCTCAGGTGCTGGTGTTGGTGCCG
>Ga0209985_10001138_pt1 | contig 27097 bp, 18 predicted proteins | sample NOAtaG_FD_187305 | JGI IMG/M metagenome (GOLD analysis project Ga0209985, IMG submission 187305) | Freshwater lake microbial communities from Lake Erie, under a cyanobacterial bloom - NOAA_Erie_Diel6S_1000h metaG (SPAdes) (version 2) | ecosystem: Environmental > Aquatic > Freshwater > Lake ...
CTATCTCAAGATTCTCGAAATCAGACCCAAGGTCTGGTCGACCTATTTCAACCTTGCGGCTGTCTACGAGCGACTCAAGCAGAGGAAAGAGGCTATTCAATACTATAAGCAGACACTTGCGACGAATCCACCCCCCGAAGTCAGAGATGGGGTTCAGTTCAAGCTGCTCGAACTGCAAAAAGAGCCGATTAAGCGGTGATCAGCGTTCGGAAACAACGCCTCGCTCCTCGAGGTACTGCAGACTGGTTGCCACCATAGCCATCATCGACTGGCACCTGAGGAAGCGATCGTACTGGTAGTACTGAGCCAACTGCTCGCGAAGCGCTGCGACATGCTCCCAAGGCGCTAGCTCGGCATCGCGAAGATGATTGAAAAACTCATCGAGACGAAACACCGCAGAACGACTGCGACGCAGCAGCAACACCTGCTCTTCATGTTGGTATTGCGTGATCGACTCTCGGGAGAGCTGCGCGAGTACCAATTGGACAAAGGGCAAATTCTGCTTAAAGAACTGCGGTCTATAGACTTTTATCTTACCCTCATAGCTTTGCTGATCAAAATCAATAGCCCGCACGCGATAGAAGTTTTCTTCGAAGTCCATGGTGATATCGATGACGAAATTTGCAGCATGCATATCCCCTAGTAGGCGGATAAGGCAACGTTCATTGAACTTTACGAACTCCTTGGCTAAACGCACTCGATTCGTCGGCGTCTGGCTGAGCTTTCGATCCAGGAAGCTATCCCCGGGAATACCGTAAATATGTTCTTCGACGAGGGTATCATCCTCACACAGAAATGAAATCCTATTGGGTGACAGAATGTGTTCCAACTCGAGACCTGCGATCCGAGAGAGATCAGCCCTCTTGATGTAGAAGTAGTCGAAGTTGTCATTCATCTTATTGATCATCCGCACCCGAAAGGGCTGGGTATTGGCATAAAGGCAAAGATCGATCCGATCCACTTCTAGATGCTTGAGATGGGAGGTATGACCACCGGCCTTGAGCTGAGCATAGAGTTGGACTAAGGCGCTGTTCAGGTACTGGCGATGATCGGGCCTATAGCAGAGCGTCGACCAGAGTGTGTCCTTACCCTGCGAATCGTACAGGGGGAAAGACTCGGTATAATCGTGCAAATCCTCGTAGCGCAGGGGGATTTTGTACCGTCGATCAAACTGATCAAGATAGGTATAGAAACTTTGGGGTATCGGGTAGATACGCTTTTTGCGCGTGATCAGCTTCTTCATTCGTCACTCTCAAGAGAGGATCGGCCGTTGGGGATCTTTACCTGAGAGCCTCAGGCCAAAGCCAGAACCGACTGGGAAGAAGTCGTAAAAAACCTGTTAGCTGAGCCACCGAAAGGTAGACTTAGCCGGAGCAAGGCCCCGGCCCATCTTCGTCAGGCGTACTGATAGTTGATGTCCGCCTGCAGCATCACTTTGCCTAGGCCGATGTTTTCGGTCAGGTAATAGGTGCAGAAGATGCGGAAATCTTGAATTTTCGATTGCAAGTAAGCCGCTTCCTCAGCCTGTAGCGATTGACCGGCTTTCAGTTGCCTATCGGCGACCAGAGCCGATTCAAGCAGGCGCCAGGCTACGGCGAGATGACCAGCGTACTTCAGGAAGTCGGTGCAGTGTAGCAGGACATCATCCATCTTGCCGCTCATAGCCAATTTACCGAAGTGGGTAAGCACCTCCTGGGCCTTCTGCATCGACTGGCCCATCATGGTGAGCTCCGTTGGAAAGAGGGCCGCAGCAGCAGGATTTTGTAGTGCCGCACCGATCTTTTTCCCGAAAGAAGCAAAGGTCTTTCCATTGTCCTTCAGGATCTTACGCATGACGAAGTCGATCGCTTGGATTCCATTGGTGCCCTCATAGATCGCAGCGATCTTGATATCGCGGATAAACTGCTCCATCCCATACTCGGTGCAATAGCCGTAGCCCCCGTGCATCTGGACAACATCGCTCGACAGACGCATGGCCTCGTCAGAACAATACGCCTTGCATATCGGGGTGAGGAGACCAACTTCATCCTCCGCGTGATGATCGAATAGATCGGCTGTATAAAGACAGAGAGCACGCAGACCGCGTGACATGGCCCTGATCTTCAGCATGGTGCGCTTGACGTCCGGGTGCTCGACGATGGTCTTCCCGAACTGCGAGCGTTCCTTGACATACTGAGCGGTCAGTACGTAGGCAAGATTCGCTTGGGCTTCCCCCTGCACGCCGCAATAGAGCCGAGCCTCGTTCATCATGAGGAACATATTCTTCATGCCGTCGAACTCATTGCCAATCAGATAGCCTTCGCAGCTCTTATTTTTACCGAAAATCAACTCGCAAGTCGCATTCGCGTGCAGCCCCATCTTCTCTTCAATCTTCGTGCAGATCACATCGTTGGCAGCCCCCAGTGAGCCGTCCGACTTGAGTCGAAACTTAGGGACGATGAACAGAGACAGGCCCTTGGTACCGCCAATCTGCGGATTGGTGCGAGCTAGCACAAGGTGCACGATGTTCTCATACAGTTGGTTATCGCCCGAGGAAATAAAGATCTTATTACCTTCGATCGAGTACTTCCCGCCGCCGAGAGGCTTGGCAACCGAGCGAAGATTTCCGACATCACTCCCCGCATCTGGTTCGGTTAGACACATCGTGCCCCCGAAGCGACCTTCCATCATCGGGGGAACAAAGAGTGTCTTCTGCTCCTCGGTGCCGACAGTCCGAATCACGTTCAGAGCCGCTTTCGTTAGCCCTGGGTACATCGAGAAAGCGCAATTGGCTCCGGTCAACAGCGAAAGACAAGCGGTCGTCACTGCCTCAGGGACGGGGCTCCCTCCAATGTCTTCCGGCAAGCCCAGCGCAAACCAGCCGTTCTCGTAAAATTTGCGCGTCAGTGGCTCGAAAACGGCAGGAGCCCTCACACCTTCAGGAGTCCAGCGTGCTCCATTCTTATCCGTCTCCCCGCGCGTGGGGAAGACCTCCTTACCCACGAAGGTATCGAATTCCTTGATGATCGACTCCACGTCGCTCCGCTCCAAGCCGTATTTTTGGTGGTGGGTTATCTGCAAGACATCAAAGAGATTGAAGTAAATGTCACGCAATTCTGTTTTATAAATCGCCATGGTCACACTCCTGTTCGTACGGCTTTGATCTTCTGCTTCCGGCTTGGCTCGCGAACGCAAGGTCCTGCCGCCATACCCTTATCCCACATATTACAGACAAAGGATCGGTTTTACCCAACCAAAAGTTGATCCGCTGCGCGACTTTGTACGCTGGGCCAAAGGGCGATTCGAACCTCGGTCGATCTCAAGTCGCAGAACACCTGTTCGCATAGCAAAGCACGACACCAGCGAAGATTTGAGGATGACACATGTTTTCTGAATCTCCATGATAGCGCTTCGTCCTGCCCTCCGGCTAAAGGAACGCCGGAGCGCACGACTCTCACGACAAAGTAAGAATCAAAGAAAAAATATGTTCAGCAATTTCCTATTCTCTCTTTCTTCAGTATCCACAGGCTATTGAGCGAACGCTCGTGATCTCAACATGAGGGCTAATCGGGAGCACTCTTCGCACCCTCACATTCATCCCACCTAAAAATGTCTGACCTCGATCGGCAAACTGCTCAATAAAGGAACAAGGACGCCAGTTTCAACCAGTCTGTTCCCTCATGTTCGAAAGACGCAACCTGAACGTTCTCTGATCTCTTCGCTCACTGAACACTCCTATGACGTTCTCCCTAGTCCTGGCATCGTTTTCGCTAGAGACGCTCTGGAATGATTGCTCTCATCTCATGTTACGGGGAATTTGGATCATGAAACGGCGACTCATCTTATTTTGTCTCAGCGGCCTCCTCTCCTCCTGCGGCCCAGAATCTGAACAAAGCTCGGGTGTTAAAGCGTTTGCTAGCAACCTGAGCGACACTTCGGGACGGTTAGCACAGACCTTTCTCTATCTCAGTGAAGGCAGTACTGTGGTACAGCGAGAGTGTACCAACGCTCTGCCTCGGGGACCTCAGGACTGCCCGACCGTACGTGGCACGCAAACCATTGAGGCCTTTCGTCAGGCCGTTCAAGCGGATCTGGATTTGAGTCGCACTCGCCTTCAGAATGCAGAAGTAAGTCTCGGACGCGATCGCGATCGCCTCGGGACCCGACAGGGTGAATTGACTCAACGGATCGCCACACTCGAAGCGCAGCTGCGCGACCTGGAGAGTCAGATTGCCAATGCCTCTACATCAGGAGGCGATCCAGATCTCGTCGCAGCGCTCAAATTTGCAACGGAGGAGCGTAATCGTCTCCAGGCTCAGCTCGCGACGACCACAGACCCGCTTCGAGCGTCGCAGCTCCGCGAGTTTCTGACACAATTTGATCGAGAAATTGAGAACCTAAAAGCTCGTATCCAAAGGAGCCAGCCCAATCTCGGTCCGCTCCTTGCCCAGCGCGATAATGTCCAAAAAAGTCTGAGCGACGCCCGCGTTGCCCAGCAAACCGCAGGGACCGAACTCTCAGCCCTTGAGACAAAACTCGCCGACACCCGCGCTCAGCAAGTCATCGTCAGCGAGGAACTTCGTATCCTACCTCAAACTCTCGACCGCCTGCGTCAAGCACTGGTCTTCGATGCACGCGATCTCAGCACCACCGTCACAACCGCAGAAAAACAGCTAGTCTCCCGATTTCACAAGCTATTCCAACAAAACACCCCCGACTGTAACGTCCGACCTGTCGATGGCTTGAAGGAACTTGTGATCACCCAGATACCCGTGTTAACCAGTGCCGAAGCCCAAGTCGGTGGTTCATGGCATTTTGGTGAGTTGGTCAAACAGCTCATAGGTGGCAATCCAAACCCTCAGCAGGTTGAAGCCTTCCTACGGAATTGGATGGGCCACTGGGAGCGAGATGTTGCCCTTGCCAATGGCGACAGAGCTGCCCCCCGCGCTGGCTTTCTCGAAGTTTTCAACGCCTGGAAGCAAGCTTCCCAAGCTCGTGGAGTCAACGGTCTTGATCTACGACTGGCACCCTTCCGCTTGATTGGAATCACCAATCGCATGGACCTCAGAAATCCTCTCGTGGTTGGTGATGCAGGTGAAGCGCGCCTCGCCTTCGCCCTGCTGCAGAACCCGACGGACCGCCCCCAAGATACCACCCAAAATGCTCAAGCCTTTACAGTCATCTTTGAGTATAAAGTGACCGTTGCCAGCGATGCAGACCTTGGGCGGTGGGCGAGCCAGTGGCATGAATTGGGCGCGCTCCCCTGTACCACCGGCAACTGCCAATCCTACATCGGCCGCTTAGCTCAGACGACAAGGATGTTCACTCATCGCAACACGCCGGGCAGTATCGTTCGAGCTACGCTGGGCCAACTGCGGACCAATGAAATTGCTTTTGGCAATCCCTGGGAGCTCCGTGAGTTCCAATTGCAGCCGGCCCAGGCGGGAGTAGCCAATCGCCTCGTCCAAGTGGACGTTAAGAAAACTCCGCGTATCTCAGCCAACAACACCCGAGAGCTGAGCAACTTCGTTGCTCGCCTCTCCGTGCAGGACCTCATCGATAACAACTATGACATCCCCGGGAATCTTCAAGGTGCCAAGGCTCACGTGCAAAGCAGCGCTCCTGAATGGCGTCTAAGCGCCGACGACCAGCGTGCCCGCATCTTCAACATCAATACTTGCAATGGTTGCCACTCCAGCGATCAGGCCGTGATCGATGGGTTTTACCACATCTCACCCTTCCAGGGCATCGGTCCACAGGCACTGTCCGGCCATTTGCGTGATCAGGAAATCCCCCGACGCTCCCAAGTCATGGCCAGCTTTTTGACCCCTAGCTCGTGTACGATCGGGACACCATTCGATGCTCGCCTGTCCAATGATCTGCCTCGCATGCTGGCTCGTCCGGTTCACTAAGCACTTATAGTCTCGATGTCCCAAGCCGCTGAGCACTCGCCATGAGCCTCAGCGGCTCTTTTTTCAGGTGTGGGATGCAAAGGAGGGGAGAGGAGAGTTGCCGACAGAAAGAGGTAGCCTTGATAGACCTAGGCTGTCCGATCCATGTGCCGCGGCTGAATGAGGGACTGCTGAGGTAGCCATATCTCGATGTGAAAGCCTTCATTCTCTTGGGAATGAATCTGCAAACGGCCTTGCCACTGCTCGACAAGCTCCTTCACATAAAAAAGGCCTACTCCTCGTCCAGACCGTTGACTGACATCCGACTCGACCGAACTCACAGCACTTTCAAGTAGAATCTTGAAAGGCTCGTTCCCGTCAAATTCCATTCCATTTTTTTTGTAAAGCTTCTGCAATTGAGCTTCGCTAATGCCATGGCCCTGGTCCTGAAAACTCAAGTGCACGAAATCACGATCTATCATAGCTTGGACAAAAAAGCCGAAAGGTCGGATTTGGCATCCGCTCTTTTGCGGACGAATGTAGCCATGATCAAGAGAATTGTTGAGCACGTGAACCAGTAAGTCCTTTACAAGGTCGAGGCCGGCCGTGCTCCAATTGGGAATCGCATCTCGAACACTGATCTCTCCGAAAGGAATTGTTTCCTGCTCCAGTGTTTGGTAGAGATCTGACATGGCCTGATGCATAACTCCCAAGAGCCCCGATAGGTTCGATAGACCCGATTGTTGACCCCACACCTTCAAAAGAGCGTTTTGATACATCTGAATTTCTGCAAGGCATTTCTGCAAGAGCTGAATAAATGATTGTAAATCAAGGTGGCCTGTTGACCTTTGTTCTGAAATGAGATCTTCTGTGAGATGAATAGAATCAACCAATCCCTGGAGACGCAGGGTCCGAAAGTTGCCCTTGAGCGTATGAAGTAAAGGAAAGCTCTGGCTAGGATGAGGAGTATCTCCTACCTCGCATTGCTGTAGGAGGTGCTGGAGCCCTCCCTGTGCTGTCTCGAGTGCTTTACGGGTGCTATCGGCTCCGGCGTGAAGAATTTCGGTAACGATTTCCATAAGCTTTTTTTCTTGTCTTTTTGCCTCCTGGACCTGCCGCTGCATCTCTGACTTTTCAGTTAGGTCACGAATTGTTAGGATCATCTCAGGGGGTGTCCTTCCATTACTCATAATTGGTGACCATGCAAGGTCAAGGAGTTTTGTACCGTTCGCTGTCACGAGGAGCAAGTCTCGAGGCAGGTGGCTGTTATTGAGCTCAAATGCGAGCCATCCATCGAGCTGATCTGAGACAATCAGATTGAGAGTCGATCGAATGAGGTTTTGCTGATCTGGCGAAAGATTTGATCGACTGAACAAAACATCAACGATACTGACTCCAACCAGTTCATCGCGTGGCAGTTCGAGGATGTTTAGGAGCGAATTGGATATCTCTGGCTCTATGATCAGGTTTTCTCGGAAGGTTAAGATGCCCTCATTGATATGCCGAAAGACATTGTGAAGTTTATTTTTCTCCATCTGCAACTCGCTTGTTCGATAGGCTACGAGATCCTGCAGGTGGAAGGTGAATCGCCTTATCTTCTCACTCATCTCATTGAAGCTATCGGCTAGCTTAGCTAACTCGTCATGGGATCGTATCTCGATCCGATGATCGAAGGATCCATTGGACAGCTTTTCCGTAGCGTTCAGCAAAACTCCAACCGGTCTTATAACATAAAACTGCATGGCAATGTAGATTGCAATGACCACAGCAGCCGAGGTCAGGAAGCCTGCAAAAATGATTTGGTACATGGTACTGCGGGAGCGCACAATGCTCTCCTCGAGTGAAAACTCGATTACGAGATGTCCAAGAAACTGCGTGCCACTATCCTCAAGATGCCAAATACCACTGACTGCCCTCCAGTGGACGGAGTCTTTCTCTACAAAATGCACGGCATTACGTCCATCGATCGTGTCGAAGGCCTGTTGAAGCTTTTCAGCCTGCTGTCGATCCAACACAGGCGAATGGTCAGCTGCTAGAGTTCTAGAATGTTCCTCGCGTCTCAGTCCGGCAAAAACCTCTCCTCGGTTATCGATAAACTGGACACGCAGTGTGCTGGGGGATTCAAACATGCCACGCATGATGGCCTCTGTATTCGCAGAATCCATCTCCCAGATTGACGTCTCAAGAACGGGAATCGTGCTAATGATTTGGGATCTCTGATGGCTTTTCTCGATTTCGAGACCTTGGTGCTTCAACTTTTTACCGACGTAAACAGATGAACCGACAGTGATGAGCGTTGTCACAGCCGATACAATGATGCCGAGTTTGAGCCTAAGCTGATTCAAAATCCAGACCCCTCGTGATGGATTGATTTCGGCATAAGCGACGATCTCTAAAGGAAAAAAATGATAAAAGTGAAGGCTTGAAGTTCAGTGACACTTCGTATCATTTCTTAATATTTGAAGCATCTTAGAGGATAGGCTACCTATCCTTTGTACGAAAGTAAGGTGGATCGACACATGCTAAGCACGCCGCCCGGATCACTTCTTTTAGAGATCGAAGAAGCAGGGATAACAGTCTTTGATATTTTTGGTAACATCAATGGCAGAGTACGCGTCCATTCATAGCCCATAGGCATCCTTGCATAAAAACCCTTAGAACTGCATGAACTGCCTGTCCAATCCGGGATTCAAACTTTATGCGTCCAGCTTCTGGACCACGTCTGAACGCTTAAAACGGGCATTTCGGGATAGACACTCCTTCTCTCACTCCCGAAGCTTCACGTAGTCAAGGAGTTCAATGGGCAATTCACCTTCACCATAGTACTTCTGGAGGTCGGTGCGATAGGTCTCTTTGGTGCGATAGACAGCAAGTTCACGCCTAAAAATAGCGGCAAATTCGCGTGAATCTGGATTTCTGCGATCGAAAATGATGGAGCCACTGATTGTCTTGATTGCTTTTGGCGCAGGTTCCAGAAGATCCTTGAACTCTCGCCCCTTCGAAGAGTTCAGAAATTCGAGAGCTGTCAGATCTAAAACGGAGATCATATCGACCCGCCCTGCAGCGAGCATTCGAAACTGTGAATCAATCAATTCTACTTCGGTTACCTTGATACCAGCATCCTCAAACATCTTGCTGGTCACCGAGGAACGTATGACAGCAGCTCGTTTCCCTGCAAGGCTTGCCAAAGGCTTATTGGCAAACTCGCTCGCCTGATTTTTCCGGTAATATAAAACGAGTCGAAGGAGCTGGTATGGGACCTCCTCCATCTGCTCCAAATCTTCCACTTTGAAGTTTTTTTTGCTTCCTAGCATGGCGAGATGACGACCTTGTAGCATCTCGGCAATCAGGCGATTGGTCGGCAGAAACTTCTCCTTGACCGTGATACCCGCTTGACCAAAAATGCTGCGGATGATCACGAAGGATAAACCATGGTCTTTATGATGAGGGTCGTGGTAAGGCGGATATTCATTGGTCACCACAGTGATCGTGCGCTCTTTGGCCTGCAGCTGACCCAGCTCGTCAGACAGCACAACAACGAGGGTAAGAAATGGAATGGCTAAAGAAAATCGGTAGAACATCGTTCGCATGATCTGCCTGGCGGAGGCCGAGTCTGTTGCTCTACTTTCTGCGGATTCAGAAACAAACCATAGGCGTCGTTGCATAAAAAACCTCAGATCCTTATATCCACTCCAGGCTTCGGAACTTGATGAGCCTAGCCTCTAGATCGTGTCTGCTTGCATAGACGAGCCGTTCAGGACAGCCCTTGTTTTACTCCATTCGCGGATACTAGACTTATTCGATTGAAGAACATTCTGTAACATTCCGTAATCTAGACTTATACGACAGAAGCTGGCACACCTTAGCAGTCCTTGGTCCGAGCTTGATGGGCATAACAGCAGCATCGGCACCTGCACTCTAATAGGGACCGTGATACCTGCATCTGATGGCAGGTGATCGTGTGAGAGCTGAAGCGTAGGCTGAAGCATAGTGTTATGCAACTACAACGTCCAGATTATACAGAAAATGTTAGTTCCAGCCAATCAATAACTCTAAGTCGTACCTGACTGAGCTGCCTGTGACCTATGTCCGAATTTGAGTTCGGCAGCAAAGGCAATCAGCGCTCGGATAGCAGCAGACTGCTGGATCACCGCCAAAGGACTGACACGATCGCGGAACAGATCAATGTTTGAAATCGATTCGATCAAACCGATGACATCCAAACTCTCAGCAATGTTCAGACGATAGATCTGATCGACATACACACCAGCGATTTTGGTAATTTTATCCGGTGACAGTGACCCGACTTCCACGAAGAGCTGCTCGATATAGTCTCGATCAGCTTGTGACAGCATGAGTTTCAGGGGATCCTTTTCCATACCCAACATCCGCCTCACGCCATCCATCCGACCCTGCTCGAGGGAGCGCCGGCACTTCATAAGAAATGGAAAGATATCGTTATTTGGACTAAGATGCAGGTAAGGATAGTATTCTAGACCGATCGCTCGACTCAAAAATGCTAGCCGATGGAACAGATGACTCGGAGGCACATTCAGGTAATGGTCTCGATCGATATAAATATCGCGTTTTTCGAAATCGAAATGGAAGCGATCCTCCATCTTACTCCAGTGAAAAAGATGATAACCATTATCCATGAGATACTTTGCGTAAAAGCGGAGGCCGCCTCTTTGGATAACTTCATCCTTCCAATCAAGAGGCCTGCGAATCTTCAACAGTTCATCGGAACGAACTTTCATCCGTTCCGCAATGCCCTTGATATTCATCATATTGACAAATTGGTGCTGCACGATGGGATAAAGCGTCTTAAGCAGACGAGATAATGGACTCTTAATACCCGGATGGAACTGCTCACGCCCCATTCGGTCGGCCCATCGAAGTTCATAAAACAGCTCACCGACATCGCGCCATACCTGATGCGGCCACTGTTTCAGTGCATGCATGTTTTCCTCGAAAAGCGCGGCAATCTGGACTGCAACATGCTGTTCGCATTTATCCGAGAATGCCTGCTGCATCAGCCACGAGCAAAGACCTTCTTTCGCTTTCCCTTGTGCTGCAACAATTCGCCATTCCTCGGGATCATGCAAGGGGGGACGGATTTCGTCATGAGCCCTCTCTGCGACGAACGATTGTGTTGGCGAGATCTTAGGGGTCTGCGTCAGGCCCATTTGATCCAGGTTCACTGCCAGTTCCTGATGCAACCGAGAGCTTATCATCGTCTGCCCATCAGGGGGTGGAGGTGGCACTTCATTGTCACGCGATGGGACATCGGGGATCAGATGATGACCGGGGAGACTCTTGGCTGGGTCCGTTCCCCAGTCTATGGGAGCCGCCGGACTTGGCGCCTGCGGGCTCGCGTAATCGTCTCCTTCTGATGGTAAGAGCAACGTCGACACGTCCCGTGCAAAGCTCGAAGCAGGGCGCAACGGAGGATCAATCCCCACCTGAGTCTCCATAGGATCGTTCCGACCTGCTTCGTAAACATAGTTGGATAGGGAGAAATCACGGCTCTGTAGACTCGCTGTTGCAAACCCATCATCTGAGGGGATGGCCGGCGGAGTCCTCAGGAGGGGTTCATCGTCACCGAGACTGAGTGAGAAGGCACCCGGCTGCGATTTGGTCGTCAGTGGGGACTGGGCTTGCGATCCGTCGACATAAGCTCTGGAGGGACCTCCATCGAGTCTGGCAGGCCTCGACACTTCGGTCCCAAACTGAAGACTGTCGTAGTCGACATCAGCTATGCCATCATCCTGCTCGCTTTTGAGACCCAAGCGTTGGGCAATGTCAATCAGCTCAGATTCCAGCGCGTCGAATTCAAGATCATAGATGCGAAGCTGCTCCCGCTGTTTGCGTAGCAAAGGTAAGGTGCGATAGAGCAACTCATAAAGATCGGTCTCAGCATTAAACTCTCGGTAGATCACAATCAGCGGCGCCCAGGTTCGCACTTCATCCTGATGAGAGGCGTAGACTTGTTCGAGAAGAGTCTGGGCGCGACGTAGGTCGCGCCGCTGCAGGACAAGTTGCTCGCCGAGGTAGAGTTTCAGCTCGCGATAAACTTCACTCTTAAACTGAGAACCTTGACTCGGGTCGGATAGCTCAGCTAGCATCTCCTGGAAGGGCTGCTCCAAACCGAGACCATGCCACAGCTCTTGGCTCGATTGCAGCATGCCATGCACCTGTCCTGCGGATGCAGCACGACGAATGGTCATTTTCCAGTAACGCTCAGCCATCAACAAGTCACGCTGGCGAGAAAAATACTCGAACGACCCATAGGCTGTCTGCTCGTTGATGAGTCCCAGTGGCTCCAGATTTTCTAGGTAGGACCGGAGTGGAGCCTCATGACTGTCATCCATAAAGATCTTGAGTACAGGCGTCACAATAGATTCCGCCGTCGTCGCAGCATGCCACGTCAGCACCATCTCTCTGAGAAGGATGCAAATGGCATTTTGATACTCCCAGCAGGAGGGCTGCCGCAGTGTTGAGACAGCGAATTCTTCAGTATGCAACTCGGGATCGAGACCAATGTGTTCTAGCCAAATAAGTTTGATACGAGCTCTTTGGTCAGGGTGAAGATGCTCGAGGCTGAATTTCAGCATAGCTAGCTGCTCAGCGCGATGCTGGTGGGACTCAAGAAATTCACAAGCAAACTTGCTGAGTCTCTCGCGCAGATTGTTTTCCCTGGTGAGGCGCATTTGATGCGCAATCAGTCCGATCACAAAATCGTACTTCCCGGTTTGTCGAACTGACTTGATGGTATCAGTCAGTTCATCATCTTGGAGAGCGATCAGCTCTCCGAGTCGAGTGACGATCTCCAGCTTCTGACTTACGGCACCTTGGATGTTGCGAGCGATACGATAGGCCTGCCTGAGATAGGAAGTGCGCTCATCAATATCACCTCTATCGGCAAGTCGTGATAGGAGCTCTATTTTTGGCTGTTGATCGTCGAGTAACTGGAGTAATGTCTCAGCATCATAGGGCGGCACTTCCCCGAGGCTAATGAGGTACTCAATGTAGGGTTTGACGTAAGCCTTATCAGGATCACCCCAAAGGTACTGCAAAGCGAATTGAGCATGCTCGACTGGATTATGCTGCAGTTCGTGCATCTTTTGCAGGAGGTGATCGATCAGTTGAAATCGTCCTTCGTATGGCATTCCATGGAGCGCCTCGACACCATGCCGGAGTAAGGGCAGTAAGCCATAGGTATCCCGCGATTCCATGATAAGCTGTTCGAGCAGAGTGCTGATGGCGAGCGCCGCCCCTTGCTGCTCATAGACAGCTATCCGTTCTTCCAGAGGACCCACGTCGTCGGGATCATACTGAAATAGCTGAATCGCGTAGCGATCACGCTCCTCACCATCTACTCCCTCATCGAAATAAAAGAGCTCGCGCAGAATCACATGCTTTTCTGCATCAGGAGCGAGCTCAAACCGCTTTTTCAGCAGTTGATAGCGTTGCTCGTTGAGACCTAATCGCGCATACATTTCATCAAGAAAGTCAAAAGCTAACTGACTCATACAATCAGCCTTGAGGGCTAACTCGTAGTAACGTCTCGTCAGATCGCCATCCTGCAGGAAGCGACGGGCAATATCGCCCAAGAGCTGGTAATAGCGCCCTTGCTCGACAGGAGACACAGACTCCATCTGTCGTTCTATCGCCTGAATAATCTCGAGATAGGGCAAGCGAATCTCTGAGTGAGACATGATGTTTTCGATTTGTTCGACATCGAGGAGAGAGCAGGTCAGTACCTGCCTGTAGATCTCGCCTTGACGGTCCGGATCATGGAGTTCGGCTGCAATCTCCATCAGCGCATCCACAGCAGAACTGGCACGCTCATGATCGTGACCTTTGATAGCGACTTGGAGGGCGCGGATCAAAACCTCGATCTGCATACCACTTTCCCCAAGCTTTTGGCTCAGTTCGAGGATACGATCGTAAACTTCAGGCTCATCGTCCGCTAGCTCACGTGATCGCTCCAAACGCTCCAGCGCTAAATCATAGCGCTGCAACTGCTCGAGCCAAATCCCAGCGATCTTGAGCTCCAGATCCAGAAGGGTGCGCTTCGCTGCTTCTTTCGACTGCAGCTCGGATGTCTCGACAAGGACGTGGACGGCTTCATGGGCTCGACCCAGATCGATCAGGAGATCGGCAGCAAGGAGTGCATAGCGCGCCTGGGCCCGATTGGTTTGCCAACTTTTGAGCGCCCATTGTGCAGCTTCCTCCTGATCGATCCCCTGCTTGATTTCTGCCAGGCGATAGTAGATAGCAGCACGGGTACGGATTGGCACCTCACAGGCCAAAAGTCGATCCATGTAGGACTCTTCAGCTTGAGGATCCGCGACCTCCCGCATCAATCGAATGAGTTTGACGAGGATACGAGGGATTTCTCCCCTGGTCTGAAGGACCCTTTCATAGCAGGACACAGCGCGTTGATCGTCTTTCTCGTTCCACGCATCACCCAGCATTTCGGGAAGTGTCAAGCTGGTGATGTCGATCTTGTCGAAATCTTCGATAGAATGGCCAAGATTATTGCCGAGTCTAGACAAGTTTTCCAAGAGGGAATCGGGCGAATGGTCCAGCTGAAAGACCCTTATCCAGAGGGAGAGTGTCATCAGATTCTGGGGATCGTATTTGCTCATGATCTCGAGATATTGACGTTCGAATGGCAAACCGGCCCAGAGGGTTAGGAATGACCAGCGACGAATGAGATAAAGCGATTGCGGAAACTTCTCTAGGTATTCACGACATTGTTGCAGGGCCTTCGAGTAATCCTCAGCCAGGATCAACTCATCGAGACTCTGAAAGCGACGCGCAACTTCCTTTTGCTCTAAGACCTCGATCGGAGGGACGACCAACTCAGGCAGATCTTCATCCTGACTCCAGTGCAACGACCAACCACTCTCCTTCAGCTGCAAGCGCACCTGTTGGAAGGGGCTGTCGCTTCCTGGACCCTCAATCTGGATCTGTTGGAGAATAAACTCTGGGAATTGGCTCGCTTGGATCAGACTACTCCGAATGTGTTCGCTGCCGATCGTGCAGATATAGGCATGGAAGCTCGCGAGGCCTTTGAGAGTATGTCCAAATAGGGCCTCATTCAAGAGTTTAGGAAATTCGATAAAAAGCTTACCTGGGACGTTGCCCAGGAAGAAATGTTTGGTCATGAATACAGAAAGCTGTCCAAGGGCTTGGATAACGGTTATGTGCATCCCTGCGAGGCCATGCGGGAGCTGTTCACGCTGCAAGTCTTGGTCCTCAATCAGTCGACTTTGATCTGCATCGAGGTCCTTGTCCAGAAATTCAAGGAGTAGCCAATAGCCGGTTTTGCTATCTGCCTGCAGTACTACAGAGCGAAACGATTCGAAGCGTTCGCTGAGTAAATCTTCAATGTTTAGTAGCAGAGCGTCCCGACGAAGCTGTGCCTCAAAACCAACTTGTACGATATCCGCTCCCTGCACTTGGAGGTTCCAACCCGCGATGTGCCAAGGTAGCTGCTTTCGTTGCGGGGCCCGCCCCTCATCCTCCCGCCAGGCAAATAAGTTTTCGTGACTCTGCACGAAGCCGGTATCTTCCAGATAGGTTTTGAAATTCTGTAGATTCTTGGCTGTCATCCACTTGCCTTTGCTGTCACCACCCAAAAAGGCGTATTGTCCCTAATCGTCTTCGCCTCTTCGAACAGTCCCGCTTTTGTAGCTTCTTTGGTCTTAGCTCTTGTCGGTACAATGGACGATAAGTTTACATTAGCAAAAGAACTCCCTAGTGAATGACGAGGAGGTCGACTCATGGATATCAGTGCTGCATTTCACAAAAAATCGCGATTTCTGGAGCAACTTCGTCCTGATTCTCTGGTCATCAAACTCCAAGAACAGATTCAACGGAACCTCCTAGGGGAATGTGATGTCCGCATCTTCAGTCCGGGCATGATCCGCGCCACCACCTTCGATCTGAGCTACACACTTCTGCGGCATCGAGCTTGGCACAATGCGCCTCTCCTGTCCGAGTTCGCTATCGATTACCTCAATAGTGAATACTTGCTGCCAAGGGCTGTCGCTACGATGATCGTGGAGAGTGCGCTCGATCTCCTCCATAGCTATACGCCAGCTGAGCTCGACTGGGATGCCAACGATTATGAGAAGGAATTTCTTGAGCACCTCTTCGTTTGTAGTGTTATCGCGAGTGAAGACGCTGAGCTAGCGGCCGATATTGGTTTTGGGCGCAATGTCATTGAGCTACTCAAGTCAGCGATGAATCTCGGGCAATCCTGTGAAGAGCTGTTCCAGTTCGCTCCAGACTTAGCCTTGCGCCTGCATGATCTTATACAAGGCATTCTTACAGCCCAAGCCCAGGAGCCTTGGACGATCGATCTCTACAAGCTCAAAAACTGGCTTCAGCGCGATCCTTATATCAAAAAAAGTAGTCTTTCAGCGGAATACCTCGCCGCCTGCCTCCGGATTCTGCTCGCCTGTGGCCCTGGGGGAGCGAGCCTTCCATCTCTGGAACATAAGCTCAAGATCGAGAGCTTACGCACCTTCATCACTGTGCTCCAACGGATTGGTCTCGTTTACGAAGAATTGCAAAGCGTAGGCAAACCTGCCCTCTACCGATTGAGTCACCTTGGATTTGAGCTTACAGCCAGCAAGTTCATCTACGATCTAGTCCAGGACAGAGGCTTTGATATTGAACTCAAGCCTCTTCCTGCAGCTTATCAGGCCAACCTTTTGCAGGGGATCTGGCAGCACTCTCCCGAGGAGTTCACCAAAACAATCATGCAGCAGTCTAAAGCCTTGAGCCCTGACGCCGTAAAGATGGTGATCGAGTATTGGAAGAAGCAGCGTCGTGACGAGACCCTACTCGAGTTATTTGAAAACATGCTCCATAATCGGGTGCATGCGTGGTTGCGAGTGCAGATTTGCCATGCTCTGCCCCTCCAGCAAAAGCCGGATGAATCGAAAGTCTTGCTCGAATCGCTCGCTGAACATGACCATTCTCCCATGGTGCGCAACGCAGCACGTATGGCCATGAAAAGGCAGCCGCGACTCGATGAGCCCACCCGCGCGTGACGAAAGACAACGACAAAACTGCTGATAGGACCCTAGCCGCCTTCTGTCGGTCCTGAGAAGCTACTCAATAAAAACGCCTCTCGAGTCCTGAGGCCGCCTCGCCAGTGAAGTGGATGCCAGCTACGCTAGCTCTGGTCTGTTTGCATAGTCGCAACCCAATCGAGCCAATAGGAGCAGGGCTGGGATCAAGCCTCGAGCAGACCACAATCCTCGAAAGGCTCGTACGGCGTGATGCAGAAGTTGATAGACAAGAGGGAGAATTTGCGTCAGCTTCGAGACAGACTCACGAGGGGGCTTTATGAAGTTGCAGGGTATGCAGGTCGATGAGCTGCGCGGGCTGGGTTTAGATATTCACGACATCTGTATTCATCAAGAACGCATACAGACTATTATGAATCGTCGTGATGAACTCTTTATTCCCATTGTTGACACCTGTCGCTTCGACAATCAAGGCATCCTGCCGCAGACCTTCGTACGTGAGGTCAACCGCGATATGCTGTCTGGTTTTGTAGCTTTCGTGCCTGCTGCCGGTGCAGCCAGCCGCTACTTCAAGCCTTTGCATGAGCTGAGGCAGGCGATTTGGATCCGTGATGATTCCGTCATTGCCGATCAGTGCCAGAAGCTTTTGCAGCAAGGGGCTCTGGAATGGCCGTTACCAGATCCCCTGATGCAGCTCCTCAAGCAGGCCGCAGCTGGGCAGCAACTGGAGATCTCCCAGCAGGTGCTTTTGGATGCGATCGATAGCCCCAAGGCCCTGCTTCCCTGTTGGCCTGGGGGCCCGACTTTTATGCAAATGAAAGCGGAGGAGCACAGCAAACTGCGCGGGCTGGATGCCGAAGTTTATGTGGCTCCCTTAGGCCAAACGGAGCTTTTCCGCCGCCACATCGAAGGTCGAATCGAAGACAAGAAACGACCGGTCCATTTTCTAGAACAGGGAACGACGATGTCGACCCTAAGATTCCGCACTGATGGCCTGCCTTTTCGAGACAGAGAACAGCAACTTTCACTCGTGCCTGCTGGCCACGGTATGCTGGTCAAACTTTTTCCCGAAATCAAGCGCAGCTGTCCTGACGCCCACTCACTCTTTATTCGCAACATCGATAACGTCAACGGCAGCAGGCCCGAGATTCTTGCAGCCACTGAGAGTTTTCTGCTGCAGCATCAAACCATTCTTCAAGCGCTCACACTCATTCGCAAAGCTTTACATCAAGATGAAATCACGGAAGCAGCACGGGTGGCTCAAAATCTGCTGAACCAGGTCGTTAGCCTTCGGCCCTTACCCCCACAAGCCTGGATCCGCGAATGGGCCGAACCGTGGCGTCCGCTATGGTCGGTGCTCCTACAAATCTTCCACTGTCCCGTATCCTACGCCGAACGGCAAAGGCTGCTGCATCAGGACAAACGCGCGATTCGCCAACTCTTTGACCGTCCCCTCAACACGTTGGGTCAGGTGCCCAATTTAGGCAAAGACGTGGGTGGAACGCCGGTGTTTGCTCAATCCAGTAGCGGAGACGTGACGATCTGTCTCGAGTTACCTCACGTGAGTGGGGTCGATCGCCAACGCTTCCTCGAGAATTCACGACTGGCAACCCACTTCAATCCCGTCTTTGTTGCAGCGGAAATTCCTGCCCAGCATCATGCCTACGATCTCGAGAACTGCCCGTTTTGGATCCTAGCCGAGAAATCATTCCATGGTGAACAGGTGGTGTACCATGAGACGGTCCTTTATGAGATCCTTGGTAACAGCATCACCTGCAACGTGCTGTTTCCCGAGATTCCTCGTAGTCTTTTTAACCCTCACAAAACTCTGCTGGATGGCTTGAAAGCTAGTGTATAGGCTCCCCTCGGGTCTCGGGAGGCGCATCTCGCCTCCCAGCCAAGCCACACCCGCCAAGACTTTGACCTCTGGCATTTTTTTCTTACCTCTCGACAGATCCGTCAAAAGCCTTGGAGTGCAAGCTTTACCCGTTGCAGATTGGATGCAGGTGTTTTTAGAATAGAGCTAGTCGATCAACTGTTTCCAAAAGGTATCATTCCCCCTACTGGGGGCGTGATAGCTCCTCCTGGCTGCAGCAGGATCGTGACAACGATGATGGCAGCGTCGAGCTTCCGTCTTTAACCATCGTGGAAGGAGCATTGTTGCATGGGACCGCAAGTCGGCAAAAACCTGTTCAAGAAGGCACTCAAAGAGCTCGGCCATGACCCAAAGAGCTACGAAGGCAAGCGCCTCTCGCTGCAGGGCATGTGCGAACTCTACGAGCTCGATCAGGACTTCGTTCTCGATGCCATCGACCGGAAGCATGTGGCGGCTCACTATGATTACTACCTCGACACCATATGGGTCGATGCTCTCGATGCAGCCCACTTTTATTACTGCATGCTAAGCCGTCAGCAGTTATTCAATACTTAGGCGGCTGGAGACGCGACGAGCGGAAGAGAAAGCAGCTGACAATTGCGGTCCCCTCGGCTATCACAAACATCCGCCCGCTCGCACATCCAGGCGCACGAGAGAGGAAAGTCTGCCCATGTCCCTACTTGCTCGACTGAATCTCAACTACCTGCGGATCTTCTTGGTCGTGCATCGCACGCGCAGCATGACGCTAGCTGCCAAACAACTGCATTTGACGCAGTCGGGGGTCAGCCAGCAGATTAAGTCCTTGGAAGAGACGCTAGGGATTACGCTCTTCGACCGGATCAATCGTAAAATCATTCCGACTGATGAGGCCGAACTTCTCTACGCCGAATGTTCTCGTCGACTTGATGACTTAGAAAATACCCTCCGACAGATCTCCAAACAGGACGACGAGCTCCTCGGACGAGTGAAAATTGCCTTCTCCCCCTCCCTGAGCGAGGGCCGGATCGTTGCGATCCTGTCAGCTTTTGGCCGAGAGAACCCAAAGGTTCGCTTCGATCTCCGAGCCGGATTTGCCTCGGAGATTAACGACTGGTTCGAAAGGGGCAAAATCGACTTCGCGCTGGTTGACGCCTTTGTGAACGAGGCCCATCTTGACTTCGACGAGATCGCCACCGAACCCTTCGATCTCGTTGCCCATGCCTCACTTTTGGAGGGTTTAGATTATGAGAAGGACGTCTACGAAGCTTGCTCTCGGCTTCCTTATGTCAATTACACAGAGTCTCCTGAGCTTTTGAATGCCTGGTTCAAGAAGAACTGGGGTCGCTTGCCGCGGGAGCTACACGTTCGTGCGCAGGCGATGGATACCCATATGATGCTCGCTTTCGTCCGTCAGGGACTTGGAGCGGGGCTTGTACCCCAAGCCCAGATTGCCGGGTTAAAGGCCCAAATTCCTGAAATACGCCATCTTCAAGGCAAAGCTCCGGTGTCAAATCGGATCCGAGTCGCTTATCTACGAAAACGTACCATGGGACTCGCTGCCAAACTCTGCGTACAGTGGCTCTCAGAGCGTATGGCTCAGCCACAGACGTAGCCCGGAGTCAAACCACCGGCGATCCGTAGACCCCCCGCTGTGCTTTCCTCTTGATTGCAGCGTACCTTCCTCTGCATCATACGGCGTTTCCGAATACCATCCGAGGACATGCCGATGCCGAGCTTTACCCTGATTGTCGATACTGCACAGGCCCACGCCTTTCACTCGCTGGGTACTCCGGCTCCTCTGTCTGACGCGGCACTGGCCCGTCTGACTTTCGAAGCTCCCGCGCTCCCCCATTGGGTCCGCGAGACAACGCTTCGCCTGAACGAGACACAGGTCACGGCGATGGTCCTTCAGCAGCAAAACTGGTCATCTATGTTTTTTGACATGGATTCCACCGTCATCAGAGAGGAGTCGATTGTGGAGCTTGCGCGTGCCGCCGGCAAACAACGCGAAGTCCACGAGATTACGGAGCGTGCGATGGCGGGCGAGCTCGATTTTGTCAGTGCCCTCCGGGCTCGCGTCGCCATGTTAAGGGGTGTGCCCGCGAGCGTGATCGATCGGGTCAAACTCAGCCTGACCATCAACCCGGGGATGCACGCATTGGCTCGATCTGCCAAAATCAGAGGGTGGAGGCTCTTTCTCGTGTCAGGAGGGTTCAATCCCCTGGCCCAGCAGATTGCCCAGGAACTTGGATTCGACGCCTATCATGCCAATGAGTTGGAGATCAAGGGTGAGGAGCTCACGGGCCAGCTCCTTGGGTCCATCGTCGACGCCGAAGCCAAAGCCCAATTTTTACGCACCACCTGTTCCCGACTCCAGTTGCCTTTGGAAACTGCGGTGGTCGTGGGTGACGGAGCCAATGACTTACCCATGCTCCGCCTGGCCGGGGCTGCCATAGGCTATCACCCGAAGCAGGTCTTGCTTCCTCACATTAATGGCGCTAACTTTTACGACCATACAGCTCTGATTTACGCCCTACATCTGAGCGACTGATCTGAAAGCTGGGTCAAGGATAGGCGACGACTTGGTCGCGGCGGCACCTGGTGCCTGCAGAGACTCGCTCCAAGGATCCTAGGACCGCAGACAGTCAGCGAAGGTGAGGCTTTCCTCCTTTCAAGAGGCCATCATGCACATCAAGTTCCTCACCAGTACAGCACAAATCCTACCCAAGAAAGGGCCAGTGTGCCTCATCGGGTCCGCAAAGTCCCTACAAGGCGGATTGCTGGAAAAACTCCTTCCTGCATCCGTTCCTGATCTATTCAAAGAAGTCTTGAAGACACCCAAATTGGGCCAAGTACCGACCACCTTCTCGACCTTAACGGGCCTCGCATCGCCCCAGCGGGTCGTGCTCGGCATCCTCCCCGAAAAAGTCGCTAAGGATAACACCCCAACGCGCCGGGAGTGGATCTTTCAATTGCTGGACACTCTTGAGGCGGAAGAATATGCAAGTATCGTGCTGTGCCTCGAGGACCCTGAGCATTATGGGGCCGCGATCACGGCTGTGGCGCGTCGGCTGCGGCTCGTCAACTATAGGAAAAGTGGTAAAGCTAAGCATTTTCAAGTTCTCGCCGTCACACCTCAGGGCGAACTGATTCCGGCTGATGACCGTATCAAAACAATCGCCGAGCAGGTGAGCATCGCCTGTAAACTGGTCGATACTGCCCCCAACGAATTGACCCCCAAACTGTTCGCAAAAGACATACAAAGTCGCTTCAAGACCACGACCGGTGTTGTGATCAAAGAGATCGTGGGCGAGAAATTGCTAGCAGAAGGGCTGAATGGCATCTATGCCGTTGGTCAAGCTGCCGTTGAGGAACCACGCATGCTGATCCTAGAGTACAAGCCGAAGGGTGCGCAGAAGACCGTTGTGCTCGCTGGCAAAGGGGTCTGCTTCGATACCGGAGGCTTGAGCCTCAAGGCTGGAGCTAACATGGTGGGGATGAAAGGCGACATGGGTGGGGCGGCAGCAGTCCTCGGTGCCTTCGCCCTGCTGGTCGAGCAAAAAGTCCCACACAAGATCATCGCCTGTGTCGGTCTTGTCGAGAATGCGATCGGCCCCAACGCCTTTCGAAACGATGACGTGATCGTGATGCACTCTGGTAAATCGGTCGAGGTCAACAACACCGACGCAGAAGGTCGCCTGGTGCTTGCTGATTGCCTCTCCTACTGTGCACGAAAGTATGCTCCCAACCTGATGATCGATGCGGCGACTCTCACCGGAGCGCAAATGGTTGCTACCGGACTGCTTCATGCTGGCGTCGTTTCCAATCGGGAAGACCTTGAACTCTTGGCTAAGAAAATCGGCAAAGAGACGGGTGATATGGTCTGCCCTCTCCCCTTTGCACCTGAGCTTTATCAGCAGGAATTCAAGAGTCAGGTTGCCGACATGGTGAATTCTGTGAAGAATCGCTCCAATGCGCAGACGAGCTGTGCAGCCCAGTTTATCTACAGTCACATCGACGATCTCGACATCCCCTGGCTGCACATTGATATGGCTGGACCATCCAACACGGCTTCCGGACTCGGCACAGGTTATGGCATCCAGCTTATGGCTCGTTTAGCTCGCGAGTATGTCTAAGCCTTTGGGCCCGTGAAGCGGGCTCATTGGAGTGCTTCGTAGAGACGGACGATTTCAGGTGGAAACTCACTAAGCAGTTGGGTTTCCGTCGACTTATCGAGATTAGCGAGCTTGAGGTAATTATTGAGGCACTGGGCCCGGATCACCGTGATCATCTTGTCATCCCGCGAGCATTCAAGGTAAAAATCGCGAAACAAGGCCGCTTGATCGGGGTACTGCTGCTCAAGCTCGGCGAGGGTCGCTAGCTGCTGGGCTGCATCAAGGGTCTGCTTGGGCATGCTATGGACATCTTGGGGCTTAGCCTGGGCGATCGCATCTTTTTGTCGAAAACTTTGCCGAGCTGCCTGAATACTCTGCTGCAGGAGATCGGGAACGCCCTGAGGACTTTCACTCGCAGCGAGAGGTTCTTCCACCGGTAGATCCCGGTCGGGACCCGATTGTTCCTGGGCTTCTGACGATTCCACTTCTTCAGTGATTTCTGCCAGTGTTTCGTCCGTAGCGCCTGCACTATCCGCAGGGATCTCTTCTCCCAAAAACAAAGTAGAATCCTTGCTCGGATCTTTGGCAAAGTCTCGCAACTGCTTCTGGGTATAAATCACACCTACCAAGATCAACGCAAGACCCATAGCCCACACAAATTCCTTGCGCATACCTGCTGCTGCCCTCGTCAAGTGAGTGATCTTATGTTCAAGACCACTCAAATCTACTGCAAATTCAAGCCGTAATGAAGCAGTATCGTCAGGAGCGACGTCGAAAGGGGTAGGTACGCTCGAGTGAAACTCGACTCTGAAAAAGATTCCGTTTATCAGCCATACATTTGTTCGGGATCACAGCGGAACATCTTTACGATCAAAGCGACTTCAAGTTCCGTTTGAGCTGCGCAGCAGGATGAGTTGGAAGCTTGTAATATCAACTTTGGGAAAATCAGACTCCGGTTTCGTATCCAACTCAAGGGAAGTGATTCCTTGGGGTGGCACCACACGGCTGAGGTTGTCGAGCATGGCTGTCTCGAGAAAGCGGCGCTCGTACTCTGAACAAAAACTTCCGCATCTTTCGATATATGCCTTCAGCATGCGGTAACTGACCGAGTACGGCCCGTTGGCGTTTGCATCGCAAGCTGGTCGACCCTTGTAGTCGCCACTCGGACAAATCGCATGACCAAAGCCAAGACTCATCGAGACCGCGTTACCATCGGCATGACGAGCTTCGTGGAAAAGCGTAGCGATCCTTAGGGCTGAATTTGCGTAGGCACCACCATTGCTCTTATCGGGCTGGAGTCGAGGATCAAATAAGGCCGGCCCGATCATCATCACACCATTTCTTTGTGTATTGGCATGCACCCACTGATTGTTCACTTCGATCGCAAGATAGCTGTTACGCGTGTCAAGCCCTCGGAATCGTTTGCTCTCAACGTAGAGTGCCATCCCATACATGGTTGCTAGGACATTTTTATCTCCCGGCGCGCTGTCTTGCTCCTGTGGAAACACAAACAGTCGCCTTTCGTTTTGTCGAACGAGACTGATGCGATAGAGCGACAGCTTATCACTGATCATGACCTTCACACGCTCTTTGAGCCAGTTACTCAGGGTCTCTGCTTTGAGGTCGGGAAGGGTCAACAGCTCTTTGAGAGCTATGTCGTTGTCTGTCCCTGTTTCGAGGGACGTGCGTTCGATGCGCCTCAGGTCCTGCTTGAGGAGCGTCTTGCTATTGGATGGCACAAGGCTGTCGAAGATCATGAAACTTTCGAGGTTCACGAGAGCGGGTTGACTTTCGTCAATATCACGGGGTGCTGGCAGGAGAGTCTCGGGATTTTCGGTCGGCGAAGGGGCATCCTTCCCTAGGGGAGAGCTACCACACGCCACGAGCTGCAGACCGATCAACCATGCTAAACTTGCTCTTTTTACGCACATCACCGTCATCGTCTCACTTGTTCAGGGTAGCCCTCGCTGACTTTAGAAACTTCCCGACCCTGAGGCCGAGACGAAGTCGCCGGAATCGAGATCAAACATGGCCCTTGGGGCGCCATGATGGATCTGTATAGGATCGTACTGGCAATCCCTTCCTGGGTCTGAATCGAGATTGCGATTGGCTTGTTCATCCAGGATCGTTTGCGAAGGTCTTGTGGTCCTACCTGCAAATCCAGGGACATGCGGCCTCTGGGGTACTAAGGGTGAAGAGGTCAGGGCGGACCGGGATTCCGAGCCAAAACAAAGATCTCACGATTGCCTTCGCGACCCTCGACCCGACTTTCGGCATGTCCCAGGAGCTGAAGACCCTCGCGTTCCAATGCAGCTCGACTGATCGCCAGCGCTTTGAGACGGCTGTCTTCGTCAGAGACGATACCTCCTTCAGGTATCTCATGGGCATGGAGCTCGAATTGTGGCTTGACCAGCAGAAGGAATGTCACTCCTTCGAGGGGAACAGCTCGACAGATGGCAGGCAGCAAACGATCAAGGGAGTTAAAGCTAATATCAGCGAGGACGAGCGTCGTAGCCAGGTCGATTGGCCCTGGAAGATCCCGAATATCCGTTTCTTCCATCACAACGACCCGAGCATCCGTCCGAAGTTTCCATGCTAACTGGTTGTAGCCCACGTCCAACGCATAGACTTTTCGGGCGCCAAGGTGCAAGGCGCAATCCGTGAATCCACCGGTTGAAGCGCCGCAGTCCAAAACCACTGCATCTAGAAAAAGATCTTTAATATTAAAATCTTCTACCGCACCCCAAAGCTTTTCTCCGCCCCGGCTCACAAAGCGCCTCTGCTGCTTAAGACGCACATGGCTCGCCAGAGAAACGGCTTGCCCTGGTTTATCCCAGCGCTGCTCGTCCACCAGGACCTGTCCAGCCATAATCAATCGTTGAGCTTCCTGAAGATCGTGGGCCAGACCGACCTCAAGTAGGCGTTGATCCAGTCGCTTTTTGTCCTTCTTCCTGCCCAAATCAAACTCCCTTGACCGATAAGTCGGGCTTTTAGGATAAAGTTCAATATTTTTCAAGACTTTTCGTTTTCACCCCGAATGCCTCTTAATCTTTCTAAGCTCTAGCCGATGACTCCTTCGAGCCTGTGCGAGTTTCTGGCTATGGTTCGAAGGAGCATCGAGACATGTCTGAAGGAACGCTAAAAATTCTTTTTGTCGACGAGAAGCGGATCACGTCGGACCTCGAGAAAGCCGGCTATCGCAAGATCGGGGCCCACATCATCCAGGCTACCAACTTTGCCCAATCGAAAGAAATCCTTCAACGGGAAGAGATCGACGTGATCGTTATCAATTACGATTACAGCGAGATTGATGCCGTGAGCATGTGTGAGCACTTCAAAAAGCAGACGGAGACACAGGCTGTACCGATTGTCTTCACCAGCGTTCAACCTCTACCCAAAAAAGTTACTCAAAGAGAAAATGGTCCAGATCTCTTCATCGAGACACCGGTTCCCCGTGAGTACTTCATAGAGCAGGTTCGAAATATACTTGCGGAAAAAACTCGTGGCACAGAACGCGTGAATCATGAGGGCTTCGTGAGTTTCGATTACAAGGGCCGAACCCTCGAGTGTCCCATCCAGGATGTCTCGAAATCAGGAATCTTACTCACAACCGATATGACAATCGAAGCAGGAACCAAGGTGAGCCTTTCGTTCTCGCTTCCTGGCTATAAAAAGCCCATTAAAGTAGAAGGAGAGGTCGTTCGCTGCATCGCTGCCGATAGCCGACGCAATACGAAAGCCGGAGTAGGCATTCGCTTCGATGAGTTTAACGGCGACTCACAAAAGCGCCTCGAAAAATACATCGCCAAAAGTCAGAATGATGATCCAAAGTTGGTCTACTATCTGTGAGACGGGTCGGGTACTGAGGAACTTAACAGCCCTCAGACCCACGGAACCCATCGTGCGGATTTCCCGCAATGGGCTCTTCGATCATTGTTTCACGATTACCATAAGACGTCGAACGATTGATTCGTAAAACGAATCTTAGGTTTAACGATAGGATAGGGCCTGTTGACGTTTGGCTTCGCCAACGTCATCCAGGCCGATCCTTTAGTACCAGAGACTAGCAGAATCTTTCGTCGTTGCCTGCCGATGTCCTTGGCTTTCGCGTTGCCTTTGCCCTAGCCTTTGGCCTGATCATGATCGTCGCCTTGGAGGCTTTGCCTTTGGACCATCTACCTCAACTTAGTCATGAAAAATTAGAGG
>Ga0209985_10001142_pt1 | contig 27089 bp, 36 predicted proteins | sample NOAtaG_FD_187305 | JGI IMG/M metagenome (GOLD analysis project Ga0209985, IMG submission 187305) | Freshwater lake microbial communities from Lake Erie, under a cyanobacterial bloom - NOAA_Erie_Diel6S_1000h metaG (SPAdes) (version 2) | ecosystem: Environmental > Aquatic > Freshwater > Lake ...
CTCGCCTCCTCCCCCAGCAGCCCGAGATCCGTGATGCGCGGGACGCCAGAGGCGAAGGAAACCACTGCACCGGCAGAGGTCAGCGCCGTGCCTGCGCCAGTGCGGGAGAACGACCATCCCGCCGGGAACGACGACGAATAGGGGCTGTTCAGCGCATAGCGGCCAGCGGCGAAGTCGAGGTCGAGACCGTCGAAGCCTCCCCCGCCATTGTTGCGGGCGTGGGTGACCTCGCCCAGGTTCAGACCAAGGGTCAGCATCAGGCCCGATCCCGCGCGGCCATCTGCTGACCAGCGGCGGTGACGCCCAGGGCGACCGTCGCCCCGGCCGGGATGAGGTGGCCATGATTTGGCCCGGCCGCAGTGCTCGCCGCAGCGGCGCTGGCCCGGACATAGATGTCCGCACCGACCGCCGTGCAGACCCATACCTGCCCCGGCCCATCGGCCTGGAGCGCTCCGACCCGAGCGGACGTGGTGGTGGTGTCCAACGTCGCCGCAGCCGTCGGCACAGCCTTCGCAACCGGCAGGGTGGCGCCCGTCGTGGCGCGGTTCTCGACTTCACACAGGGCGACGTGCAGCGTTCCCATCTAGGCGCTCCTCTTCAGATCAGGTTTCAAATATCCGGCGAACCGGGTTCGCGATGCGGCCTCAGCCGCCGGCCAGAACGGCCATGTCCAGAATACGGGCCGTAACGCCGGTCGTGGTCGTGATGCTGGCGACGACATCATCGCCGGCTGGCTGGCCCGACACATCGACGCCCAGGGCGTTGACGACCTGCACGCCCCCGACGGCCGCGCCGCGCGGCGTCAGCGTCGCCTCGGTGAACGTCGTCCCGCCATCCCGGCTCAGCCAGCCGCGCAGGGTCGTGCCGAGGGTCAGCGTCCCGCCCAGCACCTCGACCGCAAACTGCATGTTCAGGCGCGCGGGGTCCGCCGGCAGGTCATAGGCGTTCCAGCGCAGGTCCATCGCCTCGGCCGCCGGCGGGCCGGGCCGGATGGCGATCGTGGCCGACACGCTGTTGCCGCTGAAACTGCCCTGCATCGACCATGAGCCGGGGTCCTCGCTGGTCGCGTTGCGCGCCCGGCGCGCCGAGCCCAGGCTGCACAGGGCGCCCGAGAAATCCCCGGTCGGGCTGGCCCGGGTCGACAGCACGTTCGTATAGCTGGTCAGGCCCAGATAGTTCCGGTCCGCCTCATGCGCCGTCGCCGCCAGCCACAGGGTGTCACGCGCGCCCCAGCTCGGCGACAGCGACGGCGGATCGAACAGGGTCGTGCCGAACGCCGCTTCCGGCGTCCCCTGCATGCCGGCGATGCAATAGGCCTGCGCCGCGATCGTGGTGCTGCCCGAGGTCGTGATGGTGATCGTCAGATTCGTCTCGGCGCCGGTCAGGTTCCGGCGCAGCACCGTCAACCGGACACTGCTGTTCGACTGGGTGCCCAGCTCGCTCATGGCCTGGCCGCCGATGGTGGCCGAACAAGTCCCGGTCCCGTCCTGCGACACCAGCAGGATCACCTCGCGCCCGTTGGCCGCCCCGGTCAGGCCGGTCAGGCTGTGCGACGTCGCCGCCGTGCCGACGCCGACGGTCGCCGTGCTTTCAACCGTCGGCGTCGCCCCGTCGCCGCTGGTCGGCTGGTTCTGCACATGCCCGGTGGCGAAATGCTCGCCGGTCGAGGCGACGAGGTTCAGCCGCGCCGAGGTCTGCAGCGGGTCGGCATAGCCATAGGGCGTCTCCAGCACGGCGGACCCCATGTCCTGCCGCATCCGGTGCAGGGTGTAGTCGAACACCGCCGCCGCATCGCCGCCGCCGCCACCGCCGCCAGACACCGCCACATTGCCGCTTCCGTCCGGGCCGGTCCCGTTCACGGTCCGCACATAACGGCCATCGCCTGCGGCCCGGTCCAGCAGGTCGGCCGCAGAGCCGACGCCGATCGCCCGTCCTTCCGAGAGGGTCTTGTTGTTCGCCCCTGACCAAAGCGGCACCCGACCGGACGAGTGGCTGGTGGGCCCGAGCACGTCACCGCTGCCTGAGCCCGCTGGCCCCTGCTCACCCGTCGGTCCAGGCGGCCCCTGTGGACCTGTCGGCCCTTGCGCGAACGCCTCGCCATCACCCCAAGGGTCCGCGCCGCTGCTGGCCTTGGGGCCATAGGCGACCTTGGCCGTCATGTCGATTGCGATGGCCCCGACCGCGCCGACCCCGGCTCCCGGCTTTCCGGTCGTCAGGATAACCGGCTCGATCCGGGTCAGCACCGACCGGTTATCGACCGACAGTTCCTCCAGAACGGGGATAAGGTCTTCGAGCGTGGCCATGCGTCAGGACTCCACGAGAACAAGCGCGCCCTCGACGACGCGGTGTGTCAGGTCGGTGATCGGGCGGGTCATGCCGCCGGGGCCGGAGAAGGTCTGCGCCTCGGGAAACGTCATCACGCTCTCGCCGGGCATGGCCTGTGCGCTGGCGACGGCCTCCGAGCACGTGCCCGTGCGAATGATCGCGCCGCCGGCGTCGTGCACAACAAACCAGACCTTCATCGCTTGAACTCCTGGACACGCATGGCGCGCGACTGGACCCTCTGGATGCTGAAGCCGTCATCACGGCTCAGCTGGACGGTCGTCGTGTAGGTGTGCGTCCCGGCCCCGGGGTTGTCCTCGACCTCGGGCGTCTGCCATCCGGTGATCTGGTCGCCGTTGATGGCGTCAAGCGCGATCTCGAAGATCGCCACACCGTTGCGCAACACGCGAACGGTCACCGAGAAGCCACCGCCAGGTGGATGCCACAACGTCATGTAGAAGTTCGACCGCACGACGACCGGGCGGCCAGAACAGGCGAACACCAGCGTCTGCGTCGTGACCTGCGTCGTGCCGCTCAGCGTCAGGTCGCCCGCCGTGAAAGACACCCCGGCGTCCGTCACCGCATTGGCCACCATGCTCTCGGTCGCCACGCGACTGTTCGCGATGAGCACCTGGCCGCCCGTGACCTGGAACACCGGCTGATTTGACGCGCCGTTAAACACCCGGAAGGCGTCGGCCTGAATGTCGAACAGTGAGGTCGCGCCGTTGTTGGCCTGGCGCGTGCCGCTTATCTTGCCGTTGACGTCCAGGGTGACGCCCACGACGGCGTTGACCTTGCCTTGCGCGTCCGCCGCGACCGACGAGACGCCGGTCACCGTTGAGGACAGGCCGCCGACCGTCGCCGACAGCGTGCTCACCGACGCCGCCGAGGCCTTGTCCGTCTCGACCGTCGTCACCCGGCTTTCCAGCGAGGTCGCGCGCGAGAGCAGCCCCGTGGTCGGGTTCTGAACTTGCGCTTCCAGCACCGTCGCACGGCTGGCGACCGCCGAGATGTTCGTTGCGTTGGTCGTGGTCGCGCTGCTGACGCTGGCCACTTGACCGTTCAGGGCGCTGATCTGGTCCGTGCGCGTGACGATCTCGGCCTCAAGGTCGGTCGCCACCTCCTCGACCGTCGTCTCGAGCACATTGATGGCCGTCCGGCGCGCCTCGGACTCGGCGCGAATCTCCTCCTTGCGTCGGACGGTGTCGTTATAGGCCTTGAGGGCATTCGCGATATCCGACGCGATCTGATCGGCGGCCCGCAGGTTCAGCGCGTCGAACTGCGCCGGGTCCAATCCCGCCGCCAGCCCCGCCGCCGTGAACGGCCCATACACCGTCCGCGCGCTGGGCACGCCGGCTTGATCGAAATAGATGATCCCGACGTAATAGACCCCGCCGGCCGGGACCGTGATGCTGATCTCCTCCGACGTCGGCGGTCCCTCATAGGCCGGCACCCACGGACCCTCGTCGTCCAGCGCATACTCGACCAGCACCCGGTACGCCTTGGCCGACCCGACGATTCCCGACAGGTCGAATCCCGGCAGTTGCGTGCCGTCGGCGGCCGGCGGGCGCGGGACAATCGTCCACTCGTCCGGCAGCGGCGCGGCGATGGCCCCCGGATTGGGCGACAGGGTCGCCGGCTCCGGCGGCTCGGGCGACAGGCCGAACGCGAAGTCATACTTTCCGTCGGCCTCCGACACGAAGGTCACCCGGTGCACCCCGGTGGCCGCGTCGAACTCGGTGTCCAGACACAGGCACTTCTGACCGTCCAGAATGAAGCCTGGCTCGGTGATGGTGAAGGCGTCCCCGGGCCGGATGCGCTGCAGATGCGGCTTCAGCGGGATCACCCCCCTGAACCCCTCGCGCGTGTTCGCCAGTTGCAGGGCGGCCAGCTCGGCCGCCTGCTGCACATCCCGGACGAACGGGAAGTCGACCCCCCGGGTGCGGCGCTCGCCGCCGTCCTCGGTCACATAGGCCGTGGCCGACACCGCGTCGGCCGCCGTCATCTGCCACCGGTTCGCCTCGCTCCAGTACCGCGGCCGGATCGTGTTGATCCGCCCGATGCGCGAGACGGTCGTGTCCAGCTCCAGCGGCCCGGCCGTGTCGGCGGCCGAGATGGTCACCACGCTGGCCCGCGGGGCCGCCCGATGGATACAGCTGATCTTGCCCGCCCGCTCCGCATAGACCGCGCCGCACGCCTGCAGCAGGGCGTCCATAACCTGGGCCTTGTTGTCCGCCGACGACGGATAGGCCGCGACGGTCCAGCCGTTCACGTCGGCGACGTTGGCCGCCTCGACGAACGATGCGACGTCGATCCCCTCGACCTTGGACCCGAAGCCGCCGACCAGCACCGAACCGTGCGGCACGCCATACTTGCCGCCGCTTGAGGGGCCCTCCCAGAACCCGAGCGCCCACTTCAGGGCGCCCAGCGCGGGGTTGTCGATCCAGACATACGTGGCCGGGTCGTTCAGCCGGCACGGCCCCGAACCGCCCGGATAGGTGCTGTCCTGCCGCGGATCCCAGCCATAGCCCCCCTCCCAGGTGATCAGCGGCTTGGGCTCGCCGGTCGGGAAGGCGGTGCGCTTGCTGTTTTCGGCCATCGTCAGCATGTACGCGGCCTTGCCCGACAGCTTCGACGCCGAGGTCCAGCCGGGCAGGGTCGCGCCGTTTTTCAGGCCGGCGGGCGAGGTCAGGGCCGTGTCCGGCTGCGCCCCCAGCCGGGTCGTCAGCCACATCTCTCCGACCCATTGCGACGACGTGGCCGCCCCGCCGGCCCCGAACGTCACCGGCTGGTCGTCGAACTCATACCCGACGAAGGCCTTGATCGGGCCGCCCGCCGCGATGACCGCAACGATGGTCTGGAACATGTTGTCCGGACCGTATTCGTCCCGGTGGACGATCTGGCCCGCCGCTCCGCCCCGCCCGATGGCATAGCGCAGCGGCGCGTCCGGGTCCGCCGTCCAGTCGGTCGGATTGCCGCCGACGCCCACACTCGGACTAAGCAGGGCCGACGCGGCGGTCAGAGCCGCCGACGTGGCGATGTTCACCGCCGCCACCGTCAGGGTTTGCGCGAGCGTCGCAGAGCCCGCAGTCACGGCGGCGCTGGCGCTGCTGACATAGGTTATGGCGCTGGCGACGGCGGCTGCTACCTGCGGCATTAAACCCTCCAGGCGGCGACGAAGGCGGCAGGCTCAAGCGGGGCGCAGACCCCGCCCATGAACCCGAGGACGCGACCATTGCCGCAGGCGACAGTCAGGGCGCAGCCGAAGCCGGTCGCCCCCTCTACATCCAGCGCGACAATATCCCCCGGCAGGGCCGAGGCTGGTGCAATCCGCACAAGGCCCAGAGCATCGACGGCTTCGGCGAGGTCCGAGAACCCGAGACGGCGCAAGGCCTTGAGCCCACCCGCCTCGGTTCGGTAGCGCGCGCCCTTCAGCAACGGCACCTTGTGGCCCATCTGGCGCAGGGTGAACGCCGCAAGCCGGGCGCAGTCATGCACGCCGGGCGCATAGGCTTTGCCGACGAACCGCTGAACGGTCGCCTCGACGGCCTCACGCCGCCGTATCATCGGATGCATGTGCAGGCCCTGTCGGAAGGTGATCGAGGGGGCGAACCGGGTTCGCGGGGCGTCAGGCCAGATCGTCGCGGATCAGGATTTGCAGGTCGCCATCGTTCGGGAAGGTCTCAACCGTCCCGTCAGAATAAGTCACCTCGAACTCAGCCCTGAATCTTCCGGCCGCCACGGTGTCGGCAGGCTGCCAATCGTACCGAACCTGACCGGCGGCGTCGTCAACCACAGCGGCGGGGGCGTCCACTACCACTTCGCCGTTTGTGTCCCGAGCCATGTGAAACCTCACGCTCGCGCCTGTTATCGAAACAACCGACCCGTCGCCGCCGACGAGCGAGCCCAGGATCGCGGGACTGGTGTCGCCGCGCTTCAGCAGAAAATCGTTCATGTCAGGCCCTGTTGCCGAGCTTGGATATGACCACGCGGTTGCCGCTCCCCATTATGAGAGCGCGGTTGGCGCTGCGCTCCGGACGGGTGGCGCGGCGGGCGGAGACGGAACCGATTGCGACGACGGCGGCCCCCGTAATGACGAACACCGACGCGGCGGCGGCGTTAATGGCACTGGCAGCGCTGGCCGAGCCGGTGATCGGCAGAACGCCGTCCACAGCAGCGGCCACGCGGCTGAACGCCGCTGCGGAACCCGAGAGCGGCAGCGTGCCGGAAACCGCGCCGCTGACGCGCAAGCTCGCCGAAGACGACCCGGCGAGGGCCAGCTGGCCCGCCGCCTGAGCCCCGCCCGCCGCCAGAGCCTGGAGGGTCGCCGACCCGGTAAGGGCCAGCGTTCCAGCCGCCTGAGCGGCGACGCGCACTCCGCCAGCAGACAGGCCGGACAGGTCCAGTGCGCCGCCCGAAACCCCGGTGATCCGCACCAGCGCGCCGGACGCGCCAGTCAACGGCAGGTCGCCCGAGGCCTGTGCGGAAAGGCCGGAGATTACGAGGCCAGCCGCCGCGCCCGCGAGGCTGAGCGCCCCGGCGGCCTGACCGGAAACCCGAACCGCACCCGCCGAAGCGCCAGTCAGGTCCAGCAAACCCGCCGCCTGGGCGGTGAGGCGCACCGCCCCCGCCGCCTGGCCGCCCAGATCGAGCGCACCGCCGGCCGCCCCGGTCAGGCGCACCTGGCCGGAGGCCGCGCCCGCCAGGCCCAGCTGGCCGGTCGCCGCCCCGAAGACCGGCGACAGACCGCCGCCGACCGTGCCGGACGCCGAGCCGAACAGGGGCAGGTCGCCCGCCGCCTGGGCGGTGACAGTCGCCGGAGGCGGCGCACCTCCGGTCAGGGCAGGGAGCCTGACCCTTAGCGCCATGTCAGTCTCCGATCAGTGGTGGGCGGTTCACGAACGGGCTGCTCGTCACCACGTCAGCGGCAATGCCCCATTTCCAAGCGAGATACCCCTCAACCTCCAGGCGATCGGATGTTGATAGCGCCGCATTATTGGTGATGATCACTTCACCGATTTGCCAGTTCGTGTATCGGCTGAAAATGGGCGATGAGCCTATGCAGAGCGGCGAAGTTCCCAGATTGGTCCGGAGAGTGTAAGTACCGGAGTTACTACCGTCTGGTCTGCTGTTCTGGAACCCAGCTAGCGAGTTGTTCTGATGTGTACCTGTGAAGATGTAGGTTCGATTTGTAACGTAAGTCAACCCGCCGGTGCCGTCATAGTTGTTCTGTGATCCCGCAGTGTTTGTTGCATAAATCGCAGACCGCGAGCTTGGGTTGATGAGGTCACCCCATCCGGCAGTGGCTTGACCGGCTATGGTGTAAAACTCAAACAACGCGTTGTATCCCCCGTTAAATGCTGCTGCCCTGAATACGATGAATGCCGTTACTGGATATTGAAATGCCCAAGCTTCGGGTGTTCTTTGTAGTGCTTTTGCGGTGCCGTCGAACCGGATGCTCGCGAGACCGTTGATGCCGTCTCGGTTGTACGCTGGCTGGCTCGCCGCGACTGACTGCGTGAAATGCCGATTGTTGCCGCTTTTGTCACGCCACTCACTGACGCCCGTGGCCACTGTGATGGTGGACTGATCGGCAGCATCCAACCACAGCGCAGGCCGCAGCAGATCAGGCGTCCAGAGCCGCTGCTGAAGTTGCGCCTCGTCGTATCGACTGACCCCGCGCGGCATTTAGGTAACGTCCTCATTCCAGGGACGGACGAAGAGTTCATTGCCCGTCGCCGCCAAAGCAACTCCGGCGCTGTTAACGACACTGAACCGCATCGAGTACGGGTAGAGCCGGACCATATTCACCATGGCGACCTTGGCCGATGCGCCGCTGGTCAAGGGCACGACATACAGGTCGCCGCCGATGCGATCAGCAGTGTCGGTTCCGTCGTTCAGTGTGACCCGCAGGGTGACGGACCCGCCGGTGGCGGGCGTGATGCTTCCCAGCTTGATCGCCACCAAACCGTAAAGATCACGGTTGGCGCTGTTGTCGTAGGTGACCGCAGACGACTCTGACCCGTTGGCCAGCGAATTGAGCGTCGTGCCCGCCAGATTACCGGAGCGCGCCGATGGGGCCTCCCATTTTGCAATTGCCATCCGACTACTCCCTTGCGCCGCGCGCGAGCCCGACGCTGCGGGCGGTCACTTCGACGCCGTTGTGTTCCGCCCAGGACGGAAAGCGTTGGCGCTCCGCCGTCGCCTTGAGGGCCTCGGCCTCCGCCACGGTCATCACAGAGGCGGCGGCGAGATTATCCAGTCCGTCGCGGACGAAGACGTGCCCTGTGTCCACCCCGCGATTCTTGAGGATGTACAAGACCCAGCGCATGACCTCATCGCTGGCGGCGGCGGTCTCAATGGCGGATAAAACAGCCGCGCCCCGCTCGGGACCGAGGGTCGTCATGACGCCCGCCAGGCCGAGCAGGGTCTGCTCCAGCGTGACGACCGGCGGAAGGGACAGATCAGGGGCGTTGAGCACCTCGGCGACCCGCCAGTCGGGTAGATCCGCCAATGGAGGGGCGGAAACCTTCGCCGCAAGAGCTTCGCTTGGGGAGACCACCTCACGCCCCGCCAGCCGTCAGGGTAAAGGCCGTCACGGTCACTTGCTGGCCGACCGCGATGGAGGTGTTGTCCAGGGTCATATCCCCGCCGCCGCCGGTGGCGGTGATGCTGCCCTGAATGTGACAGGTTGCCCCCTGCTTTACGCGGAAATGCCCCGCCGTTCCGGTGGCGTCAGCGGACAAATCCTGCCACGTGCCGGAGATGGTCTTTGAGCCGCCAGACGCGGCAGCAAGCCAGTCGGACGGCAGGGCGAGCGTTGCCAATACCGTGCCGCTGTCGGCAGTCGCGCAGGTGGCGGGGGCCGCTCCGGAGCGGATTTCAAGCGTTGGACCGGTCCCTGCGGCCGTCTCTATCGCGTCAATAGCCGCATTGCGCGCAGCCGCAGAAAACTGGAATGCCATGATGTCGCTCCATTCAAGGGTCCGGAAATTCCGGAGGGTTAAGAATAAAAGTCAGGGCTATCGGATCGCGCCGCCGCTCCGCGATCCTGATCCGAAGATGATCGAGCCGTTCGGGCTCTCCATGCGCCAATAGATCTTCTTCGCCACGTTGGTGACGTAGGTCAGGCCGGTTTCACCGGTCCAGATCGCCGAGTGGAACGGGTGGTTCAGCCGCCAGTCCTCGTTGGGCTCCAGCTGGCGCTCGGCCTGTGTCCCGCACTGGACCGTGACCGACCAGGTCGCCCCGACCGTGAACGCCGCCTTGTCCAGCTCGCCGTCGAACTTCAGCTCCGGTTCGCCGATCAGCGCCCCGGTCGCGGGGCTCACAGCACCGAACCAGACCCGGACGCGCGCGCCTTGAGCCATCGGGGCAGTCAGGTCCGCCGCCGCCTGATCAGACCGGGGCAGGACCACCAGGTCAACGCGCGTGGTCGTGCTCGCCGCGCCGTCCCTCAGGCCCGAAACCGAACCCAGCGCGCCCATCGTCGGATGGTCGCCGCGATAGACGTGGCCGCCATAGGCCACCTCGCCCGCATCCGTGAGCCGCACAGTCCCCGATGGCAGGGCAAGCTCCACAAGCCAGCAGACCGTGGGAGCCGGGGCCTGTAGCGCCGAGACAAGGGCGGTATCCATCAGGCTCGCTCCTCGACCGTGAAATCAACCCCGACCGCGCGAAGGCGGCTAATGGACCAGTCCTGACCCGGCGCGACGAAGCCCTCAATCATCGGGGTCGCAAGCTCTACAACCGCGTTGTCCGTCGTCGCCACCCTAAGCATGGGCCAGATCGGCAGCGTCGCTTGACCCGATCCGTTCGCCGTCGTCTGCGCCGTCACCATGTGCAGATAACGACGCCCGTCGATAATGACCGACAGGAACTTGCCCTTGGCCACCACGGCGTTAGCCGGGAGGCCATCGACCACCAGACTGGACCCCAACTGCCCTGCGCCGTTGACTAGCGGGGTTCCGTAGAGCCCGCCCGGCACATAGTCCGGCACAGGGGCGACGATGGTTTCCGTCTCGCCCCGGACCAGATCGGCAATCAGCGCAATCCCGCAGCCCGTGGCCGACATGGCCGGAACCGTCACGTCAAGGGCAAAGCGCGAGCCCTTGCGCGCCAGACGCTGAACCGGACCACCGAACGCCGGGCGCAGGTCATTAGCGGCCGACACCACCCGCATGGAGTAGGTCGTCAGGCGGGGAAGCGCCCCCAGGGTAATCGCCATCAGCCCCTCCGGTAAGCATCGCGCCGGGCCAGATCAGCCGGGACAGCCTGACGCGCCCCACCGAACGCCGCCTGACCCGCCTGCGCCGCAATGGGCGTCGCCGTGTCCGCCGACAGACGGATGAAGCTATCCCGCTCCGGCGTGACCGTAATCCGGTGCTCCATCACCTGACGCCCGCCACCTTGCGGGATCGACATACCCTTGAGGCGCGGGATGATCGAGCCGCTGACGCCCGGCGCAAAGAACTCGCTGTTCGGGGTGTTCTCGTTCACCCGGTAGATCATCCCGGCCTTCACCGGCCCGCCCATCGCCCGCCCGCCGCCGAACAGGCTGGAGAACGCCGACGTCAGCAGGTTGCCCCCGCCGCCCTTGCCGCCACCACGTCCGCCGAAAATCACGTCAAACAGGCCGTCCGCAGCCTGCTCCAGAAGCCGGTTCGTGAACCGATCCGCCAGACCCTCAAAGGCCCGGCCAAGGTCGCCGTCGATGGCCGCGCGGATGCCGTTGACGAAGTCGTCGCGGAACGACTCGCGGGCGCGCTGTAACTCATCAACCTGGCGGGCGTCCTCGTCCTTCAGCTTTTCCGCTGCCGCCAGCTGGGCCTCACGAAGACGAAGCCCCTCGCGGTCAGCCTCCTCCTTGGCCTTTGCCAGCGCCGCCAGCTGGGCCTCGATAACCAGCTGCTCGGCGGCGACGATCTTTTCCTTCTCCGCGATGGCGAGCTGTTCGCGCTCGCGCTCCAGACGGCGTTCCTCCGCGTCGCTGGACCGCCCGCCACGCCGACCGCCGCGACCCGCACCAGCCCCGCCAGCCCCGTCGAGGCTGAAACCGCCGAAGCCCGCAACGGGGTCAACCTCGTCAGCCGCTGCGGCGATGTTCTGAAGGTCCGCGCGAAGCTGCTGCGATTGCGCGATCCGGGCTTCCAGCGCCGCGATTTCCCGGCGTGTCGCCGTGATAACCTGTTCGCCCGCGTTGCGCCTGATCTGGTTTTCGAGCTGGCCGCGTCGGAACGCCAGCATCTCCGCATCAGTCGGCGCGTCGGGTGCGGGGGCAAAGCTGCCCAGCCCTCCCGCCAGACCCGCGCCGATGCCTACGGCGGGAAGAACGCGCGACGCCAATCCGGCCGCGCCCGCCGCACCCGCAGCGCCAGCAGCGCCCGAAGCTCCGGCCACGCCGACCAGCGCCGCTCGCGCCCGACCGGCCCATGTCACAACGCGCGCCAGCCCGGTCACAACCGCCGCAATCGGCCCCGCCGCAGCCGCCAGCCCCAGCATGGCCAGACCGGCAATCTGCACGCCCTCCGGCAGTTCGGTGAACGCCTCCAGCGCATCCGAGGCCGCTTTCGTCAGGTCCGTGACCGCCGGGAGAAGCTGGTTCCCCAGCACGATGGCCGCCTCGTAGAACTCCGACCGCGCCCGCTTGAACTGGTTGTTCGTGGACTCCGCCGTCCGGGCCGCGTCACCGTTAGCGACCGCTGTCCGCTCCAGAATGATGTTCGTGCGGGCGATGGCCTTGGCCGCCTCGCTGGCGTCCGCTGCGGAGCCCTGAAACCCAAGCCGAAGAAGCTCGGCCTCGACAGCGGCTTGGTTGACGACAACCCCAAACCGCTTCATCGGCTCGGTTTCGCCGGAAATGCCCGAGATGATGGCCCGGAAGGCGTCTGCGTCCTGCACGTTAAACAGCGACCCGATGTCAATGGCTCGCTCACTCAGCGACCGGACCACGCGGTCGGCTTGTTCGCCGCTCAACCCCAAGCCATCCAGAACCAGACGAAGCTGGGTCATCTGCTGCTGAACCTGCGTGGTCGAACGTCCGACGCGATCCGACAGCGTGTCCGCAAACTCGCGCGCGCTGTCAGAGGTCGCCCCGAACGCCACGTCGAAGGCGTTGCGGATCTCCGCCGCGTCGCCCGCAGCGCGGATCGAGTAGGCCGTGATCCCGGCAAAGGCCAACTGCGCCGCCGCCTGCACGGGCTGGAAAGACTGCGCCATCTCCTGACCGGCGCGGTCAAAATCGCGCTTGATCCGGTCCAGCGTCTTTCGGGTCTCGGCCTGGGTGCCGTACAGGGTGCGGTTCAGCTTGCGCATCGCCGCCTCGAACTGCTGGGCGTTGGCCTCAACGCGAACCAGCAGGCGGTCGATCTCAGTCGTCATCCGCCCACCTCAATAGCTAAGGGCGGCCCGCTAGAGCCGCCCCCCGTCTTCTGCTTTTTGCGATCAGGCCGGGCGGCCCGGATGCTTACTCGGGCCGATCCAGACGCAGACCAAGCCGGTCGATTGCGCTTGCCACATACGAGGCCGCCAGCACGATCACGCCGACCAGAAGGCTGTAACCGCCGGCGTCAAAAATGATCTCTCGCTGCGCCACCAAGTCCATATTTGCGACAGATGGATCAACCGGCAGGGACACAACCATCTGGCCCGCCTGATACATCTGAGCGAAGCCCGCGACGACGAAAAACCATCCAACGGCAAGAACGACCTTTTTCATTCAGCCTCTATAGCACGAAGGACGGCAACCTCAAACTCGTCCTCGCTCGGGGCCGCCGGCTTGTCCTCGGCCCCCTGCGCCCGCCGCCAGCCGCGATAAGCCTGCATCAAGCGCCAGATAGACGTTCTGGCAACCTCGTTTGGCGCTATACCCAGAGCGCCGCCGATCTCATAGAAGCGCGAAAATCTCAGCTTTCGGCGGGGGAGGTCATCGCCGCCCCCGCCACCAGCTCCCCCGCGCGTTCGTCCTCGTCAGGAGCCCCGACAAGCGCCGCCCCCAGAACGTTGACCACCAGAGGCTTCAAAGCCGCAAGCTGGCCCGGCCCGGCGTAACGTTCGATCAGCACCAGCGCGCGGTCAGGAGCCAGGCCAGCACCCTTGAGCCCCAGCCGCAGCGTCTCGCGGATGTCCGACAGTCGCCACGTCCCGCCAATCACGCGGGCCATGATCTCCTCCGGCCCGGCGTCGCACTTCTCCTGGAGCTCCTCAAGTTCGCCAATATTCAGGGCGAACTCGTGCTTCCCGTCACCGAAAACCCCGGTGAAACGCGCGGCCCGGCTCATCAGGCGTTGTTCGCGCGGGTCACGGGGCCGTTCGACACCAGAGTGATCGAAACCGTGGCCTTTTGCTTACGAGTGCCCTGAATGGCGAACTCGGTCAGATGGAAGGAGCCGGTCCAGGTCGAGCCGCCGGCCTTATCGACGCGGACTTTGACGTTCTTCGGGTCTTCCGAGATGAACCAGTCATAGAAGTCGTCTATCGAGGCCACGTCCAGCATACCGGAGCCGCTGATCTGCGCCGACAGGCCATCCTTTTCGGTCTGCTGCCACGCCGGGGCCGCCGGGTCCGAACAGTCGGGGATGATGTCGGTCGTCGTGGTCGAGGAGAACGTGATCCCCCGATCCGTGTTGATCAGGCAGGGATGCGCGAAAACCTCCGGCGTCGCGCCGTTGCCAATCTGGATCAGTAGCTTCTCGCCGCTGATCACGTCCACTTGGGCCATGTCATTGCTCCATAGCAAAATGGCCCCGCAAAGGGGGCCGGTGTGATCCGCGCGAGGCGGTGTCTCTAGGTAAGGGGGGCCAGCTCGTAGCGAAGCTGGACGATGCCCCGGCTCGTCAGCCCATCAGCCTCGCGGCTCGTCCGGGCGCTCTGGACTTCAAAGGTCACAACCTCGAACCCGGTTACAGTCAGGGCCGCGTCCAGCAGGCGCGTCAGCCCGGCCACGATGCTTCGGCACTCAACCGTGCCGACCGCCCGCGACCATGCGTCCAGCTGCACGAACACCTCGACCCCGTCGTGGCACTCGTCATCGCTCGGCACGCTTTGCATCGGCCCGAACGAACAATAGGGGAACGTCGCCGTCACAACCCCGGCGCTGTTCGTCGGCACCTTGTCGTAAATGCGATCACCGATCACAGCCCCGAGCCCCACGTCCGCCTTAACGGCGGAGACGATGGCGGCCTGAAGCGGAAGCTGGGCGTCGATCATTCCCGCAGCCCCTTGGAAATCGCCCGCGCCAGACGCCGCTTGATGCGCGCCCGATTCACCCGGACCACCGGATAGAAGAACGGCTCGGCCGGAACCTGCGACCCGCCCGGGGCCATGTGGCCAAGCTCAACCCGCGCCGCGTAGGGGCGGCCCTTGTCGTCCCTGGCATCCGCCAGAACCACCGCCGACACGTCCCCGAGGCGGCCTTCCTCTTTCCGCACCGAATCCCGAAGCTCGCCGGGGTTCTTGTCCTGACTGACAGGGGCGATGGCCTTCATCTGCGCCACCAGCTCGTCAGCCGACTTGTTCACCATCTTGACCGCAGCGGCACGGGCTTTGGCAGGCATGGCGTCCAGACGACGGCGCAGGCGCTCCAGACCCTCAATCCCTCTAGCCACCCGCGACCCCGCTTTCCAAGGCCATCAGACGCCAGCCGTTCTGCCCGGTCATGTCCTCATTGAACCGCACGTTGAACGCCCGCCCCGTGCGAACATCCACCGCAAGATCGCCCGTCCCGACATTCCGGGTTCCGGCGTCCGACCGAACCCAGAAGTCAAACATCGCCTTGCCGGTCAGCCGGGACGCCTGCACATCCTCGCCGCCGCGCGTCGGCTTCAGTTCACCGAACCGCTCAACCCCCAGGTCAACCCAGCCGCCTTCCTCGTTTCCGAAGGCGTCAACCACCGTCGAGCGGCGCTGAAACTTGATCCGGGCATTCAGTTTTCGCGTCTGCATCCGGGCCTCGCTTCGGGGCTTGCGACCGCACCGCCGCGCCAAGGGCCAGCGCCCGATCAGCGCACTCGCGAGTCACGTTGAAGGTTCCAACCGGATAGGCCACCGTCACGCGGCGATCCGCCTCCGGGGCGAAGTCAAACGCCCGAACAAACCGGACCCACATCAAACGGTCTTCAGCACGTAGGGAGCGATCAGAGCGCCAACCGCCACAGGCAGGTCGCCCCCCTCGGGGTTGTCGTAGAGATGCCGGACCAGCAGGCAAATCGCAGCCCGCAGGGGATAGGGCACGTCATCCGCATCCCATCCGGCGTCAAAGGTCACAGACACCGCACCGACCTGCGCCCGCGCATCCGGCCACTGATAGTCATACGCCGGGGTCACAAACGATCCGAGCGCATCGCGCTTCAGGACGTAGTTCGCCGGGGCAATCGTTTGCGTCGCGCCGCTCACATCCAGATAAGTCACACCCACCACCGCCTCGGCAGGCATGGGAAGCCGCAGCGTCGGCGCGAAGCCGTCAAAATCCTGCCGCCACGTCTGGTCCACAAGAGCGCGCCCCAGCACGCCCGACCAGCCGTCCAGATGCTCCGTCGCCGCCTTGATCAGCAGCGTGATCCGCTCGTCGCGGTCGCTCGCCAGTTCATCCAAATGGACCTTAACCTCAGCCAGCGTCACCGGCCGTTCAGCCGGGGCGACCGTGCGGACGGGCGCGTGCATCACTTGGCCTTCGCCTCGGGCGCGCGCTTGCTCGCCGCCTTCTCCGGGGCGTGGCGAACCTCAGCCCCATGCACCGGCCAGCGCTTTGCCCACTGACCAGTCTCCGGGCTCTTGACCCGGACCTTGCGATCTTCAGCCATTCAAGCTCTCCGAAAAGACGGGGGCCGCCAGTCGAAACCAGCGACCCCCAAGGCTCCGAGCGAGGATTACGAAGCCGCGATCTTCAGCAGCTTGATCGCCTGGCTGTTCTTCACACGGCCGCCAACGCGCTTGCGGACGTAGAACTTGACGTAACCGGGCGTGGTGATCTCGTCGCGGGTGATACGCATCCCCGCGAGGTCAACGATCAGATAGCCCTCGCGGAAATCACCGAAGGCCAGCGGGAAGGCGTTCGCGCCGACGTTCGGCATGTCCTCGGCCTCAACCACCTCATAGCCGAGGAAGGTCGAGGGCACGCCCGCCTGAAGCGACGGCTGCCACAGATACTGACCTTGACCATCCTTATACTTGCGCAGGCCGGCGAGGGTCAGCTTGTTGCACATCCACCGGGCGTTGCCGCGATAGGTGGCGCGCAGCGAATGCACAATGTCGATAAAGGTATCGACACTGGTGGGCATGGCCGACGCGCCTCCCGAGGCGATGAACTGGAGAACACCGAACGCGCGCGAGGCGTCCGCCGTGCTAACCGGAGTACCGTTCAGGAAGCCGGTCGGGCGCTTCGTGCCGTTGCCCGAAACGAAGGCCGCGCCCTCACCCTTGGCAATGGCCTCACCAGCCGACGCGATCAGCCACTCCTCGACATTGAAGAACATGTCATTGAGCGACTCCTCCGACGCCTTCGGATAGGCATAGGCCATGCCGAAGGTCGGGGCGACCTCTTGAAGCGTGGCGGTGTCCGTCTCCGGGCGAGCGTCGGTCTCACCGACCCAGCCGAAGGTCGAACCGCCAACGTCCACCAGTTCCTTGTAGTCCGGAGAGCCCGCCGTCACGACGCGCGCCACCGAACGAACCGGGGAGATGTCAACGCCGAAGCGCGAAATCTCTCGGGAGATGACTTCCGGTACCGCAAAGCCGCCAGCGCCGCCGGTCAGGGTGTCAACAGCGCGACGCTCCAGGCCGGATTCCTTGTGGCGAAGCTCGGTCTGGCGCTGATGGTCGGCCGGGTTGCGGAGCCAGTTGACAAAGGCGTCGCGGTGTTCGCGCTCGGCCGGAGTGATCTGGCGCTTCTCGCCCGGCATCGGCTCGCCGCCGGGGCGGGCCTGACGGGTTTCGATCTTCTCCAGACGACCCTTGATCTCCTCAAGGCGCGAAAGCTCGTCGCTGATGCGGGCCAGCTTCTGTTCGGTTTCCGCCGAAGTAGCTCCGGCCTTCTTCATCTCGGCCAGAGCATTGTCATTGGTGGCCTTGTGCTCTTCGAAAGCACGGCCGATCTTTTCGATGGTTTCGGTCAGATTGATATCGGACATGGTCTTGTTCCTATTTGGTCAGGGAGGCGAGCAGCCGTTCGGCGGCCCGTTGGGCTAGGGCGGCCGATTGCGCGGCCTCTCGCCGCTCCTCGCCCATCCGCATGACGCGAGCGACGAATGCCGTCGCGTCGGCTTTCGAGAACCCGGCCTCTCGCAGGGCTTTCTCTGCATCCTTCGGCGCGTCGATCTCATCGACGCTCTTGACGCCGGTCACACGCGCCTTGCCGTTGGCCGGGAACGTCACCAGCGACACTTCCCAAAGCTCAATGTCGGTCAGGGTCCGCACGTCGGCTCCCCGATCATGCTCCCACTGGCGCGCGAAAAACCCGATAGACAGGCCGTTCAACGCGCCCATCTTCAGCAGCGAGTGAGCCTCGCGGCCCCGTTCGGTGTCCAGCGCCAGACGCCCCGACACCTTCAGGCCGCGCGCGTCCTCGCTCATGGCGGTCCAGATGCCAATCGGCTCGTCCGCCCGGTGCTGCCACAGCAGGGCGGGCATGGTCCCGGCCGCCGCGTGTTCATCCAGCGACGCCTTGAAGGCCCCCGGCAGGATCACGTCGTCGTAACTGTCGCGGACACCAAAGACGGAGCCATAGCCCTCGATCTCGCCCGTATCCCCAACCGCGCGAACCTCAAGGGCGAACGCCCGCTGAAGCCGCGCGCCGTCAGCCCTCGTTTCCAGAAGACGCATCGTCACCCTCCTGTGAGGACTGCACGCCAGTCATGTTCAGCGGCGTTAGCGGCTCATCCAGACCGGGGAGGGGGTCTTTGCCCTCCTCATCCCGAAGCTCGTTGCGGGTATAGATGCCCATCTCGGCCATCGTCCGCGCCCAGACCGCACGATCCCTCATAGACCCGGCCCCCAGGTATCGAGTGTCAAACTCGCAGAACAACGGACCCTGACCGTCCAGCACGAACTCATCGAGCCGCTGAACCCACATCTGGTGCCACGGGGCCAGCGTGTGCTTCAGGTGCGCCGCAAAGAACGCCTCCGACGATGCGAACGTCGCCGTCTTGTCCGAACTGCCGACCATGATCGGGAACACGCCGAACGCCCGGCAAATCTCCTCGATCTGGAGACGCCGCGTCTCGACATGCTGCATGTCAACGCCGGTCGGGCTGACCGCCGAAAACTTCCAGTCGCCATCCAGAACGGCGGTCCCGCCCCGCTTTGACGTTTCATAGGCCCGCCATGCCGCCTTCAGCCGCTCGATAGCCTCCGGGGACGCCTTCCCGGAGGTCGAAAGGATGCCGCTAGGACGCCCGCCGTTGACGTGTAAAAGCTCGTGGTGGCGCTCAGCCGCAATCGACAGGCCGATGGCCGAGCGGGCCAGCTCCAGCGCGTCCAGCCCCTTGACCGCATCCCATTGCCAATTCGGCAGGTGAAACACGTCATCAGGGCCGAAGTCCCCGATCACGCCCCACTCGTCAGAGACGCGATAGACCACCTCGTAGCGGCCAACGCGCTCAATCGTGAAGTTACCCGGCTTGACCGGAATAAGCTCCCGGACCCGGTTCCCCGCCTTGACCTTCACCGCCAGCGCGTTCCCCGTCAGGGCCGCGTGCATGGTCATCGTCCGGCGAAACTCGAACGACGTCTGCCACTCGTTCGGCCGCCGGTTCAGCAGGCGGAACTCGGGAATGTTCGTCGCAAGCTCGCGCGTGCCATCCCGGCGCTCACGAAAGACGTTGAGCGAAGGCGTAGCGCAACCGTCCGCAATGACCTTCACACACGCCAGCGCCGTCGCGCTTCGCATCGCATCGGTCAGCCCCACCGGGATGACAGACGACAAAGCCCCAAAGCCACGGTCAATCGCATCCGCCAGGCGATCAACCGAAACGCGGTTCCGGCGCGAAAGCGCGTCCAGCAGGCCCATTAGAGAACCACCATCGCGGCGTCTTCGAGATAGGACATGCCCGACGCCTCCGGGTTCCGGCTCATCAAGATGGCCGCGTTGAACAGGGCCACCAGCGGGTCGATCTTCGCCCGCCCGGCAGTCTGCTTTGTGATCAGGACCGCGCCCCCGCGCGTCTCAACCTTCGCGTTGCCGACACACCAGGCCATCATCCGGGAACCGGAGTGCCGCAGCGTGCCGTTCTTCAGCTTCAGCTCTACGCCCCATGTCGCCGGGGACAGGGCAGAACCCTGACGAACCGCCGCCAGCATGTCGCCTTCAATCCCGCGCGTCGCCAGTTCATCTACCAGCGGAGCCACGCCCCACGGGTCAATGCCGACGCCATGCTGATCAGGCATCAAGCCCGCATCGCGCACCGTCTGCACAATGTCCGCCGCTTCCCGAATGGGAAGCAAAGGGTCATCCGTGATCGTCAGGTCGCCCGCGCGCTCAAAATCCCGCAGGACCGACGCAATCTCCTTGCGGCGATCGAGCACGTCGTCGTGCGCCCATGCCTTCGTCCAGCACAACCAGTCCCGCGTCGTGCGACACCTGCCGATTACGCCGACGCCGAACAGGTCATCCAAACCGCCGCCGTCGATACCGACCACCGCCACCTCAGACCGCACCAGCAGCTCCGGCAGGCTGACCAGCGTCGGGTCGGCCGCGCCCTCCCAATAGTCCGCGCCCGGCCAGCGATCATTCGCCAGCTTCAAGCCGATCTCGACGTTCAGGTGCTTGGCGAGGAAAACCTGAAGCTCCCCGCCCGTCGCGTCCTGAACCTTCCTTAGCTCGTCCTCCAGCCACGATGCGCTAACGGAGCGCCCGATGTTCGGGTTCGTGACGTAGAAGTTGCCCGGCTCCAGATACGCCTTGCTCTCCACCATCGCAGGCGGAAACTCATACAGCACCGGGAGCGACTTCGGGTCGTTGACCTCGCCGTCCCTGACCCGACGAAAATAGTTCAGCTTCGTCTTGAAGACGCCCGCCGGTTCCGCGTCCGCCTGCGTCGTCAGGAAAATCACAAATCCCTCAGGGCGCGCCACCAGACCCCCGGTCGCCTCCCGAAGCATCGAATCCGCCTTGGCGTTCTTTCCGAACAGCCAAAGCTCATCCACCAGGACGAAAGCCGCCTTCTTGCCCGACACCGTCTGGTCGTCCGCCGCCACCACCTTCAGCGTCGCGCCCGTCACCTTGTGAGTGATCGTCCGCGTATGCTCCTGAACGTGGAAAATGCCCCCCTGCCCATAGTCAAGCTCAGGGTCCGCCTTGATCATGTCCCGCGCGGGCTGGAAAGCGTTGCTCGCCACCTCAATCGTCGGGGCGAGGATCAAAAGCTCAGCCGACTTGCGCCAGTTGAGGATCGCCGCCGTAACCATGATCCCGGCCGCGATCGTCGATTTGCTGTTCTTCTTCGACACGCAAAGCAGGAACTCGCGGATCAGCCTCTCGCCAGTGTCGGGGTTCTCAGCCCCGAAGATCGCCGCGACGAAATCGAAAACCCACTGACCGCAAGCCTCCCCGAACGTCGGAGACCCCGGCGCGTCAACCATCCGAAGCGCCTTGAACGTCGCCAGGGCGTGCTCGGCCAGATCAGGAAACAGCGGCGGCGGGATAATCGACTGACGCGAAACCAGCCGATCCGCCCAATCCGGGCACGCCGTCGAAACCGGCATTAGCGCGTGTTATCGACTGCCAGCTTCGGAGCCAGCCGAGGCGCAAACCGCCCAGCCGCCGCGACTTGCTCCGCACCAGCCTGCCGCTGCTCCTTCTTTCCCGGTGCAACCGCATCCGCCTTCGCATGAACGAACGGGGCCGCCGCAATCGCCATCCGGTCCCGGCGCGCCTCGTCAGCCGCCTCGTCATTCATAACCGCCAGCATGTAGCTCAACGGGTCCAGACCAGCCCGGCGAGCCTCAACGCTCACCTCAGACGGCACCTTCACCGTCACCGCCGCAGCCTTCGGGACCGCGCCCCCACTGGCCTTTTTGGGCCGCCCAGCACCGGGCCGATAGCCTCCTCGGGGCATAACGATAACCTCAGCTTATTGCGTCCGGCCGTTTCATAGGCCTGGATAAAAAGTGTGCGTGATTTGCCGGGCTGTATCCGACCGAAAAGGCCCCGAAGATCGAAGCCCCCCCCTCCCGGTCCTGCCGGGCTGACTCGCGGGGTGGTGTCAGTCCCAGACGCCCCTCTGGTGGAGGGTCTGCTGCTCTTGCTCCTGCTTGCGCTTGGCATGGCAGGGTGAGGCGCAGAGGGTCTGGATGTTGTCCCCGTCCCAGAACAGGGTCGCGTTGCCTCGGTGCGGCTTGACGTGGTCGGCCACCAGCTTGGCGGTGTTGCCTTCGAGGCGTCCGCACATGCGGCAAGTGAAGCTGTCCCGGCTGAACGTCTCCATGCGGAGGTGCTTCCAGCGGGCCAGGCTATACCATTTCCGCCACGGGGCGTTTGCCCTGGTGGTAGGCTCCACCTCCGGCGCGCGGGTGATCCGGGCCGGTAGGCTCGTGATCCTCGGGCCTAGCTGCTTCAGCCTGCTTTCCGTCTTCGCCACGTGGCTAGCCTCCGACAGAGGACGGGGTGAGGCCGATCAGTTCAGCGTGAGGGTTCCAGACATGCCCGTCATTCGCCCCTACGCACTCCCCGGAAGGAGTCCGCGCCAGCGTGGGTTTCTCACCCCATGATCGAGCGGATAGCCGCCTTGGTCTGGACCTGGACCAGCAACGGAGGTGGCGCGGCAGAAGCTTGTGATTATCGCCCTGTCATCCGGCCAGGGTGCAGGGTGTTCGGGTGCGTGTGTCCGGGCAGGGCGATTGTGTTCGGGGGTTTTGTGCGCGGCGACCGAGGAACTTCGGTCCGCGCGCTTTTGTCCCTGCCGACAGCGACAGGGGCGTTAGCCTGTGCCGCGTCCCTAAGCGGGAGATGGTTATCGTGCGGGCCGAAGCCCGAAAATCACTGGCCGATCCCGCATCCCATCCGGTCTAGCTTTGCGCCGTAGCTCGGGCTTAGCCGGATTGTGCTGGATCGACGGCGCAAAGCGCGTCTCTACCTTTTGTCGCACTGATTCGTTTGAGGGTCAAGCCGCCCGCCTCCCATGCGCCCGCTCCAGCAGCGGGAAGTTATCCCACACCCATGCCAGAACCTCCGCAGCAGCCTTGACCCGCGCTCCCTGTGCAACCGGGTTGACCTCACGGTAGATCGACAGGACATGGTGACGCCAGTTGGCCCCCATGCCCGCGTCAGGCTCCACAAGGGCCAGCAGGAGGGCATAGGACTTGGCCGGCATGAACGCCCGGACCACGGCCAGCTTGTCCGCAGCAATGAGCATGGCGTCGGTGAGGCCATTGCCAGACCAGCAGTCGTTCGCCGCCCGGATGCCGTCGTCAAACTGCCGATCCGCCTCGCCGCGTGATTGCCGGACCAGAAGCTCAAACCAGTTCACCGCTTGTTCCTCCGGGCTCAGGGGCTTCAGCAGCAGGGCAAAGCAGTTGCGCCGCATGGCCGACACCATGACCCCCGTGCGAGGGTCACGGTTGACCACAGCGTCAGGCTGGCGGGCGATGGCCTCCGCCATCTCTCGGCGGGCCTCGCGTTCCTGGCGGATGCGTTCGGCCTCGGCGGGGTCGTAGGGCTTGGCGCGCTTGCGCTTGATCATTACCGTCCGAACCTTTCCGTGGTCTGTGATTTGACATGGGCGATCTGTGCCAGCGCCTCGACAACCCCGGCCGCCGCCCGATCCGCCAGCCGGTGTGATGCTTGGGCTTCCTTCGAGGTGGCCGAGGGTAGGTGGGCGAATATCCTGTCAGCTATGCGCTGGGTGAGCTTGTCGCGGGTCATGCTGCGGCGTCCTCGTGCTGATCGTTGGCCGCGTTCAGGCACATGTCCGCGTCCAGCAATGAGGTGGCCGCATCTCGCAAGCATTGCGCGCCGGGGTGTTTGCGCGGCAACTCCTCCGCACGGCAGATGGGCCCATCGGCAAGCACGCGATAAAGGTTCTGGCCCGTCACGATCATTGCGCGCCTCGCTCAACATCTGTAAATCGGCGAGTGTCCTTGCAGAAGTCCATGTAAACCTCGCCGGGCCTACCGATCACTTCATGATACCGGCTTTTCTGAACCTTGACCAGCGTGTAGGGCTCGTCTCGATAGTCCAGCCTGTCCTTGTGAACGATCACGCCCAAGTCGGACTTATTGTACCAGTTGGCCGACCCGGCGATGTCGTAAAGGGTCGGCATCTTGTAGTTGCCATCGCCGTCCTTCACGCTCTTGGTCGGGTGCGCAATGACGCAGACGTGCACCCGGAACGCCTTGGCAAACCTTTTGAGCGCCCGGATGGCCCGCCCGGTGTATTCGGTTTCCGTCTCGTTGCCCCGGCGAGAGTGCTCCAGCTCGTTCCACGGGTCGATAATGATGATCGACGCGCCGAACCGGACAACCGCCGCCTCCATCTTGTCGAGGAGCCATTCCAGGTCCGCGTCATCGTCCTCGTTCGGGACCAGAAAGACGTGGTTGGCGTCGATCCACCGATCCGCCGCCGCTCTCTGGCCTTCGTCCAGCGTGTGTTCGGGCTGCTGACAGAACCATGTCCGCAGGTTCCGGCGATGATCCCGCTGGGGCTCCTGTTCGAACGACGCCCACGCAATCGTCAGGCTGTTGTCCTGCGCGATTCCGCAGAACAGGTCGTTGGCGAAGGTTGTCTTGCCGAAACCCGGCGTCCCCGTGATGACGGAGAAGTCGCCCATACGGGGCTTGAAGTGCTCGCGGAAAAGGCCGAACTGCGACGGGCGCGGCTCGTAGATGATCGACTTCGGGAGCGGCGGAAGCTCGCTCATCCGATGCACGCCATCGACCTTGATCCACTGCGCCCGGTTGATCGTCTCGACCACGCCCTTGACGCCGTAGTCCTGTAGAACCTCGTTCAGGTCCTTGAGCCGGTCACGGCCCCGCGCCTGCGGATCGCGCGCCTTGGGGTAGGTCACGAACTTGCAGCGGAACCGCCCCAGCATGACCGACAGGTCCTGCAACAGCGCCGCGCCGTTCTCGTCGCCATCCGCCGCAATGATGATTTCCGGGGCACGGTCGCGGGACAGGAACGGCTTGATCTCGCGGAGCCAGTCGTATTTGCTCGCGCCCTCCAAGTCCTCCGCAGACCGCTGGCCAGGAGGTGGTGCGCCATCTGGAACGCTGATCGTCCGCAGGAAGCCGCATTGGATCGCCGACAGGGCGTCAAGCTCGCCCTCGGTGATGATCAGCGGCTGGCCCAGCAGGGCGTCGTCCCTGACCGCATCCTCGTTCCACGCCAGCTTTGTTCCGCCCTTGGGCTCCTGCCAGTAGCGGGGCTTGCCCTCGACCTCGACCAGACGCTTGAACTTGCGCCGGATCACGTCCTCGCCACGGCGAAAGTCGATCTGGATGAACTCACCACCATCGTGGCGCGCCATCCCCACGCCCAGCCGGGCGGCTAGCTCTACGTCGAGGCCACGGGCCTCCAGTGCTTCCATCACGATCATCGAAAAACCCCGCCTCAAAATCACAGTGCCAACACTTCGCCAGCACGGCCTCGGCCGTGACGGTGACGTGCAAGCACGGGTCACGCTTCTTGCGACGCGATGCCGAGCACTTGGGGCAGGTGGTGCGATAGTCCGCCCCCTTGCCGTCAGGAATGCCCGCCGCCCGCGCCTTTTCCAGCTTGCTCGCCATCACACCCATCCGACCCGCTTGGGCTTGGTGGGTTCAGCGCGGCGCTTGGCTACAGCCTGCGCCGCTCGGGTCAGGTAGCCCTGCGGGTCCTGGGTGCCACTGACAGTCGCCTTGGAGATCGACGGCAGGAGGTCCCGAGCTTCGAGCCCGTTGTCGCGGAGGAGTCGCCCGAAGAAGGGTCGAGCCTTTTCCGCCTTCATGCCGCCCTGTCCGGTCAGGAGGGTGACGGCTTGGTTCCATGCGTCCCGGTCATGATCGACCACGACGCGAACCGCGTCCGAAGATTTATCTTCGGAACTGTTATTGTTATTGTTATTGTTATTGTGCTTTGTTTTTGCTTCGGCTAAGTCGCTGTTTTCATTGGCGGCGGGTCCGGTTTGGCGCGGCGTTCGTCCACCTTTCGCTCCGCTTTCGGCTCGTTTTCGAGCGCGAACCGCCTGCGAACGCAGTTCTTCAATGGCCCGCGCGTTGACGATAAGGCCGTCCTGGACGCTGATCTTTCCAGCGGAAATCAGCCGGTCGCGGATGGATCTCCACAGGCGCGTTGAGCAGCCCATGTGACCGGCAACGAACCTGTCGTCGTCCGGCACGCCCCCGCCGCGCTCATACATGAGGTCAAGAAGCGTCGTGTATGCGCCGCGCTCCTCCAGAGACAGCGAGCGCATCCCTTCGAGAGCGTCCCGGTGATAACGCGGGTGCCAGTCGTTTCGGGCAGTGACGCTCATGCGGCGTCTCCGGTCTTGTCGTCATTGGCGGAAAGGCGGGAAAACAGCCTCGCGGCCTCTGCCCTCGCCACAGGGGCCCGGACGATGTTCTGAACCGCCATGCTGGCGATCAGGGACGAGGCACCCGCTGCATCTGTATGGGCCGTCAGGATGTCCCGGAGGGCGCGAAGCTCTCCCTTGGCGTGGGGTTCCAGGTCGGCCTTCTCCACCCGGTGCAGGCGGGCTTGGGCGGCGTGGTAGGCGGCGGCCTCGATATGGCCGGCGCGCTCTTTGGACTGGGCGCGGGTGCGGTCCCGGTCGATCTTGCCGTCCACGAGGTCAAAGGCTTTTGGGGCGCGGTTTTTCATCCGTGCACCTATCAAAATGGAATATCGTCTGACAGGTCGTAGCTGTCGCGCGGCGTCGGCGCGGGCTCGCGCGCATCCGATCCGCCGTCCTGTCGGGCCGACATGAAGGTGAGGTCGCTGACGGTCAGGCCGAGATACGCCTTGCCCTCATGGGCGCGGGCTGACGGGCGACCGGAGACACAGAGCTTGGAGCCCTTGGCGATGTGGGGGGCCAGCGCATCGGCCCGCTTGCCCCACAGGGCGCAGTCAAACCACGTCGGCTCGCGCTTCTCGCCGTGCTTGTCCTTGCCGTTGTCAACGGCGATAGAGAAGTTCAGCACACGGTCGCCGCCCGCGTCTCTGACCTCCTTAACGTTACCAACGTTCCCGGCGATAATCAGGGTCTGCATGTGTGTCTCTCTGCTTGGCCCACCATCTCACGGGCGGGCCGATGTTCCAGGTTTGTTCTAGTTCAGGCGGCCATGTCCCAAAGGTCAGGCTCGCGCTCATCACGCTGGACCGGGGCGGGGGCGGTGCCGATGCTGGCCATCTTGCCAAAGTCACCGAAGCGCGCCGTGCCGGGCTGAAACGACAGCCGCATGTGAGCCGGGCAGTATTGGAACCGGGCACCCTCGAGCACGGTGTGACCGCAGCACAGTTGCTCGCCGGGCGTGTCCGGGGTCCCCACCGGCCAAGCGCATTGACCGAAAGCGCGGCCCACAAGCGGGATCGCGTCGGCGGGGGCGGGGGCCAGGAACGACGCGCTGGCCTTGGCGCGGGCCGCATCGAAGTCCGAAGAGGTCTTCGGCTTGGGCTCCGGCTTCGGCTTCGGGACCGAAGGGTCACGGCGCGGGCGGGGTTGACCACCAGACTGACGGTTCCACTTGAGGCCCAGTTTCTTAACGCGCGCGTTGACAGTGGAACGCGCCACGCCCAGCCGATGCTCGACGCTCCGGGTAGTGGCGTCCTGCGCCACCATCTCCCGCAACGCCGCGTCCAT